>Ga0315279_10002487_pt1 | contig 27534 bp, 25 predicted proteins | sample YL17G06_20_MG_FD_203694 | JGI IMG/M metagenome (GOLD analysis project Ga0315279, IMG submission 203694) | Sediment microbial communities from Yellowstone Lake, YNP, Wyoming, USA - YL17G06_20 | ecosystem: Environmental > Aquatic > Freshwater > Lake > Sediment | place: USA: Wyoming | collected... | reverse complement strand
CCCCACGAAAGTCTATTCCGATCTTGTCCACTTCGTCCAACATGAAGACCGGGTTATTCGATCCTGCTTTTTTGATCCATTGAATGATCCGGCCAGGCAGGGCACCCACATAGGTTCTGCGATGCCCTCGGATCTCGGCTTCATCCCGTACCCCACCCAGGGAGATCCGGACGAACTTCCGTCCCATGGTTCGGGCAATCGATCTGCCAAGAGAGGTCTTTCCAACTCCTGGCGGACCGACGAAACAGAGGATCGGGCCTTTCATATCGGCCTTCAGCTTCCTGACAGCCAGATATTCCAAAATCCGCTTCTTTACCTTCTCTAAATCATAATGGTCTTCATCCAATATCTTCTGGGCATTGTCGATATCGAGATTATCCTCCGTCGTTTCAGACCACGGGAGTTCTGCTAACCAATCTAGATAGGTTCTGGCAACCGTATATTCTGCTGAGGCGGGAGGAATCTTTGCCAGACGATCTAACTCTTTCTCCGCAGTCGCCAAAGCCTCTGGAGGCATCTTCGCCTTTTTGATCTTCTCTCTGAGCTCCTTGATTTCTGTAGAATGCTCGTCCAATTCTCCCAGTTCTTTCTTGATCGCCTTCAGTTGTTCTCGAAGATAGTACTCCCTTTGGGTTCGATCCATATCCTCTTTTACCTGAGACTGGATCTTATTGCCCAACTCCAATACCTGAACCTCTTTATTGAGAAAGAGATGAACTTTGGTCAGGCGTTCTCGAACATCGAAGGTCTCCAAAATCCCCTGTTTCTCAGGGGTCGAAAGATTGAGATTGGAGGCGATTAGATCCGCGAGGATGGGGGGTGATTTGACGTTATTGACCATCGTCCCCAGCTCGGCGGTGAGGTAAGGAGCCAATTCCACGGCCCTTTGGAAGAGGTTCTTCAAGTTCATCATGAGGGCTTCTATCTCCACCCCTTGTGCAAGGCCTTCCTCGATCGTTTCGCTCCTGGCCTTGAAATAGGGCTCTCTCTGAATGTATTCTCCCACCTTTATCCTGGAGATCCCTTGGACAATTACCCGCTGGCTTCCATCCATTTCTCGAATCATCCTCAGGATCAGTGCGGCCACGCCCACCGAATAAAGATCGTTCTCTTTGGGGTCTTCGGTTTCAGACCGTTTTTGAGTGATGATCCCTATAATGCGGTCCGAATCCATTGCGTCATCGATCAATTTCACTGACTTCTTCCTACCCACCATAATGGGCAGAATCAAATCGGGGAAAAGCACAGTCCCTCTTAAAGGAAGGATAGGGAGTTCATTAGGAACAGAAATCTTGTCATCTTTTCCCCTCTCCTCTTTATCCGTACCCCCCCTTGGTAAGAATATCATGTCTTCCTCCTGCAAAAGTATTGGTGCTCATCTACACAGATAAAGTAATCATTGTCATTCCGGCTGTCAATGTGACCTACCCCCTTGGCTAAGAAACCTTTTTAAAGGACTTTCATCCGAGGAATCAACAATAGGATTTCTCCAAATATGTTATCCATACGCTATGCGCAGAGGGCTAAGCGCAAAGCGACGATCACACCGGCTCTTCGGTATAAGGCTTCCCACAGATATTACAAATTCCTTCTTCATTGATGACACCAATACAGCTGCCATCGCTGCACAATTTGCGTTCGGAGAAATCGTTCCCCCCCTCCTTGATCATTATCGGATTTCCACACCAGCAGCAATAACGACTCTTGTCCGGTATTTCCCCTTTACATTCGGGACAGACGAGAAAAGGTAATGTTTCACTACAACGAGGGCACTTCATTTACTCCTCCTCGACATGAAGGCTCTTGATAAACCGTTCGATATCCCGCCTATTTCGCTTTAATTCATGGAGAAGCTTCTTCGTCCCTTCATCAGGGAAAAGTCGATTGAGATCATAATCCTTCCCTGGAAACAGGGCATTGAGATCCACCTCTCGCTTTTTCTCCTCTTCGGGATTGATGGCTGGAGATTGTTCGTCCCTTTCTTCCATAAGACCTCTCTCCTATATAGGACAGCCTCCTCGTTTTGTCAACCTATTCCATTGCGGAGTTCGGAATGCGGAATTCGGAACTTAAAATCAGAAGCTTTCTATTCCGCAATCCGCAATCTACATTCCGCAATTCATTGGGTGCCGAACTGCATCTGGTAAAGTCTGAAATAGAGACCCCTCTTTCCAATCAATTCCGGATGGGTTCCTATCTCTCGGACCTTTCCCTTATGAAGAACGACGATCCGATCAGCATGCTGGATCGTGGAGAGACGGTGGGCGATGATGATCGCTGTCCTCCCTTTGAGCAACTGTGCCAGGCCCTCTTGAATTAACCGTTCGGTCTCGGGATCAATATGAGAAGTCGCCTCGTCGAGGACGAGGATCTTTGGGTTCATGTATAAAGCTCTTGCAAAGGCCAACAATTGCCTCTCCCCTGCAGATAATGCTTCCCCTCCCTCGCCCACCTTTGTATGATATCCGTTCGGTAATCGCCGTATAAACTTATCTGCGTTGACCACTCGGGCTATCTCTTGCACCCTACCTTCATCCATTCTCTGATCCCCCAGGCGAATATTCTCCACGATATCTCCGGCGAATAGAAAGGTGTCTTGCATGACCAGTCCAATGTGTGATCGGAGTTGAGAAATATCTCTCTCTCGAATATCGATCCCGTCGATGAGGATGGCGCCTTCCTCCAACTCATAGAACCGTTCGAGGAGGTGCAGCAAAGAGGTCTTTCCGGCCCCGGTGGCGCCCACAACGGCAACTGTTTCACCTTCGTGGACGGAGAAAGAAACCTCTTCCAGGACTCTATCTTCTCCATTGTAAGAGAAGGAGACACGATCAAATTCGATGTTGCCTTTAATCTCTCCTCTCTTAGGAGAAAGGGGTTCAGAAATCTTTTGTTCCTGGTCGAGTAATGAGAAGATTCTCTCCAGCGAGGCCATCGCCGATTGGAGGATATTATACTTTTCGGAAAGGTCTCGAATCGGCTGGAAGAACATTCTGATGTAGGAAAGGAAGGCGACCAGAGCCCCGAGGGTAATCGTCTCCTGAATCACCTTTCCCCCTCCATACCAGAGGAGAAGGCCGATCGCTCCTGAGCTCAAGATTTCGACGAGGGGGACAAAGAGAGCATAGATAGAGATCTGTTTCATGTTGGCCAAGTAATGCCCCTCATTGATTTTCTGAAATCGCCGGCCATTCTCTTCTTCCCTTCGAAAGAGTTGAACCACCTTAATACCTGAAAAATTTTCCTGAAGGAAAGAGTTCATTTGCGCAATCTTTAACCGGATCTCTCGAAACGCATCCCGAGCCCGGTGGCTGAAGAAGAGGGTCGTGATGAAGATCAGGGGGAGGACAGAGAATGAAACCAGGGCAAGGTCTCGGTTGAGGCGAAGAAGAATGATAATGATCCCGATGAGAAGCAGGATGTCCTTGAAAAGGTGGATCAGAACAGAAGTGAACATTTCGTGTACGTTCTGGATGTCGTTGGTCAATCGTGTGACCAACCGACCTACCGGATTCTTATCGAAAAAGGAGACGGGGAGGCTTTGGAGATGGGAGAAAACCTTCATTCGAAGGTCGTGCATCATTTTTTGGCCTGCCACCTCCATGGCATAGACCTGAAAGAAATTCAATCCAAAATTAGCGATGAAAATGAAAACAACGAGGAGAGCGATGTGAAAAACCCCTCTCACATCCCTCTGCCTCAGGGCGAGGAGATCCTCTTTTCTTAATTCCTTCATTCGATCCAAGGAGATGAACCAGTGGGAACCACTTTTCTCAAAAAAGGTGGAATACTTTTTCAATAATTCCTCATCTTCCGGCCTCTGGGGAACAAACAGGTAATATCGATTTTCCGAAAGGAGCCCAAATTTTTGGAAATTTGCCGCCTCCCTTCGATCCATGGATCGCAACACCTCTGGGGAAAGAAGAAACTTCCCCTTCTCCTTTGTAGGGATGAGATCCTTACCATATTGATCCCAGAGGCGTTTTCCCTCTGGCGACCCATCTCCCCTTAAGACGACCTCTCTTGCGGAAATGATGATATAGCGATCAATGGCTTCTTTGGTCAGATAAGGGATGAGGAGGTCTAAAGCAGCCATGATCAAAACGAAGAGAAGGGAAAGCCCCATGAGAGCCCAATAGGGTCGGAGAAATTCCCCCAATTTGGCCATCAGCTTCAGGTCGTAGGGCTTCCCTAATTTGCCCTCTTCCATATAGCCGAAATCAGTGTACATAGCCTTAAATCCGAAATCCAAATGTCAAAATCCCAATTTCAAATGAATGCCAAAATTCAGGTTAAGGTTAAGAAAATCTAAGGTTGAGGCCGAGGCTAAGGTTGAGAAAAAACTTAACCTCATCCTAAACCTTAACCTGCACGAAGTGCTAAAACCTCAACCTCAGCCTTAACCTTTATTTCAAAATTTGAACTTTGAGCTTTGACATTTGACATTTAATTCACTCCTTTTCCAATTCTTCTTCCAACTGCCTCTGCCAATAGAGGTCAGCATAGATCCCTCCCTTGGAGAGGAGGGTGTTATGGTTCCCCATCTCTGCCACCCTCCCCTCCTCCAGAACGACGATCCGATCTGCTCTTCGGAGGGGGGCGATTCGGTGGGTGATGAGAATGCTTGTCTTCCCCTGAAGGACCTTCTCCATCCCTTCAAGAATTCGTTCCTCCGTTTGAATGTCCACGGATGAAAGCGCATCATCGAGTATGAAGATCGGTGGGTTCATCAGAATGGCCCTCGCAATCGCTACCCTTTGCCTCTGGCCTCCGGACAGGGTGATTCCTCTCTCCCCAATCACTGTATTCATGCCTTCTTGAAAACCCATGACCTCATCGTAAATCTGCGCGATACGTGCTGCCTCTTCAATCTCTTTTTCAGTGGCGTCGAGCCTTCCGAAGGCGATATTCTCCCTAATCGTATCCGAAAAGAGGAAGGTGTCTTGGGGAACATACCCGATCGATCTTCTCAGGACCTCAAGGGGAATACGATGGATTTCGATTCCGTCAAAGAAAAGGGACCCCTTGGGAGATTCTAAGATCCGGGCCAGCAGATTGCACAAGACCGTCTTTCCAGATCCGGTTCTTCCAACGATCACCATTCTCTCGTCTTCATGGATGGTCAGATCGATGTCCTTGAGGAGAGGATCCTTTCTGTTACCTGGAAAAAAGGCCAGACCCTTCATCTCGATTCTCCCTTTCAATGGACCTGATTCGACAGCCCCTGACGAGTCAGAGATCTCTGGAATCTCTTCAAAAATGCGGTTCAGGCGATCCATGGAAGCGGCTCCTCTTTGGATCACATTGATCGCCCAGCCCAGTGCCATCATCGGCCAGGCGAACATTCCGAGATAGCTCATGAAGGCTACAAAATCTCCAGCGGAGATCGATTGAAAAATGGTCAGCTTTCCTCCCAGGTAGAGGACGATTGCCATGGAGAGGTTGGAGAAGAACAGGATAACGGGGAAGAACATCCCCCATACCCTGGCCACGCTCAAATTTTTCTGAATATAATCCTGGCTCAGCCAGGAGAGCTTCTCTCTTTCTTTCTCCTCTTGAACATAGGCCTTGATGACTCGGATACCTGCAATGGACTCCCTCACCCTTTCGGTGAGTGAGGCAAAGGTCTTCTGAAGGATCTCGAAACGCTTGTGGACGACCCTGCTAAAGAGGAATGTGATCACAGTGATCAATGGCATGGGAAGGATGGCATAGAGGGTTAATAGAGGATGGATATAAATCATAAAACAGATTGTCAGTACCCCCAGGATAATTGTATCCACCAAGAAAACAATCCCCAATGCGATGGACATCCGGACCGCATCAATGTCGTTGGTCGCGTGGGCCATCAGGTCCCCAACCTTCGTCCGAGAGAAATAGGAAGAGGAGAGAGTTTGAAGGTGGAGAAAGAGACGTTCTCTTAGCGCCTTTTCCACCCGGCGGGCCGCCCCCAAGAGGAGATATCTCCAGACATATCGACCCCCACCGATGCCTAAAGCCAGGATGAGAACCTCCAGACCGTAGAGGAGAAGAGAAGAAGGAGAGATTGCCCCCGAGGTAAGATCGTCGATCGCATATTTGACGATCCTCGGGATGAAGAGTTGGAGAACATCGACGATGAGTAGGGCGATGAGTCCGATGAGGATTCGCCATCGGTTCTCAAAAAAATTATCTTTAAGGGTCCTAAATGACTTCACCATTTTCTGTTTCCTAAAAGGAAGGCATCTCTTGGCAATATTACGTTTTCTTTAAAATGTAATCAACCTTCCTTCCAAAAGTCAATCCTTCGACTCCCTCCTTGGAGACTGCGTCGTAATCAACGAGAAACTACTTCCGCTTCAACACGGAACAGGCGGTCGGGTGGGGAAGCTTTAGACCTGCCTGCGCGTAGTCCCGCCTTGCGGGACGAAGGCAGGGCGGAAACCATTCATTGCTCAGCTTCGGGGTTCCAAACCCATGAAGAGAATCCCATTTCTAAGAAGGTTGATTACCCATAACCTTAAACGACCGCATTCTAAAGCTGAGGAGCCTGATCCCGCCACGGCGGGATTCCGCCTGAATCTACCCTCTCTCATGATTACGACACAGTCTCTTAAGGGAGAGGGTAGGGGGTAATATGATTGAATGCGTTTGTAATAGTTTTTCAGAACTCTCGAATTCCTATCTTGACAACCCGTGCAGATTCTGTGACATTTAAATATAAAGAAGATTTTATGGTGACTCCAAAAATCATTCCGCCCATTCCTCAGAAAAAAGGTTTGGAGGGAATTCCTGAAGGTCTTCCACCAGAAGAGGTCGAGCGCCTCCAGAAACTTCAATCAAGGCTGAGCGATTTCGTCCTTCACCTTATCCAAGCCTTCTTGAGAACAGGATATTACACTCCTGAGCACCCTGAATCGAAAAAGGCAAAGGAAGGACTCTACCAACTGTTTAAGAAACTTTTTGAAGGTGAAGATGAGCTGACGTTTTTGGTGAGGGAGGAACAGGAGAAGCAGGAGATCTTTGCAGAGGGTATTCTTCCGGAGACACAAAGATTAAGTCGAATCATGATGAAGGGAATGGGAGAACTCTATGTCCCAAGATTTGCGAAATATTTAGAACGGAAAGACCTGATCAGCCTCACTCTTAAAAGTCGAATGGCTCAAGCAGAATTCACCCAGTTCGTTGATATCATGAGCGAACCCTCCTTAGTAGATACCCGAAGGAAACAGGACAAGGATCGGTTTGCCCAAGTCCTTTACAGCCGCGGGATCTTCAACATCTCTTACATCTTCAACGAAGAACTCCTTAGCCCGGAGCGGGAAATGCCCTGGAGGGCCCGTCTCACGCTTTCCCGAATGAGGAAGGATCTAAAAATGATCCCCCATTTTCAAAAAATGTTGGGACAGGAGATCCACGATATTCAAAAAAATCTTCTCCGGGATGCCCTCCGTCCGATTCGACAGTCCGACCTTCTTTGCGCGATCTTAAGAAACAGCGACCTTGCTTCATCCTCCGATAGTCGGGAGGAGTTCATTGAAAATGAAATCCTTTCCTTCCCACAGAAACAATACCTCTGGAGCACTTCTAAGATCTTTCTGCGGGAACACCTCGCCCTCAAGCAGCTTCAGAAGGAAGACCTCTACGAAAAGAAATCGGATCGCTTGGTTAAGAAGATCTGTCATCGACTGAAAGAGACCGAGACGAAGGAGGCGGTCGACCTTCTTGAGGAATTTTTTCGACAAGGGCTGATCGACCTTGAAGGGCTGACGCCCGAACTGAAAGATAAGATTCTGCTCGAGAGACTGACGGATAAGTTTCTCAATTATACCGATCAGTTTTTCCAACAACTCGACCATGCCAAAGAGAAAGAGAAATTTCTCGACGTGGCCCATTCCTTCGTTCAGATGATTCCCGAACTGATCCGGAGGGATCGGTATCCAGAGACCCTTCGCATCCTTGAAACACTGAGACACCATTTTCACCAAAAAACGATGTGGGCTCTATTGGCCGGCCAGGTCATGGAGGACATTGGACAAGGCTCGATCCCCCTTCTACTCAAGGAAAAATTCCTGGCGGGGAAAAAGGAGAGCCGGACTGCCATCATTCCCATCTTCGCCTCCCTCGAAATTGGGGCCATCCTTCCCCTTCTGTCCATTTTGAAAAGCAGCGAGGATCAATGGGTGAGGAAGAATGCTTGTGAGGCCCTCATCCAGATCGGACCTGTCGCTGCCGCCCATCTCTTAAAAGAATTAGAAGAACAGCAGATCTCTGCCGAAACGACCTGCGATATTCTCAGGGTTCTTGGGGAGATCAAATCTGGACAGTGGAAAACACCTCTCATGAAGGTCTTGAGAAGGTATACCTCTCACGAACATCCCAAATTGAGGGAACAGGGAATCCATACTCTTTTCCAAATCGGAGGCTCCGAAGGAGAAGAAATCTTTCTTTCGAGCCTTGACGACCCAGATTTAGAGGTTCGGAAAAGGGCGATGTGGTGCCTCGGGATGATGAGAAGCGCAAAGGGTGTTGAAAAGATGCTTGGAATCCTCAAACATATATTCGATGCCCCTTCTCCACAAATGGAACAACTTGAAACCCAAATCTACCATGCCTTCGGCACCTCGGGAAACCTAACAATCGAAGGAAAAACCGTAGAACAGATTCTCATCGAAATCATTGAGAAAAGAGGGATAAAAAGATTGGGGGGCCTCTTCCAGAAAAACCTTCTTACAGACGCTGCATTGGGAGCCATCTGTGATGCCTTGGGAAAGGTCGGGACCAAGGAATCAATCAAGGTATTGACCCAACTGCAGAAATCTCGTGAAGGTCCTTTGATTCCAAAGGTGAAAGAGGCTTTAAAAAAGATTGAAGAACGGACAGGCCCTTCTAAAACTTAAATTCGTTCCCCTCACTCCTTCTCATCTACGGGAAGAGGTAAGGGGGCATAAACCTATAAAATCTTCAGCTCGATTTCATCACATTGGTCGCCTGAGGTCCTTTCGCGCCATTGGCGATTTCAAATTCTACCTCCTCGCCGGCGCGGAGAGACTTAAATCCCTCACCCGCAATCCCTGAATAGTGAACGAAAACATCGTCTCCACCGGGTTGCTCGATGAACCCATAACCCTTCTTTGTATCAAACCATTTCACAAACCCCTTTGCCAATCTCGTTGTCCTCCTTTGCAAGAACGGTCTTTTCAGCGGGATTTGATATCACTAATCAACCAAGATGTCAAGAATTTTATCTTGGCATTTTATCTCACCACCCTCCGCGTTGCTAAATAGACTCCCATGAGGGTCATCCCTCCGCCCATAAGTGTAATCCATTTGACCTCCTCACCCAGTAGGAGGCGAGCCCCCATCAATGTGACAAGGGGCTCCAAATAGAGATACATTCCGATGATGCTGGAATCCCTTTTCTCCAGAGCTGAATACCAATAGAAGTAAGCCAAACCAGAACAGAAGATTCCCAAAAAGAGAATACCCATCCATCCGGATAGAGATAAATGGAAAAGGATGTTCCATTCACCTTTTACAGCGCTCAAGGGAAGGGTGATCAGACACCCTACCATCATGATCGGTGTGATGGTGACAAGAGGTGGAAATCGCGAAAGGAATCCTCTCCCTCCAACGGTAAAGGCGGTCCAGGTCAGTGCACTCAGGAGGACGAGGAGGTCACCAAAAGTTGAGGAAAAACGAAATAGGGAGAGGGAAAATACCCCTTTTGAGACAATTAAGAAAATTCCAGAAAATCCAATAACAATCCCTATGATCTTTCTAACCGTGATCCCTTCCCCGAGAAAGAGACGAGCCGTCAGCGTAATGAAAATAGGTTGAATGGCAATGATCCAACCCGTATTAATGGCGGTAGTATAGAGCAATCCAAAGGCTTGAAGAAGGTTGTGTCCAGCGATTCCTACAATGGACAAAAAGAGAACATAGATCCAATCCCTTTGAGAGAAAACCTTTAGAAATTTTTTGTCTTGACGGAGTTGGACAACAAGGAGAAGGAAAGCGCCGATTCCAAATCGAAGGGTCAAAAGGGTAAAGGGATGGACTTCTCTTAACGCCACTTTCGTAGCGATGAAAGAGAACCCCCAGAAGATGATTGCCCACAAGGCCGGCCAGGACAAAACTTCTCCTCATTATTCTTTCTCAAAATGAATAATCCTTATCATAAATCAAGAGCATAGTAAACCCGCTTTCCCGAATGGGATGTGTAACAAAGGACTCCCTTTTACCCAGCTTATGTCCTTCGGGGAACACTTGTATCCTTTCGCCAGAAGTTGCTTTTTCGCCGGTTCATCCCCGCGTGTGCGGGGAACACATCTTTCTCCCATTCCGCACCATCGAATTCCCCGGTTCATCCCCGCGTGTGCGGGGAACACATTCTCCGGCCAATCGCAGGCAAATAGAGTCTCGGTTCATCCCCGCGTGTGCGGGGAACACTTCTTAGCATCCTCTTCGCTGAATCGAGTTGCCGGTTCATCCCCGCGTGTGCGGGGAACACTTTTTCCCAATCAAGAAAGGTAAGATAGCAACCGGTTCATCCCCGCGTGTGCGGGGAACACGCAGGATGCCACGGGTATTTACCTGCTTCTGGCGGTTCATCCCCGCGTGTGCGGGGAACACGCGTTCCAGGAGTCCCTGATATTGTGGGTTTACGGTTCATCCCCGCGTGTGCGGGGAACACTCCAAATTGATCTTACAGCCATATGATACCTCCGGTTCATCCCCGCGTGTGCGGGGAACACTCCTTCACCTTCTTCATCCTCGGCTTCCTCACCGGTTCATCCCCGCGTGTGCGGGGAACACGCCTTGGTGATGGCTGCAATATTGGCGTATGTCGGTTCATCCCCGCGTGTGCGGGGAACACGATGACTGTCAGGCGGCGGGAATACCATTTTTAGGTTCATCCCCGCGTGTGCGGGGAACACTCCATCAATCTCTTCCTGTCCCTTGCGACGACCGGTTCATCCCCGCGTGTGCGGGGAACACTCCTCCTGTGCTGCCTGTTCCTTTATCTCTGTCGGTTCATCCCCGCGTGTGCGGGGAACACGTTAGTTGATTCATCTCCCATCTTCATTTCTCCGGTTCATCCCCGCGTGTGCGGGGAACACACGTCCTGGCCTATCTGCCAAGTTGGAATTGGCGGTTCATCCCCGCGTGTGCGGGGAACACGTTCCTTCGTCTTGGTGTGTTGTTTTGTGAGGCGGTTCATCCCCGCGTGTGCGGGGAACACATTTCTAAAAGTAATCATCCCCCCCAGGGACCCGGTTCATCCCCGCGTGTGCGGGGAACACTTCAAAAAAAGGAGGCATAACCCATGGAAAAACGGTTCATCCCCGCGTGTGCGGGGAACACCCCCCTGCCATACGCCTCATGGCGAACCATGACGGTTCATCCCCGCGTGTGCGGGGAACACTTTCCTGCGGTAAAAGAATACCATCTCCTCGACGGTTCATCCCCGCGTGTGCGGGGAACACTCTCGATAAAAGTTGAACGATAGCCCCGATGTCGGTTCATCCCCGCGTGTGCGGGGAACACATCATCAGTTGGTAACATTCTTCTTCCTCCTACGGTTCATCCCCGCGTGTGCGGGGAACACCCGCCCCCTCCCAGCTTCATGACTACCGTTACCGGTTCATCCCCGCGTGTGCGGGGAACACGCTCCTTATAGAAGCCAACCCCCAAAGAATCCCGGTTCATCCCCGCGTGTGCGGGGAACACAGCTACGAACGAGACGGCATCGTCAAGGCCCTCGGTTCATCCCCGCGTGTGCGGGGAACACACCAACCGGCAACACTATGTGGGCTCAAATACTGGTTCATCCCCGCGTGTGCGGGGAACACTATTTGTAAATACATCAACGGTCTTCAATCAACGGTTCATCCCCGCGTGTGCGGGGAACACGTTGCCCTTCACATTGAGAAGTTCTCTTGAACGGTTCATCCCCGCGTGTGCGGGGAACACTCTGTCCGGTTTTAAGGAGTCCGCCCAGGATTCGGTTCATCCCCGCGTGTGCGGGGAACACTAGTTGCTCAACATGGCCGTCGATAATGACGTGGGTTCATCCCCGCGTGTGCGGGGAACACTTTGGGCGTCGCTCGAAGGCGATCACTATCACCGGTTCATCCCCGCGTGTGCGGGGAACACAATCTCTCTCGTCCAAGGCCTCTGCCCAGGCGCGGTTCATCCCCGCGTGTGCGGGGAACACATTTCTTTCCGCTCTCGCATCGGCAACGCCGGCGGTTCATCCCCGCGTGTGCGGGGAACACACTTATTATAACCCCTTAAATTCATATTCAGTTTTCAAAGAACCAAATCTCTACCAAAAAAACTTCCGAAAATTTCACTCAAGATCTGTCGCCATGCCTTCGTCTGTTTCCGGTAAGAACGACACCAACTTGAGACCATCTATCTCGACTGGTTCTCTTCGGTTGGCCCCCCACGTCAGGAAGTCAAAGCCTGACTCCGTGTTCGTGCTCCACGCCATCACTGCATTGCCGTCCTCTATCCCCTTTATCACCGTGTCCCAGATCATCTCTCGCACCCTTCGCGAGATATTGCCCACGTATACGCCCGCTCGTACTTCAAGAAGCCAGATCGCCAATCGCCCGCGCAACCTTGGGGGTACATTTTCAACCACGATGACCAGCATCGCCGATACTCTCCTTGTTGGGGATCGCCGGAGCTACCGACTCTTCAGGCCTTTTGGGGAATGGAAGGCCACCGGCAGACAAAACCTCTTCAATAGCCGGAATAATGCGGTGGAGGAGGCGGTTCTGCCGGAAGGTATCCCGGCAGGCTATACGAACCTCCCTTTCCGGCTCCTTGGGGTTCTTTGATGCAATCCGAAAAGCCATCGGTACCACCGTCTCGAACTTAAATAGGTCGGCAATATCGTAAACAAAGGATTGGGGCTTACCGGTATGGATGAAGCCAATTGCCGGCGCATATCCTGCTGCTAAAATAGCGGCTTCCGTTACGCCATAAAGACAGGCCGTTGCGGAACTGAGACAGCGGTTAGGCACATCGCCGCTTTCCCATTCATCATAGTCGTAATTTCGGCAAATCCACTTGACACCATACTGACGCGCAAAAAGCTCATACATCTTTCTGACCCTCGCCGCCTCGATACCCCGCAACTGTTCGATACTCCGTTTTTCAGGAGGCTTTTCCTTGAACCGCATCTCATACATTTTTCGAACAACCTTGAGCCTTGCTTCATCATCGAGTGCGAGCTTGGCCTGATAAAGGAGGCGATCAGCTCTGGCGCCACCTGGCTGGCCGGAAGCATAGAGTCGTACCCCACCATCACCAACCCAGACAAGGAGACAGCCTACACGGGACGCCAGAGTCACCGCAGCATGAGAAACCCGCGTGCCGGGCTCCAGCATGATACAGACCAGCCCTCCCACCGGAATGTGAGTCCGAACTCCGTTTTTATCCACGACGACGAAGGCTCCATCAAGGACATCGACGTTGCCCTTCTCCACATAGGCCACCGAAATCCGGTCTTTAATGGGAATAGGTTTGAGGGGAGGAAGAATCGGTTCGCTCATTCCGGAATCACTTCCTTTCTATCTTCTTCATTCCCTGGGGAGTTGTCAGGTAGTTCTCAGGTGAGACGACACGCTTGCCGGTCTTTTGTTCAAGGTCTTTTCTCGCTTTGCCGGCGACTTCTCCTCCCTTCCGTGCAGAATGCTTGCTTTCTTGAAAGCCTTTCGCATCATCAACCCGCGTTATCTCAGTCGTGGCCGCTTCGCCCAGCATTGAAAATATCAGTTCGAGATCGTTCATATGATCCCTGAGATTTTCGCGTCTCAGCCCTTTTATTTTCTTATGCTTCCCTGGTGTTACGCCGAAGGCGGCTTTTGCGATCTCGGCAGTAAGGATCGCGTACTCCCTCTGACGCCTTACCTCCCTGTTTTTCCACTCGTCCGTAAGTTCTTCCCTGATGGCAATGCCGCGCATCCGTTTTTCGATCCAGTCATCTGAATAGCCCTTCGCCTTATATAGCACCCGCGTCCTTTTCGTTCCCAGTTCCGGGTCTTCTATTTCTCGCACCCTCTCGTAGCCTACCTTTGCCAACCACCGCTTGAATGGCTCGGCTTTGGGCGAGGGAACGGACTGGATGATGCGGAAGATACCTTCGGTGTTGGCACAGTCAGTCGCGTAGAATTTTCCATCGCTAGATTGCAGTCTCAGTTGTCCGATTTTTTCGGACAACTCTTCATATCCTTCCTGAAGAAGCTTCTTTTTGAGGTCACTCCAATACTTCCGCGGCCTGTCACTTCCGGTAAGGGCTTCGACAACATCAATAATGGAAAACCACCATTCATTCTTATGAATTGTCTTTCTAATTTCCTTACCCCTGAAAACTGCTATATTTGTCTCCATTGTTTGATCTCCTTGAAGGATCTGGGGTACCGTATTCTCACCGAAAACGTACCTGGGCAAGAACTTGTCCTATTTGATGATAAATGCCGGAAATATCCTCTTCAATCAGGTCAGTCAAATCATTTTCATTCATATCCGCCTCACCAACATAAGACAATCCGAGCCGTCCTCAAAAATCTGAATCTGAACGCTGTTCGTATCTACTTACGACAAAGACCCCATCGAAGACATCAATATACCCTTTCTCCACATAGGCTACCGAAATTCGGGCCTTAATGAAAATAGGTTTGAGGGAAAAGGGACTGGTTCCATTGTCATGCCCTCGCAAGCGAAAGGAGTCCGCAACCGAGAGCCTTGGCAGGGCCGATACCGCTATTGAGGGCCTCACGAAACCGTCTCGGGTCTACAACCTGTAATATCCCTTCAAATCGTGCCCTCTTGATTTTAACGCGGTCTACACTTTCGCCTTTTTTCTTGTTACCTGTGACATACCCCTCGTCTATGGTAGCGATAGACCTAAATGTTACCCCAATTCCTTCTTCCTTTTTTTTGAGCCAGTCAGATAGAGCTTCATCTCGAATCAAACCATACCGTTTACCTTTTCTTGTGACGATGGGGTTGGCACGAAGCCTAAATCTGTAAGAGGTTCCTCTGAGGAACTGAGGATTAAATTCTTTCATCCCGCTCATAACAATCCCCTTTTCTTTATCCCCTGTGGACCCCCAAATAGGTTTCACTTGGCTTTGGATGAGGAGTTTTGAGATATTTCCTCTTATTTCAGGTTCCAAACGAAATAGAACACGAGTTGAGTGATCATATTCCCTGAAACCAGACATGACAAACTGGTGGAGCCGGTAAATATCGGACAACATACTCATAGTATTTCTATTCATCAGATCAAGGAGTATTTGCGATAGGTACATTATCATCCTCCTTTGAAAAGATATCGATTGGTACAAACTCGGTATTAACGAATCGCTCGCGGAATTCACGCCTACCCAGACAAAACGAAATAGGATTATCCATCCTCGACTCGTGGGTAACTGTAGATGATTCAAGAATCAGACGAATCCTTTCCTCTTTTTTTGGTCTGGAAAGCAAACGGTAGCCCAGGAGTGCGGTACGAAGGGTAATATTTCTTTGGAGACCATCAGACAGGTATAGTGGCAGAGAGGGAACGTATGCTTTTCTACCCAAAAAAAGGGGCCACACCGGGTTAAGGAGCGCATTATGGAGTTGCAGCAAGACTTGTTCATTCTCTTCGAGTCCAACAAGAAATGCTGCATCTGCAAGATAATACCGATTTGAAATTTGGTCTTCCCAATCATTCATATTTGCCACAATAACATTCTGTGTTGTTTGAAAATCCTTCTTGAGTAGTCCTTCGCGGTCTACGCGCACACCCATCTTTAAAGCGGTCAGATCATTAATCGATTCCGCCCTGTCTCGTCCGAGGGCAGCACAGAGAAGACCAATAACGCCGCTTTTGCTTGGTTCACGTTCCGTATCTCTCACCTGAAACCGGCTTCTCGTCCCCCATGACTGCATAGGTCCTGCAAGCGGAATGAGTAAAACGGCGTTCATGAAATTGCCTCCTTTGAAATTGCTGCGGTAACATTCTCCAGCATCTGCTTAAGAGGTAAACTCTTGGAGTCGTAAAGGTTGATAGATGCGTCACAAATAATGCCTCCGTTCCCGTACGTTCTCGACATTCTGTTAAAATAGTCGTCCAATTGGGCGATCGAAGCCTCTTCTATTGACTGATCGTTGCTTGGCCGCATAGGTTTCTGAAAGGCATTCGCGAGAGACCAGGGGAACCCATCTCTTCGGACGATCACACGAGCATAACCTGCTGGATTTTGGGCTGCCATGCTGTTTTGTTTGCCGGTAGGAATGGCTTTTATGGAAGCATCAAGATAGCCAAGCACGGCTGCTTTGAGCAAGTCATCATTGAAGCCAAGATTCTTTTCCAATTTCTTCACGTCAATAAGGGAATAGCGGTAGAAACACGAACTGTTGAATTCTACAACCCCAATCATATCCGAACCTGACTCCTCGCCGGGGAGGAGATCATCAACGGCGGTGAAATAATCCATTTCCATCTCAACTTTATGGGTGGAGATCGCATGTGCAACTTGGCAGGCAGCATCAACATTCATGTTTTTGCTGTCGGCAACCATTCTGCCGAATAGGGCAATGTCGGCAGCATAACTTTTTGCTTCCTTGCGGCTCTTAGATACGACCGCTGCGAGGCTAGATTGAATGCTTCTTAGTTCATTAGACGCGGACTCCTTCTTTTTCTTTCCCTTTTCTTTGTCCGGTTTGAAACCCTCCAATATCTCCCAATCTGTGGCTGCTATCCTGGCAATCTCTGCTACTTCGTTTTCACCAAGATACAGTAGGTATTCCGTTTTCTCCTCTTCGGATAATTTCAAACCGAGGAGATCAATAACCGCAACCGCGACTGCCTCGGCCTCTTCAGGGGCTTTTTTGTAAATTTCAGTAAACAAATCGCATAATTTCTTCTTGATTCGCTTCGTCCGAATACCTATATCACCACCTGCTTTCTTTACCGTATTAGTGAAGGCTGGATGCAGTCTTACCGACCTCTTAATACATTGGCTTGAAATGCGGGCTCTCCTGTAGCCGCCGAATTCGCAATCTTTTGGCGCGTTAGTATCATCACGATTTAGGTTGGATGGTGCAAAATTCTGGATAATGTGCAGTTCGACTATCATGCGTTTTCTCCTTTCATATCATTTTCCTGGTCCATATTTTTCTCAAATCCCCAAAAGTCCCTTGCCCATGCGAGTTGGACAAATCGGTCAGGATGATCCCAGTACAGCAGGTCATAAAAGAGCCTGTGGTAGTCTATGGGAATCTTTTGACTTTTTGCCAAGGATACGACATGCCGAAGGTAGCCGCCGATATCTGCAGGATCAGCGGCAAGCAGGTTTGTGAATCTCTTTTCAATGCTCTCACTTCGCTCCATCTGCTTCAAGGCGGCACCAATGGAGACACCCCGGGAAGATTCCGCTGGGTGTAATGCAAAAAGTGACGCCATAAGGAAAAAGCGTTCCTGCCCTCGGCCCGAATCTGGCAGGTAAGGCACCACGTAAGGAAACATTTCCGGTGTCCCCATTCGTTTGCCGAGTCCACGTCGCAACCGCGCCAATGCGGCTCGATTCTTTTCGTCTCTTAGCCTTTCAAGGCTTGCGACGAATGGATGTTCTTTGAATTCTTTCATTGCTCACACCTCCTCTCAATTGTTTAGTCCTGCAAGACGCATATTGAGGTTGGACAATGCCTTCTCCCACGCTTTATAGGCATTACGGTATCTATCTCTAAGGCATAAATCGAGAGATTCATGGGCTGTTTTCTTAATGGCTCGTTCCCATTTCTCAAGGGCCTTTTCCGGGTCGTCCATATCCAGCAAGAATTGGTGGAAGTTGCTTTCCATACGATCCCAATATAGACGTTCTGCCCCTGTGCTCTTTGACTTTTCTGTAATACCTTTAGAATTTTTTTGCAGATGGTATTCGTGCATGAAGCTCTTTACCGCGCTGTCGAGAGCACGCTCTCCCAAATCTACCATCGCCATTCCCTTTATAAGGTAGGCCACGACGTTTTTGTCTGAAAGAAGTGAAAGAGGTATGTTCATTTTCTCCTTTCGCCATGCGAGAGGATTGGCTTGGTCGTTTGCAAGGGCGAAGGCAATGCACATGTAACGGCTCGGTAGATTCACTGTGCTTCCCATGGCCTTCACGTGGTGAAACACCTTCGGCCGTTGGTCTATCTCTTCATCGAAGGCAAAAAGAGCACTGCTATCGCGCCAGACCAAGCGATCTGGGTTGAGTTGTGGATGATACCAAGAGCCGTCTTTCTTTCTTTTATTGATAAACGCAGGGTTGTCAACTTCAGGGAATGCCTCAGCTTGTGCGATATGCATGTGCTCTACAAAAACATCTCCACTCTTCTGTTGTGGCACGAGAAGAATATGTCGGCACTTGCAGGTGAGGAAATCCAGATACCCTTTAGGGGTGGAGGCCGTGGTTCCAACTATATCATTGCGTTCCCAAATCGGACAATCGAATTCAGTTCTTGGTATTGGTTCGTTATCGTTGTACAGGAGAAGGTTGAGCATTAGGGCCTCAAACAGAGATTTACCACTCAAGACAATGTATATGCCGCTCACCATTGCCGCATTTAAATAGCTCTGCTGATAGCCAAAAAGATTGGTGATTTTTTTATTAAGTCCGCGAAGAGAGAACATCTGGGCTGTAATGAGCTTTTGAGCGGCTTCTGCAGGAGAAAGTCTAACCGATAACTCTGCCGTAGTGTGGTCGAACAGTGTTTTGTTATGGCCGCTGGCTTTTTCAAGAGCAATCGAAACGACAGTCTGTGGAACCGGTTTCCCTGACTTGTCAATCACCCGCAGTCCGGCGGTCTGATAAAAGGGCTCGCTGGGAGAAAAAAGGTCGAAACGCTGACGCCACTTCTCCAAATACTCCTGTATCCGAGCGTCGAATTTTCCCGCCTGGTACATCCTTTTCCACTCATTGCTCGTGCGCGGCCCGTTTACAGCCCTGTGGATTACAGCCAGGAGAACGCGAAAAAAGGCTACTTCGGTAAGCGGGTTTTGATGTTCTATGGAGCGAATCTCATGGGCTCTCATTAGCACGTCGTTTATTCCGACGGAGGAGTAATCTCCTTTAAGGTCAGCGTAGGATATCCAAGGTTTATGTATAAGATCGAATGAAAAGCTCTCCATTATTTAGCCTCCTTTTTTCGGGTTATCTGTAGTCCAAGATGATCGTCGTATTTGACGACAACCCTTCCCAGATCGGTCGTCCCCTGACTCAGTTTTAGGGCATAACAGCGACTAAGGAGCGCAACATCCTTCCACACTGCAGGGGGGTCTTGGGATTTGAAGTACTGCACAAGACCTGGATTATCAGTCACGATACTCAAGCCATACAGCCTCTTAGCGTCCTCTTTGCTTCGTACCGTTAATTCTGCATCATCTGCAACAACAACGAGTCTCACAGATTGCCGGGACAGCCGTGAGCTCACTATCCGTTCTTCGTCCTCATTGTTGGCAAGATTCCCCAAGAAATAGCACGGGTCGTCATCAAAAGAACGTACATCGGCCAGCGATACAGTACTGGCTGCATATCTTTGCGCCATTTCCGACCCGATGCGTGATTCGATCCACTTCTCAAGTGCAGTTTTAGGTGTACCTGAAAGTAATGTTTGTTCGTCACCATAAACCGCTTCTATCCGTTTACTTACACCGTACGGAAGGTCAACCTCCAGTGCTTCATAAGCATTCTCTGTTACGAAAAGAAGCGCCGTTTTTATAAGGATATCCGGGAAATAGACAAACTTGCTTTTTCCGAAATCAGGCTTGCCAGTGCGTACATCAGGCATAATGGTATAAATTATCCGCTCGGATAGAAGAGGCGGTCGTGGATTATCATGACGGTGAAGTCGGCCAGCCCGTTGGAGGAGGAGGTCAATGGGGGCAAGGTCACTAACCATGAGGTCAAAATCCACATCAAGGCTCTGTTCCAGTACTTGCGTTGCTATGACAACCCCTTTCGACGGCCGATTACTTCTTTCCTTACCATAACGTGTAATAATGTGTTCCTCGATTTTGAGCCTCCTTTCAAGGGTAAACCGCGAATGGAAGAGAATAATCTCATCGGCCTCAATTGTTTCCTTTACAGCAGCATAGACGGCCTGAGCCTCTGAGATGGTATTCAGAATGCATGCGGAACAGCCGCCATTAGCAAGCCTATCATGCAGAATCCGCACAATGGTCTTTATTTTTTCCTCTTGTGAGCAAAGTATTGGCGCGAGGATAACGGAGGACTGCTCAAGGTCTTCAATTTCTTCACATACCGTTTTTCCTGTAACATCAACCCCGATAACACACGGATATCGAATGTCTGATGGTAACTGAGCCGCGTAAGAGAATGCAGCTAAGAGCTTCTCTCGCCTGTGTTTAGGAAGTGTGGCGGACAGGAGAAGAACTGATGAATTATTACGAGAAAGCCATCCGATAAGCCGGGATATCTCCTCTGTCATATAGGCATCATAAGCGTGGACTTCGTCAAGAACGACGGCTTTTCCTGAAAGTCCAAAGAGTCTGACGAAGAAATGTCGAACCTTCAGCACCGCCATAAGCGCCTGGTCAATGGTACCTGTTCCATAACTTGATAGAATTCCGCGCTTCCTGGCTGTAAACCATGAGGATGCGACGACATTGTTTTCAGACTCATCTTCCGGCTCGCCGATATTCCGGAGTTGAAGCTCTTCATATTCGGGATTGAGGTCGGCGTTGGCATGGATAAGATGGAACTGTGCCTGCCCTGAAAGGTCAAGTCGCTCAAGAAATGATCTCATCCTGTGGAACATGGCATTGCCCGTAGCCTGAGTGGGAAGGGCATAGTACATCCCGCGTAGCCCATTCTGCCCAGCAATGCACGAAAAAGTAGCCAGGGCGGCCTCGGTCTTCCCAGTCCCCATAGGGCTTTCTACAACAATGAGCATAGGGTGTTGCAAATGCTCTGCGACCTTCATTACCGCCTCTTGGCAAGGATTTGGGTGGAATGGGAAGAGTTGGTCGAAAGTTTTTCTGTCTACGAGAACTGAGTCCATCCGAAGCTCACGTATAAGAGCTTTTGCTCGTACCTCGCGGTCTCCAATATACGTCGAGACATCAATAATATCGGTCCCCGCAAACGGAAAGTGCTGCTCAGATGAACCTAACCAATCGGCAACCGTCAGAAGACCGGCGAACAGCAATGTATCGGATGAGGAAGGTACAGGGGCCTTATCAAGCGATTTAACGCAGAATATATCCGCAAGGAAACGGACTATCGTGCGTCGGGCTTTGTTCCAAACCTCTTTGTCCGGAATCATCTCAGGAAACCCAAGAAAAACTCCATGATGAGCAGCAAGCACTTGTGAGTATATGAAAGCTCGGTCTTCTTGGGATTTCATCTCTTCTTGCAGTATATCCGGCAAACAGCAGGCAGCAACTTTTCCGTGATTTGGCTCGGAATAACGAGGAAAATCATATCCGAGCTTTATAAGCTGCCGACAGAAATCCTCTCGTTTCATTTGAAAGCCGGGACTGATCTTGCCGAGATCATGCAAAGCGGCAATAAAAGCCAAGCCGTTCTCGCCGACTGGTTCGAAGAGAGAAAGAAGTCGGTTTTGAAGTTGGGGAGACTGAACGCGTAACAGTTCTCTAGACACTATCCCAACATCAAGCATGTGACAAACTGCCGGATGGTAATGGTTCTCAGCATCTGCTTTACCCCAGAATTTGAAGTAATTCACATTTTCGCCACTCATTTCTTCCTCATTTCAAGCCATATCCTGGCGGTCAGGCGGGCGTCGTCCAGTGCCCGATGATGCCTGCCTTTATCGATCTCAATTCCCAGAATGTGTTTAGCTAAAGTTTCCAGCCTGTAATCCGGCAGCCCGGGATAAAGTTTCCGGTTCAGTTTTAAGGTACATATATGACGATTACGAAGTCCTTGCCCAATACGGCTATATTCATACCCGAGAAAACCTATATCGAAATCGGCATTGTGCGCTACCAAAGTGCTATTACCAATGAACCGTTGAAATGCGGTAAGCGCATCTTTGGCTTTTGGCTGTCCTGCAACCATTTCCCTTGTGATGCCGTGTATTTTCTGGGCGGCCTTGGTGATCGGTTTATCGGCGTCAATAAGGGTATGAAACTCTTCGACCATATCTCCATCAATCACAGCAACGGCTCCGATTTCAATGACTCTGTCATTTCTCCAAAGGCGCAGCCCTGTTGTTTCGACATCGAAAACAACATAACGGCTTAGTTTATCGTATAGATATTTGTCATCGCGCATCTTTGAGAAATCCGGTATAAGTGTAAAATCATTCCTCGCCTTCCCCTCACCCGCGCCCTCTCCCACAGTGGGGAGAGGGAAAATAGGGCAAAATCCCTCCCAACCTCCCTTTGCCCTCCGGGCCAGAGGCCCTCTTGGGCCGGCGGCCAGAGGGAGGAGCAAGAGGATTCTTTTCCTTCATAAGGTACCTTATATCACAGCCACTCCCCCAAAAGATGTCCTACCACCTTAGGCAAAAGGTATGGGGCGAGAGTTAGGGGGGACCCTACCCTTCATCTTGAAACGAATATTTTCCTGAGCAATGCCAGTGAGGGCTGGCAACCTTCACTCAACCTTTGTAATTTTCTCGGAGATTTCTTTTCTCCAGATACTGTAGAATTGCTGGAGTTCTCTTATTGTACAGGGGCGCATGAGGAGATGGAGATCCGGTGAGTCCTCTGAGAACTCATTTATCCTTTCAATGGCAACTCCGAGCCAATAGAGGTCAAATCCTGGGTCTTTTCGGGCAGACTTTTCAATAAGCTCGTCCTTCGTATAATGATCCCTGACAAGGAAATAGATATCCAGGAAATCCCTTAATTCTGCCCTTCCAAAAAGTGCCAGCAGTTTATTCGTTGCCATATCAATCAGGCTGTCAATTTTAACACCTGGTATCTCTTTAATGTCAGAAGGTTGCTCAAACCTAAAAGGGGAGTCTAAAGCAAAATGAATGACCGTTGAATCATTTTCAGAACTTACAGAGAGTTCCATAAATGAACGGAATCCTCTTAGCCTTTCTACTTTCAAAGCCTCTTTCTTTAAGGATTCTTCAAGTCTCTGGGCGAATGGCATGACAAGTTCTTCAACATCTGTGAAAAAGTCGAGATCGTTGCTTCTCCTATGTTCGAGGAAAAATGCAGAGAGGGCGGTTCCCCCAGTAAGGTAAAACGCCTCTCTATCAGGAATCTCGCTATAGAGAAGGAGTATCTTCTTTTGTAGGTTGGTTAATATTTCCAAGCCACTCCTCCCAGAAATTTTTTACTTCCCTTGGAAGAAAATTTTTAATCCGATTGAATGATCGAATAAAGTCTCTAATACCAATCATTCTGAAAAGGCTTTTCACATCCGAGGCCCTTCCCTTTGAAAGAGTTTGCTGAATAAACATATCCAGATGGGTCTTATTTGAGAGATCCAGCTCAGTCCCGTCTTTTAAAAACCAAAATAATCTTTTCTCAACCAATGTCTTCACTTCGCTTATAAAGAAATCTTTAATGGTTATGCTATCATAGCAAAATTTAAACGCTTTGGGCAATAAAATTTCTTTGGCGATGGAAATGAGAAATTTTCCCACCCCGAGAGAGAAAGTTAGTGGATTCCACTTTCTGTAAAAGCGTAGGGCAAATATTTGCTCTGTGCTGCCCTCTTTTTAAGGTGCCAAATTGGCACCTTAAAAGCTCTGTGTACTCTTCCTTGGACAGTTGAAACATAAAATCTTCAGGAAATCTCTCAGTATTCCTTTTAACAGCACGGTTGAGCATTTTTGTCTCAACCCCATAAAGGGCAGACAAGTCTCTATCCAGCATAACCTTCTTCCCTCTTATGAAAAATATCTTGCTTTCTATAAGTTGTTGAGTGATAATTTCTGTTCCTTGCATAGCAGACCTTTGCCGCCCTCAGTAAATGAGGGCGCTACTCCTTACTAAATTCCTCCTGACCTCCCTTTTTTAAAGGGAGGTGAAAACAACCCCATAGTACCACCCTCACTCCCCCAAAAGATGTCCTACGTCCTCCTCAAATGGAGGAAGTTCGGAGTGATGAGTTCGGAGTAAAAGATCCTCCCCACCCCCACCGGACGCTCCCCCGTCAAGGTGGAGGGTGGTCTTTAGAGTGAATCGGGAAGGTTTTTTGTGTATACAAACCTACCTGTAGACCTTTGACATTTGTTCGATTTCTTTCTTAATTTCTTCCCTCAACTTCTCAGGTGACAAGACCTCTACGCTGGCACCATACTTGAGGACCTCCCTGCGGACTTCCCTGAAATCTGCCACAGGGAACCTCAGGCATACGCTACCATCCGCGTTTACGGAGACTTCCTGACCGCTAAACCATACCTGCTCTGAGACCCACTGTGAGACTTCCGGTGCAAACTTGAGGCAGATTTCGATCGACTCGCCTCCGGTCATTAGGCCGAAGTTCTTGCTAATATAGTCTCTTACGGATGGAAGACGGCTGGGTAACCTAATTGTCTGAGAAGAGGTTTCAATGGTCCTGATGCGAGAAAGTGCAAAGTCCCGCAGCTCCTTTTTCAGTGTACAGAAGGCTATCAGGTGCCAACTTCCCATATAGCAGAGGAGATGGAGGGGCTGAATAATTCTCTTGGTAGTCTCATCTTTGTGGGGTGTGTAATAGGAAATTCTGAGGACCTCATTTCGAAAGAGGGAATCAACAACCTTATGGAATACGGTCTCATCAACCTTGTAATACTCTACATTCTTGACAGAAATCTTTTCTCTTAAGTCTTCAAGGCCTGGCGGCGAGTCGAGAAAACGGTAAGTTAAAAATTTCTGCAAAAGATCGTGGAGGGAGTTCTTAAATTGGTGATCCGGCAGTGTGGATGCAAGGCGCAAGGCAAGACACAAAGCCAAGAGCTCATCTTCTTTAAACCAGATGGGAGGCAGCTCGTAGCTATCATCCTCATATTCATATCCTTTTTTTGTGGGATTATAAAAGAGAGGAGCATAGAGCCTGTCCCTCATAAATTCTATTTCCCTCTGGGCCTGCTTCTCGGAAAATTCGAATCTTTCAGAGAGTTTTTTGGCATTAGGGTACCGGCCAGCCTTTGTCTGGCCGTGAAACCAATGGTACCTTTCGTAAGCAAGTTTTTTTGCCATTTTAAAGAACCTCATTCAAATGATCTTCAAGGCGGTACCATTCTTCGCGAGGTCTGCCGTTTACGGAATGGGAATAGTATTCTTTGTATTTCACGGTCTTTTCACTCATGGTCAGATCTCACATTCTTTCAACGGTTTTTAGTCTCCTCGAGACTTACCCGGGTCCGGGGTTAAGTGAAAACAAAACTGCTTGGAAATTGATTGGGAACAAAATTAAACCCCATTCCGTTTTAAGAAATGGGGTTTGATCTCAATCTCCAGACCATATATCCACCCAATACATGGTTAAAGGATTGGAAGATGTTTACGAAGAACCACAGCTATGGTGATACTCTACTAAACTTGGACTAAATAGTCCAGCCGAATATAATAGCAAATTTCCTGCCAAAAGCTTAATTTTTAGGGAAGTTCATAACCTAAAGAAAATAAAGGTTTATCCAGGTACCAATAATTTCACGAAATGGAAAAACATAGGCAAAATTGCCTATTATTTTGACAGTTGCCTATTTTTATGAGCAGGTAAGAAGAGCAGATAGGGGGATGGGGTTTTCAAAAAAATTTCACTGGTTTGACTTAGATCAAGGAAAAAGTTTTTAATAGATTAAAAAACCTTGATCTTTGAAATCTGGATCAAAGGCAAAAGCCCTCTGTACACTTCTTCGTCTCATTACAATAAAACTTGTGCAATCCACTAAACTGATACCCCGCTTTCCAATCCTTTCGAGTTCCTTTTCTGCCTCTTCATGTAAATCCAGATCAACCCATTCCACCTCAAATGATTTGGCATCCTTCAGAAAGAGAATAGCCGAATGAAGTCCCAACCTTGCCTGCAAGAGGGCAGCACTCTCTAACAGGATATAGTTGGTAAGTATAAATATCTCTCCAGACTTCAGGACGTCCTCGAATCTACTGTACGCAGCAATGTGGTTAGGATCTGCCTTATCGGCCAGGGCATAAATGGCTGAGGTATCTAAAAAGATCACTCTTGAAAGACCTCCTTAAGGGCTTCGTCATGCCGTTCGGAAATAGGTTTTAGGGTGCCTTGTTTTGACTGACCCGCGGCAATAAATCTAAAATCTTTAATCGATGAAGATCGGGAGCGATCGGATAAGGTAATCTCCTTCCTGATAATCTCCCGGATCACTCCAGCAATCGACCTTTTCTCTTGAAAAGCCCGACGACGCAACAGGTCATAAACTTCTTCATCTAATTGAATTTGAGCTCGCTTCATAATAGATTTTTCCATCTCCTTTTAGTTCAAATTTAACATCATGACATCATGATGTCAAGCGGCTTCATCATAAAAGGGGAGATTTTGTTAGGAATCGGAGAAATTTAAATTTATTTCATCGGTTTGACTTAGATCAAGGAAAAAGATTCAAGGAAGGGTTATTGATAGATTAAAAATAACACCCCCACCCTAACTCTCCCCCATCGAGGGGGAGGGATGTGCGGGGGGGAGTAGAAGGAGGAAAAATCATGGTAGCGAGAAAGATCGTTCAGATTGATGAGGAGAAGTGTAACGGTTGTGGGCTTTGTATTCCCAACTGTGCTGAGGGAGCCCTTCAAATGATCGATGGAAAAGCGAAATTGGTCAGTGAGAAATTCTGCGACGGCCTGGGCGCCTGCCTCGGCCATTGTCCCCAGGATGCCATTACCGTAATGGAAAGGGAAGCTGAGGACTTCGATGAAAAAGCAGTGGAGTTCCATCTTCATAAGAAAGAGGAGGCTAAGCCTGAACCTAAACCTCAACCTGCCCCTTTATTTACCGGGTGTCCCTCTTCAACGGCAATGCACTTTAAAGTTCCCGAGTCCGCAACTGACGCAGCAACCGCCGCACCATCGGTCTCCATGCTTTCTCAATGGCCTGTCCAGTTGAAGTTGGTTCCTATCAATGCTTCTTATTTCCAGGATGCGGATCTCCTGGTGGCAGCGGATTGCGTCCCTTTTGTCTACCCTGATTTCCATCGAGATTTCATTAGGGGGAAAGTAGTGGTAGTGGGTTGTCCGAAACTGGATGATGTTCAATATTATAAGGAGAAATTGACAGAGATTTTCAGAACGAATGCTATTAAGAGTGTGACCGTTCCTTATATGGAGGTCCCTTGCTGCTTCGGTCTGGTCAAGGCAACAGAGGATGCGATTGCAGCTTCAGGTAAGAATATCTCTCTCAAGAAGGTAAAGATTGGTATTCGTGGAGAGATCAAACCTGAAGTCGAAGGGCAAGTCGGGAAGTTTCAACGGCCTCACGCAGTTGCCCGCCCACATTAGTGAAGTACCCCGCAGCAGAGCTGCGGGGCATCTAATTCTCTAAAAAACTTTCCTCCCCCTTGATGGGGGAGGATTAAGGTGGGGGTGATGATTAGATCATTTCCCCC
>Ga0315279_10002486_pt1 | contig 27535 bp, 22 predicted proteins | sample YL17G06_20_MG_FD_203694 | JGI IMG/M metagenome (GOLD analysis project Ga0315279, IMG submission 203694) | Sediment microbial communities from Yellowstone Lake, YNP, Wyoming, USA - YL17G06_20 | ecosystem: Environmental > Aquatic > Freshwater > Lake > Sediment | place: USA: Wyoming | collected... | reverse complement strand
CCACTCGTGTGCAGCGCAGGCTACTACATACCCGACAGCACTGACCCAACGACAAGAGGCTTCTTGATGCTGTACAAGAACTCGAAGCACCGCGAATTAGCCCAAGACGCCATGTATCCGAAAACCAAACCGATACACATTTGGACAGTGCAATATTCAAATGCCACGGCAAGGTCAGGCAACACACACTGGATATACCCAAGAAACGGACAAACAGGAGTGCACAAATACGTTGACGTGTTCCTGCTCAACAGATGCGTCGTCGCAACCGGCCCAACCAAGTCCGATATCCATCCGAACACAGTGCTCGATGGTGACAAGACCGTTGACCTGTACATATGGAGCGGAGTGGGCAACGTCGGTGACCCAACGAAGTATAATTTCTGCATTAACCTTGTAGCTACACATCACTTTGAAGCTCCCTTCGGCATAGTGCAAGCCGAACACATTGACACCCACACAGGAGGAGTGCCGCCATTTTGGTGGAAGGTAAAAGTAACCATCACGATCAACAGCTTGACTGTTGACGGCATCCCGGTGAGCCCATCGCTTAACCCGTTCAACGGCATGACATACAGCTACGAGGAATACACGGCCATCACGAGCAGATATGACATCGGCGGAGCACTATTCAAGCCGATTCTCCCAGCAGTGAAGTACCAACCCATCGCAGACTTGAAGACAAACGTCAAGGACACCTACGCGTGCGGTCAAGCCTTTGGCAGCAAGCCAGGCTACGCGAACTGGAACACGGCAGCAGACGTCAACGGCGACTACAAGGTTGACGTTAAAGACTACTATGCTATCAGCCAGAACTTTGGCTGGGCAGCAACGTATCCAGGACCATAAAAGAGCTAAAACATCATCAAAAACACTTTCCCCCCTTTTTATATAGACTTCGATCAAGAATCGCATTTGTTCTGTATTTGTTCAATATACTCGTTGATTTTGCAAACGCACAAGGCTCTTCTCTAGATGGATGAGGTCACCAATAGAACCCAAACTACGGCATAAACGATGACGACAAAATCGACGCAAAAGACTACTACAGCATATGCAAGCACAATGAAAAAATGCATCCATGAATATTTTGAGGATGACGAGCTAGGTAGACATGCAGTTTGGTCTTGGGATAAAACGTGCACATATCTTAACGCAGAAAGCTTGCCTAACCATGCGCAAAAAGTGACTTCGGTTGATGCTTTTGTATACGGTGCATGCGCGCGCATTTAACCTTTCAGCAGCTCCTCCGGATCTCCACTTTCTCTTCTGACATCTCAAAATTCAGTCATCCCCCTTATTCTACTGGCCCCGGGCTTTCTTCTGTTTCCGTCCGATTGTGCTGCCACTCGGGAAAACCCAGTAGAAAAAGCCTTCTGAATTGATGCAGCCGCCAGCATACTCATTGAGAAACTTGAGCAGAGCCTTATGGTCCGGGCTGTTGAAGTCTTCGCTCAGCTCAAACGGGCCCTTCTCACCCTGGCGCTGTTGCCACTGAATCTTTGAAGCGTCAAACGGCAGCTTCACCGAGCCCCTTGTCAGGGCCTCTTCAACCTTTTCAGCTTCACTCATTCTATTTTCTCCTTCATTCTTAGCTCCTCAATAGACATAAAACTCTTACAATCCATAGCGAAAGGATTGGTAGGTGACACACAAGACGGATCTCCACGGATCATATCGAATCACATCTGGCCTCCGAATCCTTCACGCGGAGAAAACAAGCCACATGAACCTCACGGCTAAAGTAGGATGTCGTGTCGTAGTGATCCACTGGCAACGGCTTCAAACAGATAGCACAGTCAGCTGTCTGCTGTTCTGTAGGGATGACAATATTATCACCCTTATCAGATTCAGATGAGGGTGAGGCACATGAGGCCGATGAGGCAGGTGTTTCTATACTCCTTAATATCCCCTCTTCCTCTTCTTTTTTAAAAATCTCGAGATTCTCGGAGGGTGAAACAAGTGCCTCAAGTGCCTCAAGTGCCTCAAGTGCCTCAAGTGCCTCAAGTGCCTCACTTTTAGCGTAGTCCGTTAGGTCTGTGTTCTCTTCTGGTTCCTCGTCTGTTTTTAGCGGTTTCACTTTTAGGCCTATCCAGACACGTTCAGCTTGCCCCTCTATGCGTTTCTTACCGCTTCTGACGCCAGGTAGTTGCTTTAGTTTTGCCGTGAAAACTCTTTCGTCCTCGATTGTGATTCCGTAGGATTCACAATAATCCTTATAGTAGTCCAGCATGTTTGCGCGTGTTTCTACGATGTTGGGGATATATTTGCATTGTTCGTCTATGAAGGCTAATGTTGTGTTGCTTGCGCGTTTGAACGCTAGCCTCGTCTGCTCTGTCGTTTTGCTTACTGTGAATATATTGTTGGATAGTAGTCTAGACAGGCCGTCGATCATCCAGTTTAGAAGGCCGCTCATTTCCTCGGGGTTCCTAGTCCAGTGGTGTTCTATGTCGGGGATCGCTTTTGTTCCTAGATACGTTTTTGGGTAGTTTGTGAAGAGTACGCGCTCCCAAAAGGCTATTGTGTCATCATTCACCTTCGGGAACCTATTACCCATTATGTAGAGTTTTGCGGTGTTCAAGAATCTTAGGGGTTTTTGCTTGTTCTTAATCTCCGCGTCTATCATGTCCTCTCCGGTTAGCTTCTTTAGTGTCGGTGTTTGCAGCGTCTTATGTGTGAGGGGTTCGCTGCTCACGTTTATGGCTTTTCCGAATAGATTGGCAATCCTAAAACGTCTGTCTCCGTTGAAATCCTCAATGTCCAGGCTGGCGCAGTTCTCCTTAACGAATAAGGCTTCTAACGTTCTGATGGTTACTCCTTTTCCGTTTCTCCCAACACCGTATAGCCACATGAATTTGTGGTAGGGCATACCTGCCACAAGACAGTAGCCGAGGTATTCTTGAAGTGCCGGCAAGTCTTCCGGATCAACAACTTCTTTTATGAAGGCCCCCCACTGTGGACATTTGGCTTCTGGCTTGTATTCCGCGTTCAGTTTGTATGTGAATATTCTGTCTGGCGTGAAGGGTTCAAGTGTGAGGGTTGATAGGTTCAATAGGCCATTAGTCACGGGAATCACTGTGCTGGCCTTATTGAAGTCTGAGCGGTCCGCGTAGCTAGAGCGTCTGATGTGGCCTAAAACCTCTGAGACGTAGTGGCTTGTGACCTTATGCTTGTGTAGCTTTTCTAGGTGTTCCTTTATCTTGTGTTCTGCCTTCTCATAGATTCCGTCATTATAGATGTAGATTTCCTCTATGTCAGTCGGGGTTTTGAAGATAAACCGGCTCCGTATGTCGTCCAGCGTGGCCTTCATGTCTGGCGTGGACACGCTCTTTTTTGCTTGATGAAAATCACTACATGCCGCGCAGTGTGCATCCATCAGAGGTCTGCCGTCAACATACTCGGTGAAAGATTCATAGTTTGGGCATCCGGCATCTGGAACTCTGAACCTTGCACAATCACCACATCTCTGAGTAGGTCTGGAAACATCAGCCATATATGAAGACACTCCTCTGGGTCAAGCTTGTTTTTGTTCTCCTTTCAGAAGCTCTCTACATTCATGGATCCCTTGCGCGAGCTTCTCGAGGAACAACCGGATCTTCTGCAGCTTAGCCTGAGCGTCACTCATTGTTCAGTCTCCCTTTTGGCTTGTTGCTGCAAATCGGCGATGATAATTTGCAGAGACGCTAGAACATCATCAATTCTTGTGCCAGCCTGATACATGACGGCAGCTTTGGCGTTTGGAACGATCTCAATAGTGCCAACGAATCCAGTTTGACGTAGAGGCTTAGTGATGTAGATTTTGTTGTTGCGGTCCAGTTTTTGAGTGAACTTAACCATATTTGCACTTTCCTTGCACAAATTATATATGCGTGAAATTATATAAAACGTTCAACTCGACTGTTAGGAGAATTAAGTATGGCAAACCCCAAGCTAGCTAGAACGTTAGATGATGAGACATTCGAATGGATAGAAAATCAAAAGCCGTTGCGCTGCCGCAAATGCGGAACGATTGTCTCGGGCACTCTCAACAAGATCATGTGTCCGAAAAAGGGGCATCCCTTGATGGCTTGGGGTGACGTGTGTTCAGCAGACAGACCCGGCCGGCCAGCGCGCGCTGAGGCCGGTAGGAGAAGGCAGCGTTATTATGCTATTCGGAATGTTGCCCGTAAAGAGATTGCTGACTTGACTAAGCTAGCTAAAACCTTACCTAACGATCAGCTTAATCAAATCTTTAACGTTGATGCGTTGGAGCCTATTGTTAGAATAATCCTCGGGGGCCCAGAGCAATTACCGCCTCACCCAGACGGAGCTCAGTTGGACTTGGAAAGGGCGAAGATCGCGGACCTATTCATTAAATGGGGATTTGAATATCTAAGCTCTATGAACTCAGACATGATGAGTGTTCCCCATAGAAATACAATGGAAGCAGCTATTGACCTGAGCCGGTTCTTACTCGAAACTTTCCCACCTAAATGGAAATATTACCCCGAAATACATGGCAAGCAGCAACACAAGACTGACAGCCAGGGAGATGAAGAAAAATGAGGCTTAGCTTGTCCGTTCCAGAACGTCATGGACAGCCTTTTCAAGCTCAGCAAGCTTCTGTTCTGTCCTACTAATCCGACTCTTCAAATCCGCGTTTTCAGTCTTCATGGCTTCAAACTCTTCTTTAGAAACTTGTGATTCTGTCGAGATCCTTGTTAGACCGTTCAACGTGAGAAGCGGATAAGCTTTCTTCATGGCCTCGACAACATTAACTATGAGCTTGTTCTGGCCGCCATATTCATGTTCAATGTCAGAAACGTGGCCCATCAGGGCCTCTTTGATCTTATGGTTCACGTTAGCCTCTACCAATGCGTCTTCAAGCGCGTCTCTGAGACTTGTCGGTTTAAACCCGTTGTTGCCACCCAAACCCGCCTTTTCTATCAACTCCGAGAGTATGCCGGAGATCGCTTGGTTGTCTAACGGTCCTTGTCTCCCAACGAATAATGATTCTCCCTTCGATGGATTCCCTCTGATTTTAAGGTAAACCTTCAATTCATAAGCTATGTCCGGAGTAACGACGGATCTGAATATTTCTCCTGTCTTGCTTCTTGATTTCTCGTAATAGGCCCACTCTTCTGAAGGTAAATCTCCGACATTCAACAATGAGACATCTACGGGAGCTAGGCCGTTCTGATACATCAATGCGATTATGAGCCTATCTCTGCTGCCGTCTGCAATAGTGTAGAGATGCCTAAGTTCTTCGTTTGTTGGAGAATACTTCTGCACTTTCCTAGCTTTTGGCAGTTTCAGCCTTCGCATGTCCAGGCTATACCGTCTTGAATTGTTAGCGAAGAAACCTTGGACCCTTCCGATAACTCCTTGTACTCCTCTTCCACTATGATGTTTCGCTAAGAGCGTATTGGCGAAAGCCATAGTCTTCCGTTCATAATTCTCTGCTTGCTCATAGTTTTTGCTGCCGATATCCTTTCGTCTATTTTCAATGACTTGATCGGGATTCTCATTGAGAAATAGGAAATAGCTAGGTAAAACTCGATAGTAGTTTTGTCGTGTAACATCTCTTATTGATTCGACAGCTCTCTTGATTGAATCATAGTCTTCTATTGGTTTGCCGAATTTCTGCTGGAATTGTTGTCTGCTTGTTGGTGTTTTTTGCTTAACCATGTTGCCATTCACTCCTTGAGAATCATTATCGTACTAAGGCATATAAGTATTTCGTAATGAGGTCTATGGCCACTTTTAGTACGAATACGTTCTAAAACGTAGCATTAAGCTCTACAACCCCTTTCTATTGTTCGTGAAGTGCGAATGTCTCGTAATTAGAGGTGGCGAGAGTCATGTCAGCAAAGCAGTTGGAGTATTTAATCGATAAACGCAAGTCGGAAGAGAAGATTCGAGGGTTCGTAGAAGCGCATCATAGGATGCCTGATGGAAAACTGATTGCTATTATGCAGGTGTGCGTTCGTTGCAGTAGAACGTTTCCTCCTGCCAGAGGCCGCAAGTTCTGTCCATGCTGTCAAGGTCTTCTCAGAAACAAAGCAATAGTTCTCAAAATCCCCTAACTCTTTCTTGACTTTGCCTATATTGTCAGGGATCCCAAGTCTCTAGGATAATAGGTCAGCAATTCCGCCCCATCACCAGTTATCAAGACCGTATCTGAATGCCGAAAACCTGCAAACCCAACCTCGTAGATTCCAGGTTCACAGCTCACAATCATACCACTGCGCAAAGGTTCATCATTGCCTATGTCCAGCCATGGAGGTTCATGCATTTCCAGACCTAAACCGTGTCCTGTGTGATGTTTCACCAGATGGATCAGGCCATTTTTCTTGAATACGTTAATCGTTGCCTTATCAACATCGCCGCATTTGGCATCAGGCTTAAAAGTTTCGAAAGCCGCTTCCTGAGCCTTCAGCATCACGTTGAAGTAACGTTTCTGCTTAGCCGTCGGCTCACCGACTATCATTGTTCGCTCCAGTTCACAACTGTAACCGCCGACATCGACACCTACTTCGCCAATGATAACGTCGCCCCGTCTGATCGTTCGTTTTGTTGCAATGGAGTGAGGTATGGCACTCATCTCGCCTATCTGTCCCCTGAACACTGCAGACACTGGTATTATGCTCCGTTTTGGCTGGTAATCAGACCCGAGAGTCTTCTTCATAGCTATACTCGTTTGATGCATAGCGGCCAACTCCACGTCAACATCCCACAAGCCTTCTTCTGAATACTCTTGAAGCAGACTGGTTGCCAGATTTGCCCATTTCGCACTTTCCCTCATCAGGACTATTTCCTCTTCCGACTTCACCAAACGCATTTCAGACACTATGTCAGACGCATCAACGAATTCAGCTTCACTCAACTTCTTCATCAGTGATGGACCCCTATATCCCCACAACCCGACTGCACCATCTTTGCTGTCTGTTCCTATGCGTTTCTTCGCCAAACCCATGTCTCTAAGGAAATCAGCAAAATGCTCAATCGGGTGTTTTTCACCCGGATAGTCCACGTACGTCCTAACGTCCTCGATGAATCTTGTCTCCAAAGGCACATGATCTTTCTCCAAAAGAGGTCCAATGAAAGTTATTTTCCCATCGACAGGCAAGACCAACGCCGCTGGCCTTTCAGTGGATATGAAAGAATATCCAGTGAGATAGAACATGCTCGTGCCATTAGTCAGGTACAAAGCGTCAAGCTTCCTTTTTGCCAAGACCTTCCTAACACGTTCTATGCGACTCTTGTATTCAGCATCACTAATTGAGAATCTCATATAGCAATCCCTCCCTCCGGTTCTCCGTCAAACATTATATCGAAAAAAGGATAAATGCTTTTTTACAAGAGAAAGGAAACTCCGGAATTAAACATAGCATTCACTGTAGGTAGGCCGATAAAAGGCTAGCTTTCGCATCCTCTTATGCTACGGTTTTACTGCCTTTCGTGCGAAAGTTATGTAGCCCGTGTGGCCGGTCATCAGGGTTTGCGGGCGCGTCCTTCCTCTCTCAACCTGCATTTCGCGCAGCAGGCATTCTATGGTCTCTATGTCTATGAATCCATTCTCCCTCAGTGCCTCATCTGTTCTGACGACCTGATCTATGGTCGGGCTGAAGGAGACAAGTGTTCCAGAAGGCCTCAGCGCGCCGCATGCATGTGGCACAACAAGCCAAGGAGTCGCCAAATCCAATATGACTGCGTCAACATCGGTTTCATCTATTCCCAAAGTGATGTCTTTGTTTTTTAGTTTCACGAATCTTATCAAGCCTGCCCGCGTCAAGTTTTTCTTCGCGTTTTCGGTGAATTCCCCGCGGATTTCATAACTGTAGACCCTGCCCCTGGGTTTAATGTAGTGTGCTATGGATGTTGTTAATGCGCCGGTTCCTGTTCCAGCTTCTACAACACGACTTCCCGGGCCTATTCCACTGAACATCACTATTAGGGCTATGTCTTTCGGATAGGTTATCTGCGTCTGCCGCGCTGACTTCATGATGTAATCGCTCAGCAAAGGTCGTAAGGTCACGAATTCGGTTCCCAAACTGCTGATGGCAATGGACCCATAGTCTTTCCCAATAAGATCATCGAACTTTACGATTCCTTTGTGCGTGTGGAAGCTCTTGCCTGCTTCAGCTTTGACCAGGTAGGTGTTATGATGCTTCAAATAAAGAAGAATGTAGTCGCCTTCGCTTATTTTCTGTTCAGTCAAAGGCTTTCACTATGGTGTGTATTTGAAAGGATGCTTCGATCGATCCTTGTTCTCTATAAGCTCATCTATGCTGGGTCTTCCTTCCATCGTTTTCCGAATGGCATGACGCATAGCCTTGTAGTTGTTGATATAGACCCGTTGTCTGTCAACAGCTGTGGGGTGAACAAACACGTTTGCGACGATTATGAGGTCTTCTGCAGTCTCTTTCGGAATAGTTCCATCCGCAACACTGTCGACGACTGCTTTGGCAACTGCTGTCTGAGCTGGCCCGTAAACCATGCTTGCCTGACGCATGCCCGTGATCGTGACAGTTGGAACAATGAGAGTTTCAGGCTTGACAGCAAGGTTTGGTTCAAGAATAGCCAACAACGGCTCATGCCCTGCCGCTGGAGTCGCCTTGGCCTTCGCAAACGCCTCAGCCAATGGACCCTTCTTGCTTCCAATCATGAGGTCTATGTGGGCAACCTCTGCACCTCCTCCAGCTAGTGCCTCGCCAACTTTAAGGTTGAAATTCCTTATGACTTCTGGAGTCACGTCAATGGCTCTGAAGCGTTCCTCTATGCGTTTCTCTTCAATTTCAAAGGTTATTGGCTTGGGTTCTATCTTTCCGATCTTCTCCAAATCCAAGCGCAGCTCTTCTCTTGATTCATACGTCAGTTCTCCGCCAATGCTCAGTGGCATTCTGACTGGCCCGACCTTGATTTTCATCATGTTTAAGGCTGCTTTTGTGCCGACGGCTCCGCTTCCGGCGATAATTCTGGCGATTTTCTGCACCTTGTATTGTAATTCGCGGGCTTTTTGCAGTTCGTTGTTTTTCACGTGGTTGTAGATTTGGATCCATATGTCCGGGATTACGTTGGCGCTTGCGAGAATGGCTCCTGAGCATCCAGCGGCTAACGCTGCAACAACGACCTCGTCGTGTCCGCATAGGACGTTTATTTTGTCCCTGACTTTTTCCAGCACAGCCAGAATGAAGCTCAGTTGTCCGCTACTATCCTTTACCCCAACGATGTTTGGAATCTGAGCCAAGTCTTCAACCATCTGCCAAGGCAGCGGTAGACCCGTACACTGCGGAATGTTGTACAGAATTATCGGCAGATCAACTTGACTTGCAATCGTGTCATAGTGTTCATAGATTCCGCGGTCCGCCGGCTTCAAATAATAGGGCGTAACGATCAAAGCAGCATCAACGCCAACATCCTTAGCGTACCTCGTCATCTCTAACGCTTCGTTTGTCCCACTTGCTCCAGTTCCAGCAATGACTTTCACTTTTCCGTTGACTTCATCGACAACAGTTTTAATGACGCGTTTCTTCTCTTCTGTCGTTAGGTTCACGAACTCGCCCGTCGTGCCACAAGGAACAACACCATGAACACCAAGCTCTATACAACGATTAACTAATACTCGCAGTCTTTCTTCGTCAACGCTTTTCCCGTCATCAGTGAAAGGCGTAACCAAAGCAGGAAAAATCCCCTCAGGCTTGAACATGATAGACCTCACCTTTTGCTTTAAACCATCGCTTTTGTATCATTTAAGCTTTGAAGCACAGAAACAAGAAACCAGACATGGAGGTTTCTTAACTCAAGAAAACTTGTTAACAGCTAGTCTGCTGCCGCAACCTTGAAAATACTTGCCTAAAAATGCTTAAATCGATTGGCGATTAACACATTACGCTATTAGGAGACAGTTATCTTGGATGATCTTAGAGAAAAACTGAGGATAAACGAAGAGACTCTGTCTGAGATCAATGATTTTCTGCTGAGAAAAGACAATCCGCTGACAAGTGGCCTACTCAAGATTGTTGAGAAGTATGGCGGTGTCGACGAGATCAACCGCAAAGCCAAGGAATCTCGCAGGCTCGAAAATCTCATGAAGAGGCTTGAGAAAAAGAAATCACCCTTTGTTAAGGAACTTGAGTGGCTGATTAAACAGCGTGACAAAGACGCTTTCATCAGCATATCCGACTATCGGAGAAAAATTCTGGAAAAGAAAGCTGATTCGACCAAGTTTGATGACTCTTTTGCAGTCACACTTGAGATTAGTGCGTTTAACTTTTTCCCCTGGCTCATAGAAGAAGCAAAAAGATCAATCGAAAAGCAGCAGCTAATGCCCAGTCGCTACATTCGTGTTCGTTCCATGAAGGAGCAAGTTGAAGACGATGATGCTTTAGCCTTTGCCGCGGGAATGCAGATCATAGGTGCATCCTACGTGCAGACACTTGACACTAAGGGCACAATGCCTGGACCTGACGGCAAACCCATAAACCTTCACTTAGGTGGTCCAGACACTATTACAGGCTATTTCGGAGGCGTGGGAGCACCCAACGAGTACGCATTAAAGTGGGTTGACGAGTTTCTCCATTATTACACCGAGTATGGTCTTCAACAGGTTTTGAATACAAATCCTGGCACGGTTCTGCTTGGATATTTACTACGCAAGCTTGGAATAGATGTTGAGTTCAAGATATCCGTCTTTATGGGCAACGATAACCCCTACTCGATCTTCTGGACGCTCATGACTGCAAAGCTCCTCAGCCGCGACGACGGCTCAACTCCGCTCATAGGCTTCAACCTTTCAAACTCCGTGAACAACGAAACAATCGAGCTGTCAGCCTACGTGAGAGATGCTTTTGGGTTTGAGGACACTGTCCGACTTGAGCACCACATTACTGAAGCATACAAGAGCATTGTCCGACAACCATACGACCGAACAGACGAACTCGTAAAGATTGCAGATCACGTCAAAAACGTCAGCGCCAAGCATGAAGGTGGAGTTCCTGAAACTGAAAAAACTCGAGATCGCCCGTCAGACATCCTTGATTACTTCATTTCGAAGAAGGAGATAGATGAAAAAGGGTTGATGCCGAAACTGCTTGCTAACTATCTGGACAAGCATGACGCAGTCAACAGGACAGCTGAAGCCTTGACCAAACATGGCTTGACTTTCATCGCGGCTCAAAACCTACACAAGAAGTAATCTGCCCGAAAGATTAAAAGAAACAATGTCGAGTTTTCAGGCTACCAGTAGTCTTTGGGTTTCCGAATGATTAGATACAGCGTCGTGATTACAAAAAAGCCTGTAGTTACTCCCAAGATCGCTTCAACCCTTCTCGCGTTGTCAAGCTCTTGAATGCTTCCTTGAAGCGAAGTGTGATTCTGATAGAGATCCCAGTAGGTCTGATTGAGTTGTCCAAAAGTGCTGTTCAGTTGCACGTAAGCATCATTCAGCTGTCGGTAACTTTGGTTCAAACTGCCCAACTGACTTTCAAGCTCACTCATGTAAACATTCCGAACAAGTGTTGTTGAGAAAACGGGCTTATCGTCATGAAAACGGTTCACAAGAGTATAGCTGAGATACAGTTCTGCAGAGGTCGCGCTCCAAACGTCAGATGGCACAGTCAAACTACGGTTATATTCAATCATGTTATGGTAGGCCAGCGATGTGTTCTCGGTTATGCACGTAAAGTTCGTTAATAGAGATTTAACTTGACCACTCCTGAAGCCATAAACGCGCATGTTAAGATTGCCAATAATAACACTGTCTGAAGTGCAATTAACCCATATTTTAATCGTCATGTTCTGACCAGGATCGATCTCCCTAGTTGCATTAACCTTGATTAAAAGACCTTCATACTCTTGTGAAAAGAATTCCTGCATCTCATCTGGTGTTTGAGCTCTAATGCTTTGAACGAGAGCCAAGCCTATAATCAGCGCAAACATCATCGTAACCGGGAGTTTATATAACTTCATTGCGGTCTCACCACACGATAGGAATGGCTTGAGTTGTGTGAAGTTTCATTTTTAAGGTTTATTGCCATTCTCTGACAGAACGCAGTAAGAATCAGCAAAACTCACACTTTGGTAAGTGATTATCTGATCGAACGGATAAACCGCACATAAATATAAGCAAAATAGACAATGGCAACCGCCGTTAATACTATTTCAAAGGAGAGGACGGTTGGGTCTTTTTCTACTGCCATGAAGTATCCTTGTTGAAGTATGTCCGTGAAGACTAGGATTTGGAGGAATATCGCGCCGCCCAAGCAGCTTAAACCCATGCTATGAACGAGCACCCGTAATCGGCGGTCAAGTCGTATGTTTATCGTCATCTCAATCTGAAATAGCAAGAATCAATACGTAAACTTATACGTTGTGAATCAACAGACAGAACAAAATCTAAAGATTCACTCTTAATATCGAACGTTAAATTTTGTGCAAACACAAAGCAAAATCAAGTGATGGGAATAGTGGATTCTCGCAGTCTAATTATTAAAGCAGCAAGAACACGATGAACGAAGTATTTTCTGTCTATGTATTACTTTACTCAGTCAGTTCCTTAATGGCTTGTTTAATAGTTGAAACAGACTTTTCGAGACGTTTCCGCGTTTCAGGCATCAACTCAAGAGTTAATATCCTTTCAACACCATTCCTTCCAAGAACCAGAGGCACTCCAATTGAAACATCAGAAAAGCCATATTCACCTTGGAGATATGTTGAGGCACCCATCACTCTGTTTCTGCCTTTGAGAATTGCGTCAGCCATAATCGCTATGACTGCTGCGGGAGCATAGATAGTCGCTCCCTTCAGCTTGATCACGTCCGAACCAGAAGACAGAGTGATGCCTAGTATTTTCTCGATCTGTTCGTTTCCGAGCAATTGTGTTATCGGTATGCCCGAGACAGAAGAACATTCAACAAGAGGAACCATTGAATCACCATGCTCACCAATGACCAAAGCACGCACATCCTCTCTCGAAACATTCAACTCTGCAGCAATATAGGACCTAAAACGCAAAGTATCCAGAATGTTACCCATGCCGAAAACACGGTTTCTTTCAAACCCTGACTCCTTGTAAGCAACATAAGTCATAATGTCAACAGGGTTCGTAACGATCATAAGCTTGCACTTTGGAGCGTATTTCACGACTTCCTTCACTATCGATCGGACTATCCTTGCGTTCTTTTCCATGAGATCGATTCTCGACATCCCAGGCGTTCTGCCTTGGCCTGCAGTTATTATCACGATGTCTGATCCTTCTATTTCTTTGAAATCACGTGTGCCCCGGATTTTCCCATCAAACTCTATTGCAGGCGCGGCTTGCATCATGTCAAGCGCCTCGCCCTTTGCCAAGTCTTCCATGAGGTCCACGAGAACAACGTCGCTGATTCTGTACCTTAAGATGTCGAAGGCTGCAGCACTTCCTACTTTTCCAGCGCCAATTATGGAGATCATAATAACTGAAGAATGCATCGTTTCAATTAAATTTAACGAATCTATCCTTTGAGAAAAATTATCTGGGGCAGAACGACGATTCTATCATCGAGTTTCCAGAACGGGTCTACGACGATGCAGATGAAGTAATAAGCAAGTCTCAATCAGTGGTATGGTGATAAGCTTGGCCGGAAAGGTTAATAACATTTTCCTTGGCACTTCAGGATGGAGTTACAAGGAATGGGTAGGCCCATTCTATTCAAAAGAAGACAGAAGCCTGCTTCGAGCATACGCAAAAGTCTTCAAGACAGTTGAGATCGACTCCACATTCTATCGATACCCTTCAAAAGGCATGGTTATGGGATGGACCAAATACTCTCCAGAAGGCTTCATATTCACTGCAAAACTGCCTCAATTGATTACGCATAAGAAGAAGCTGAGTTTGAATCAAGGCGTTGACGAGGATCTGCGGCGATTCATTGAACTCATGGAACCGCTCTCGCTCAGCGGGAAACTTGGCTGCATACTCATACAGCTTCCTCCAAAATTCGACTACAAGCCGACAGAAATGGAAGATTTCTTCAAAATACTGCCAACTCACGTCAGATTTGCCGTTGAATTTCGGGATCATTCGTGGATGAGACATGAAGCGTGGGCTCTACTTGAGAAGTATAAAGTTGCTTACACGATTGTTGATGAGCCTTTGCTCCCACCAGAAGTGCACATAACCACGGATCTTGCCTATTTCCGATGGCATGGACGTGGAACCAGACCGTGGTACAACTACCAATATGGAGTTAAGGAACTCGAGCCATGGGTTCCCAAAGTGGAACAGAGCGCTAAAAAGGTTGAGAAAGTGTTCGGATATTTCAACAACCACTATCACGGCTACGCTGTGAAGAATTGCTTACAAGTCGTGGAGATGCTGGGCTCTCAAACACCTCAACAGTCAGACGCCAAGAACAGAGTGGAAAAATATCTTAAAAGCCAGATAAAAACCAAGGAAGTCAACCTAGAAGCGTTTGCAGAACCGAAATCAACAAGCTTTGAAGAATTGTTACGCTTCTTTGTGGCTGCTGGAAGATTGGAGAGAGCACAGAGCATCAATGATAGAGAATTGAGGGTCACAAAACAAAGCGATGAGCGAGTTGAGGCTGTGATAAGAGAGTACCACATTGTCATAGACGTCCAGAACAGGACAATCTTGCACGACTGTGCAGACTGGGGTAAAATACTGACAACCAAGAAGCTGTGCAAGCATATCGGAAAACTCCTACTAGCAATAGACAGGGAGAAAGCCACAGAAATACTGAAGAAAATGTATTTGGAAAAAGATGAGTGGCAATTCAGACCCTATGTGGCCTGATAGATGAAAGAAAAGGGCAAGCTGAACTTAGTTGAGACATGACACCAGACTCTATTCCGCGTTGTCTAGAGTCTGTATTCTTTGCCTTTCTCTGTTTGCACGGTTTGACCTTTTAGGTCTCGCACAAACTTGGAGAACAAGCCAGTGTTCTCCGTGTGTACCGGAAAAATCTTCAGCGCATTGATCTGACTGAGCAAAGATTTCAGTTGCAATGGCATTATGTGTCCAGAAACGTGAGCGTGATACTGTGGTAGACCATAGTGTCCAAGCCAATTATGAAGCTTCTCAAAATCAAGCTCCATTTCCTCATTGAACGGTTCAGAAGCAGACAAAACATAACAGCTACCAGCCTCGGGCCTGATTTCAACAAGCTCCTCCAAATCATAGAAGGACAAGGCCAAAACGACCTTGCATTGCCGCTTCGAAACTTCGAACACATCAACAACCTTGCTTGCATATTGTTCCAGAATCCGTCTTTCCCATTTTTCGTACCTCGTCTTCGATTTTCGAAAAATGAGAACACTTTCATCATTCAAATCGGGAACACTCAAGCCACTGTCTGCACGAAACGCATTCAACAAGTACGCTTGCTTGAGTGAAACAGCTATACATCGCTGATTCTTCTTGGCGATTCGAAAGAAACTGTTCAGACGGTCGACATCCGCGTACGCAAACTCTGCAAGCACAATCCCATCTGCTTGCTTGACAATACTGTTCAGCTTGCCTTCCACCTCACTTTCCGAAGAGACTGATGCTCCAGTCATATTCGTGGCTTCAGTGACGACGGCCACAGGCTCAGCTTTCTTGGCTTTGCCCACGAACTCTCGTGTCATCTCTGGCTTAGCACCGTGAACCCTGAAATCACCCGTGTAAACAACATCCCCATTCGAAGTATGAATGATAAAACCGTAAGCACCTGGAACAGAATGATCAACGTGAACAGGCTCAATCTCAAGGCTCCCAATAACGATCTTGTCGCCTGTCCTGAAAGACTTGAAAGTGATGTCTCGAACGTCAAACTCTAAATCAGTACGCCTCATCTCACCTAACGCTTCTAAGATGATCTTCGTTGTTTCACCGCAGTACACCGGAATTTCACGGTTTATGAAGGATAGGTAAGCTGAATGATCCAAGTGACTGTGAGAAACAAAGATGGCATCAATCGAGGGTTTTCCATCAAATTTGTAGACGCCTTCAAGTTTGGGCAGTATGTCAAGTTCCTGCAGACTTCTTTCGGTCTTGGGCGAAAGAAAAGGAGGCGAATAAAACTGTTTTTTCAATCCAAAAGACATGCCGAAATCAAAGAAAACCCTCGTATCCCGATCCTGAAGCAGGATCTTGTTTCCGCCAATCTCGTTCACCCCACCGTAAAAAGTCAAAGTCGTTTCATGCTTAACCATGTTCACTCCTCCGTCTTGCCAGTTCTTCTGCAGATGTTTGAAATGGCAAGCATTATATGCGGAAGAGTGAACACGCTGAAAACCTTTGTGTACTTTGGATTTCCAGCCTTTCTAACAGCCTCAGTTTTTCCCCCCGCCTCTAGGTAGCCTGCAATAAAGGCTTCTGCGACTAGTTCTGCTACGCGAGTCTCAGTGAGTGGCGGCATGTCGTGCCCAGCATAATACAGGAACTCAGCAATATCCCAAACCTTGTCACCATTCCTAGAAGCCTGTTCAAAGTCCGTCAGTATGATCTCGCTGTGTTTTCCGATAATGATGTTTTCTGGCTTGGTATCACCTAGAGCAATGCCGAGGGCATGAACCCTAGCGAACTTCTTTCCGATTCTCTCTATGATCTTTAAATTTTTCTTCGCTTGCACTGCAGTTTTCAGTTTTGCAACTCTCTTCACAACTTTGCTGGCGTCTTCACCTTCCACATATTCCATAAAAACTAGACGATCATCAGTACTCACGTGCAGAAGCTTCGGAACGGCAATACCTCTCGAATTCAGGTATTGGTTTATGGCACACTCTCTCTCAAGTCTCTGAAGACCTAACACGGCAAAAGTCCTAGTCCCAACACTCCACAGCGTAAGTGGAAACCACTTAAAGCTTGACCAATCCCTGAACCTTTTGACGACGACTTTTTTTTCTTCGTCTCTTACAGAAGCTTTGATTAGAAAAACATCGTTCAAAATCCCACCCATCTCTTCAATCGCAATCTTTGTATCTTTGTCTACACGAAGCAATTCTCTTGCATACGTCTCAATATTCAGCTTATTCCCTAAGGGAACAAGTCCTGAAGCTGTAGGAACATACAAGTACCTCTCAGGAATCTCGATCTTGCCTATCCTTTCAAGGCTTTCCTCATCTCTCTGAAGTTTGAACGCCATTTCCCAGTCCTGAGAAAGAACATTCAAAAGTCTTGGCCAAACATCAAGCACTGAGGAGAATAAAGCACGCGGAATAGTCTTCGAAAGATTCACAAGACGAACCTTCGGATTTCTGGCACCGTCAACAAACTTCTCAGACATCTGAACATAACCATTCAAGAATTTGCACATACCCTTGTCCTGCAGCTTCTTCAAAGCTTCCAAGTATCCACCAAACACTTGATTCATGTTACTTTCTTGCTCACATTTTTGCATGAGACCACGCAGATGATAAATCATCGGCGGAAAAATTCGCGCTCGACTGAGCATAGCCGCGTACATGAAGTACTCCGGTTTCATACGAAGCTCATAAGACAGCTCTGGAAAATCTAGAACAAGGTTTTCCATGAGTTCGAGAATGAGACGCTCTTTCAACTTGACTTCTTGAGAATGCAGGTATTCCTTGTTTACAAGCGGCAAATACGGAAATATTAATCCCCAAGCCAGAGCTTCGCCCAAGAAACCTCTATCTACATCTCTTTCAAAAACCCATTCATCAGTAGCAATAAAAACAACGCTTCTTCCATCGAATGTCTTCACATAATTCATAAGCTTAGATTGAAAACCATAGATCACGAGCAGGATTTTGATGGGCATCTTCACGTCTGACAACTCCGATTCATCAGAGCCAAACATGAAAGCTGCAGTTATTCGATTAGTACCAGCGATATGCCTGCCAAATCTGAGAATCTCCGCAGTCAACTTGGCATCTAAGCTTTGTGAATATTGAACCAATTTTTCACCCTTAAAACGTGTGACAACTAAAGATAGAAGCTACGACAGTGCAAAATATAGTTAATGCTTTTCAACGATCTTGCAATAGTCTCTCAGAATCTTGAGCGCTTTCACTGCTTTGTCTGGCAAGTTGTATAACGGTATATTCGTGTTGCCCAGCACTTTGTAGACCAGAGCAAAGTCTTGGCCTCCTGCTGGCACATCTACAACTGGTTTGTTAGGATATTTCGAAGCGATCTTTGGAATCACCTTGGCGTCTTTGGGCACGAAGAAAGTGGACTTTAACATGTTTATCACTAGAACTCCGTCCACGTTCTTGTCACCTAGGATAAGGTTCAACACTTTTTCGTACCTGTCAGCTCTCGCATCGGCAATCATGTCAATTGGGTTTGAAGCGTTCACGCCCGGATAAAGACTTTCAATTTTCTGTTTCACCTTTTCGGATAAAGCGGCAAGTTTCAAGCCATTTCTTGCTACTGCATCTCCAGCCAGTATCGCTGGCCCACCGACATTGCTGACGATGGCCACTTTGTCTCCGAGCATCGGCGGCTGTTTTGACAGAGCTATTGCTGCGTTCATCAATTCTTCGATGTTCTCTACTCTTATTATTCCGGCTTTCTTGAAAGCAGCGTCGAAAACTTGATCTGAGCCAGCCATTGAGGCAGTGTGAGATTTAGCTCTCTGTGCAGATTCTTCAGTTACTCCTCCCTTCAGAACAAGAATGGGTTTTCGTCTGGTTATTTTTCTTGCGGTTTCTATGAATTCTCTTCCGTTCTTTATTCCTTCCATGTACAGGCATATGACTTTTGTATTCGGGTCTTTTCCGAAATACTGGAGTAGGTCAACATCGTCCACATCTATTTTGTCGCCCACAAAGGCAAACTTGCTTATGCCCACGTTGTAGAAGCATGCCCAATCGATCAGGCAGGCGCCGACTCCACCGCTCTGAGAGATCACCGCAATGTTTCCCTTCTTGGGCATAACATTTCTCTCGAAGGTTGTGTTCAACCCATTAGCGGTATTTATCACACCCATAATCGTGTTTGGACCCAGAACCTTAACGGCGTGTTTTTCCTTAAGTCTGAGAAGTTTGTTGCGCTGATGATCCTTGTATCCTCCTATAATCAGCACCAATGCTTTGACCCCAGCTTTCATGCATTTCTCCGCATGCACGATTGACTGGTCAGGCGGAAGCATTATAACCGCAAGTTCAGGAATTTCCGGTATGTTGTCTAAACCAAGTTTACCTGTCTTACCTTCCGTGTCCAGTACGTAAGTCTTTCCATGGAAGAACTTCTTCATGTTATAGACGACATCACTGAAGAGCTGCGGCGAAGCCATGCCAACTTTTTCTCGAATCATACTTGAACCTATTAGAACAACTTTCCGCGGCTCAAAGATAGCCTTCACTTCAACCATCGAGAGTCAACTCTTAGAGGATTCCGAGCGGAACATGAAAGGAGACAAAACATAGGTCATTCCCATTCATAAAGTTAACCCAGAGTGCGGCTTAAACACTATTTACGCTCTAGTATCTTCATGTACGCAAATGCTGCGCCAAACGTGAAAATCGCCGAAAAAGCCAAAACACTGAGTAATGCAATAGGTGAAAAGGGTGGAGAACCCAGTAGAAAGTTTCGGATCATATCTGATGCAATGGTCAAGGGGTTAACCTCTGCCAAAGTCACCAACACGCCCGGAAACTTGCCAGTGCTTCCCAAATCCTGTATCAAGGAGAGTGGATAGAAAACGCTGCTGCAAAAGAATAGGGTATAGTAAATCAAACCTCTCGCAGTGATGAACTTTTCAAGGCTGGACGTAGAAACGGCGATTGCTATGCTCAAACCGGAGATTCCGACGGCGAGAAGAAACAAAACGCCTAGGATTAGAAGTAATTGCGGTATGGTCGGCAGACCAAGGAATATGAAACACGTTAACAGCAATGGTGACATGTATAGCATTCCACGAAGTCCACCTGAAAGCACACGGCCAATGGCCAATTCCAATCTAGTCATTGGCAAGCTCAGCATGTAATGGTGTACCTCTCTTCGGCGCTCCATGTTTATCTCCCGTCCAATCATGAACGCCGAAGCGAACAATCCAGTCACAGCTAGTCCTGGTGCGAAGAATTTAAAGTAGCCTCCAATCCGCGTTGACAAGCTTTGGTTTAAGATAACATTGTAGACGATGGCCATTATGAAGAGATCAGCAAGGTTCATGCTGATCAATCCCACTAGCCACCATTTGTAGCGGAAGAAGTTCCTGAAATCGTGCTCAATCATGCGGATGATGCCCTTCATCTACTGCCAGCCTCCTCCTTCAATCATCCTTTCGTAGATAGTGACGCCTAGCAGAGTGAAAAGACCGAAAAAGGCAACCACACCGAGGAAGGGCAGCAAAGGATTTTGAAATGTCAGTGCTGATTCTATGCCGGTACCCCATCTGAATAGGTCTGCGACAAAAGTGACAGGGTTAAATTGTGCGATCCAGCCGTAGAAAGGATTCGCTTTCTGCAGAGACGCAAGTGGATACATGGCTGTGCTCAAGCGAACAATCAACGCGTCCAACACGCCCATTAGAATATCAAACCGGTCACTGGATTTGATTACAACGGCTATCGTGATGCTCATGCCTGAGACACCGAAAGAGAACAGGAACAGAGCAAGCAGTGAAAGCAGGAAATTTAGCGGATTAAGGGAGCCGATTACAAACAGAGACAGAACTATCAAGGGACCAACATAGATGAAGGATCTCAGTCCTCCACCTATTGATCTGCCCAACACCAACTGCCTTCTTGAAATAGGCAAGCTTAGGAGATATTCGAATACACCATGCTCTGCTTCTTCGTAAATGTCGAAGCCAATGAATATTGCGGCTGAGTAAAGCGTCATGACTGAAAGCCCAGCTACATAGTAATGGAAATAGTCTGGAACTGCCTGCACATTGATCATTTGGGAGGCGATGAGCCCAAACAGGGCTATTTGTGAAACGAACCAGATGGCTCGCATTATGATTAGGAACTTGTACTGGAAGAAGAGGCGAACGTCTCTCTCAATCACTAATAGAAGCTTGTTCGTCTGTGGTTCACCTCTCGTCTTTCTGGGCTTCTTCAATCGTTAGACCTGTGTAATGTGCGAACACGTCGTCGAGGCTTGGCTCGCTCATGCGTATGCTCGTGATGGGCACATTCTTCTTTGAGAGCAAGCCCATTATCTGTGGAACAATCTCTTCCACCCGGTTCAGATAAAGGCGTATGTTGGTCGGCTTGACCTGCATAACGTCCACGACTTCTTTCAAGCCCTTGAGATCCTCAACAATTTTTGCCGGTGCGTCTTGCCCAAGCTGGATGTCAACGATGTCACCGCCCAGAATGCTATCCTTCAGCTTCTTAGGCGTGTCACACACGATCAATTTGCCCTTATGTAATATTCCCACGCGGTCTGAGAGCTGATCAGCCTCATAAAGCTCATTCGTAGCTAGAATGATAGTACTTCCCTCGTCACGCATCTCGAGAAGCATGTTCCAAATTTTGTGCTTGCCCACAATGTCAATTTGAGCAGTGGGCTCATCGACTATGGCTATTTTGGGCCTTTGGATCAGGACTTTAGCCATTTCGACTCGTTTACGCATTCCACCTGACAGGGCATGAACGTTCTTGCGTCTAGGTTCCCACATGTCAACTGCGTCAAGCACTTCTTTGACTCTTTTCTTTCGTTCTTGTGTTGATAGTCCACAGACTTTGGCATGCCAGTTCACCACATCCCATGGAGTGGCAACCCACAGCATTTTAGGTTCTTGAAATGCGATGCCTAAGAGGCCTCGTACTTTGTCTGGTTGTTTTCTTATGTCGTATTCGCCAAGGATGGCCGTTCCTTCTGTGGGTTTGATGACCGTGGCAAGCATCAGAATGGCGGTTGTTTTGCCTGCTCCGTTAGGCCCCAAGAGTCCGAGGATTTCTCCTTCTTCAATCTCCAAGTTCAAATGGTCAACTGCTGTGAAGTTTCCAAATTTCTTGGTGAGGTTTTCTATCCGAATTATTGGTGGCATTGCTACACCATGATGATGCTGAACCAGATACAATGACCAGACAGAGAAATAAGATTAGCGGATATTCTAAGATCATTGGTCTTTTCATGAGCAATGTTCTGCTTTGAACCTGTCTTTGATGAAGATCTTGAAAGCTCGGAATGTGCCGTTCATAATTCTTAACGACCTGTTTTCTGACACCCTTCACATAAGATTCTCGGAAACACAGGAAAAAAGAGAAAAGGGTTATGGGCTTACTTCGCCGTAGTGCTTGCACACAATGTAATAGTCTTTAACGTCGACTTTCTTGTCGTTGTTTATGTCGCAGATTGGGCCCCAGATTGGATCCCAAGATGGGAGTTCAGGCGGTTCGCAGGTTCCATAATTCTTAGCCACCTTATAGACGTCTTTGACATCCACTTTCCAGTCAGCATTGACATCGCCAACGATGCTTACGCAAACCGAGCCAGAAATGAGGACATTATCAGAAGTGTCCACTTCACCCGATACAGGCTCCGCACACACGCTCAAAGTGTAGTTGCCTATGGCAAGGCCAGTAGTGTTTAAGACAAGCGTGACTGTTGTCAACTCATTCCCATCCAAAACAACCTCGGTACTCTGAACAGCAGTTTCATTTGCATACACAATCAAATTGGACAGCTCAACATTGACTCCATAATTCAATATAGTGGTATTGACATCCAAGGTGTAGTTTTGACCAACTATAGCCTTGCAAGGCCTAAATGCAGCAACTGCAATGTCATGAAAATCACTTGGCGGAACAATTTCAACTGATTGTCCAGTCAGCATGTTGTCCGTTGTGTCAACCTCTCCAGAAACAGGCTCGATACTCGCACTTACGGTATAGTTACCACAGTCAAAACCAGTTACATTCCATTCAAAATTGAACGTCGTGACGCTTCCACCAGCCAAGGAGACTGGCTCTGCATGGATCATGGTTGTATTTGCGTACAGCTCCACGCATGTCGCTTCGCTGAAGTTACCATTGTTCCAAACTGTCACATTGATAGGTAGGGTGCAGTTCTCAACAACAACAGGCTTGCAAGCAGCAACATCTGCAACTGCAAGGTCATGACGCTTGATAGAAAACGTTCCATTTGAAAAAGCTTCACCGGTGTTGACTCCATCAGAAGCGATCACTTTGATTTGACATTGACCATTCGGATGATCATTTGGAACCGTCCAGTTCACACATGTGTCCGCCACATCAGTCTGTATTGGGATCCAAGATGAACCATTGTCGGGAGTATACAACACAGTATAGGACAACGGATCAGCATCAGGATCATCCGCTTGCCATTGAATCGTAACGTTCTCGCCAGAAGTCAAAACCTCGCTGTTGCTTGGATAAATCAGGTTAACTGTTGGAGGATTATTACTGACGCTTCTTGAGGCAATGACAGTATCTTCGTGGAGTAGTTGAATCTGTCCGACTCCATTTGGGTAAGGAACTGCAAAACCAAACCCTGTTACGTTGAAGTCAGGCTCGTAAGTCATATTAAAGTCTATATCGCTAAGCACTTGTTGGGCAGCGTCAAGAAAACGCAGAGTATAGTTACCGCTATTGCCAGGCTCCAAATCTGCATAGCCTTCGGAGAAGTAGTAGAAAGGTTGCAGGTCCACGGTATCGTTGCTGAAGACTATCCCACTGACAAAAAGAACTTGCGGGTCATTGTTGTTCTTGAATTTTGGTCCTGTCAGATTCGCATAACACTGTGGGCAAATCCAATTCTGCGCAATTGTATCAAAGTCCGAGAAGTGCCAAGGGTCAAGATAGGGTGCATGCATCATGCATGGTGTCTGGGAAGAAGGTGGAAGAGAAGGAAGGCCTATGAGCCCACAACCTTCTCCGGAAGCGAGAGTTGTCGAGTGATGAGAGTCCCAATATCCATTTCCCGTACCTTGGCAATGACCCTTTTCCGTGAATGAGTGATAGAGCTCATGGGCAGGCGTGTACCAAAATCCTTCCTCAACCCAGCAATCTAATCCAAGCGGTGTTGGAGTCAAACCAATTTCGTTTGGCGGCTGCCCAAGCCAATACTGAAGCCACGTAACGGTGCTATCCCTGTGCGGAACAACAGCTATTACCCGGTCAAATCCACCCATTTTGGGTTGACTGTATTTCTGTAGCGACACGCGCTCGTAAAGAAACGCAATTTGCGCTGCATATTCTCTGAGTCCAGGGAAAATTGTGTACGGAGTTGGAAGCTCTACCGTCCCACCGACTTCCGAAGTATACTCATTTGGGTTCACTGGAAAAACTGCCTTTGTGAAAGAATCGCCTTTTGAAGCTTCTCTTCGCATGTCATCGTTTGAAATAGCGGGATCTCCGTAGAGCCATGCATAGGGTCCACCCCAAAATCCAACAGGAACATACAGGATTTTTAACTGACCTAGATCCTTGAAGCAATAGCCAGTCTCTGGTCCTATGAACTTCGTCAGGCTGTTGTTGTCTTCGTCACTTTCTGCAACTTTGTTGAAGGCATCAACTTTTATCGAGACGGTAAACTCGCCTGAAGGACGATAGTTCTGGCCTCCGACTCTCTTGAAATTTCCGCCTGTGCAAATGACCGTTTTTTGATTTCCCTTCATGTTGTAGGGGCCTTCGTACCAGCTAGTGATTCCACATGTAATTAACAGGCAGCAGCAGACATCAGTTTTCTCGTCGGAAAACGTGCTGACTATTGTCACATTGAAAACAGTTGGCTTCCTCGGAATCATAATTGGAGGGTTGACGAGAGTCTGAACAGGCTGTATATCTTCTATCCAGAGATCGCCAAAGCTTGTTAGCTTGTAGCTTCCATCAATTCTTGTTTGGGGAAATATCAAATTACCGTTTGAATCCAAGGCATAGGTGTTTGCACAATTGATGTGGAGAAGGCTTGTGAATTCTACGTTCGGGTTCGTTGGAACCGCTGTTATGATGAAATCAAAAACGGCTGTCTTTCCGGCATGTCCCCATGGTGCAGTTGGGGGCGGGTTCCCTTTTTCCACGGCGATCATGATTCGACCCTTGTTGGGGCCTAGGTGGACGTAGCAGGGGTCCGGCGGAGTAGGCAACGCGTCGAACGGGAGCGGCATGAAAAAACTTGGGTCAGAAGATGGGACACTCCATCCGTTCACCATCAGTATACTGTCATTAAACTCGATGTACACCTGAACGCCGCCGATGTCTGTGCGTGAAGTCTTGATCCAAGCTTCAACACTGAAATGGTCGCCAACATGCTTGTCTTTCGTGTAGAATATGTTTTTGCTAGGGCTCAAATAGACAATCGTAGAGCCCAAGGCACCCACCTCTTGAATGGGCATGAAATTGGCAGTTTCGAAGACAAGTAAAACAAGTAGCACTGCTGGAATGACTGCGTCTAGAATCTTTCTACTATGCAATTTTCTGTCACCACAACAGAGTACTTGTTATCAGCAGATATAATTTGTGGAAACATCTTCTATAACAGGTCTCCGAACGGGTGCCAGAAAAAAGAGGAGATTGTGCGGGAGAAATCATGATCGTTAGTTTCGTGTGCTCTTAGCTGAGCTTGGAGATAATCCGATCGTTGACTATTTGCAGAAACGATTCTTCCAACTCTATGCCATAATGTTCCGCTAGCACGAAGATTATGTAGAGCAAGTCCGAAAGTTCTGCAGCCAGCATCTCTTTTGTTTTCGGCTTGTCAGGTGGCTTAAAATCTTCCAATCCTTTAACCACTACAGCTACTTCGCCAGCCTCTTCAAGCAAATCAGTAATCATCACAAAAGGCGTCCAGCCTTTACCCCTCTCAGGATCAAACTTATCGTTGATCATCCTAAAGTTTTTCCAACAAAGGTGCTGAGCATCGCGCAACGTAACAGACATAAGACTCACTAGATACAGGAATGAAATGGGAGCTAGATTAGAATTTTGGTGTTTGAGTTTCAACCTGCTCCAGCATACGCGAGTCAAGATCAGTCTTGAAATCTATTTCATTTTTTTGTTCTTTGATGTATAACTACGTTCGTTGCTGGTCCTAGAATAAACCACAGAAGCCAGACAACGCAAAACCTGCACTGGTCAAGATCAAGATCCACATGGCCACTCTACGGCCATCAATCCACTTGTGTGTACTCTCTGACATGCTTCGCCTTCTCCTGCTTCCTATGGTTACAGCATTGGGCAATTGCATTGTAAAAGGCTTTTCCTCTATAACAGTCAAGCTAGGGAATTATTTCGCAGCCATTGTACTTCATGTACTCAAAATCTCCAGCGCGAACTGTTCCTCTTTCAACGAGCTTACGTATCCTAGGTATCTGCTCAGATACAGCTTCTATCAGATTCTTCACTGTCCTGCAAACCTGGCCATAAGCTTCTGGACTCCAGCGCTGTGTTACATTTGCGTATAAGCAACGGCCACCACACACGTTCAGAACATCGCATTCTGTGCATGGTCTGTCCACGAATACTTTCTTCAGCTTCATTGGATCTGAATTGCTGATGTGTCCAAGATAGTAGTCTTTCATTCCCCACATGGTTGGACATATGATGATGTGACCATCGGTTTGTATAGCATAGTTTACCCATCCTCCGCCGCACCTTAGAAAACTCTTCTCTTCTCCATGCAAGAGTGACTGAGCAATCCCAAGAATAGGATAAAGCTTCAACACAAATCCCTTCTTCTCCATGCAGTCAACCCAGAACCTAACAAGCTCTCGGATTCTAGGATTATAGCTTTCCTCGCTCCACTTCTTGAAGTCTCTGCGTTCAAAATCGTTTTTCCAGAACCCTGCGTTAAGCTGCCAATGAATGGAAGAAAACGAAAATTCAGTGTTGCTCAGCAGCCATGTGACTTGTTTGTAGATGTCTGTCTGCTCCATAACCGTCATTCGAGCAATCAGCTCACCACTAAAGCCATTTTGCTTGATCAGTTTCAGGTTGTCAATCACTCTTCTGAAGGTTCCCTCGCCTCGGTAATAATCTGTTAACGCTTCGTCACCGTCTATGCTAACGAGGATTGTGTGGAAGCGGTTAACGTATTCTGGCTCCAGACGATCCAACAGCAACCCGTTAGTCTGAATCATGAAGTGCTTCGCCTTCACATGATCCATTATATGCTTGATCTCGTCCATACAGAGCAACGGTTCTCCACCATAGAACGTTATTATGCATTCAGGGTCTTGCCTACAAAATCTATCAAGTGGGTCTACATCATAGTTTATCTTTCTGGGCAGTGAATAGTCGATCTCGAAGTCTGGAAAATCTTCATCGACGTCTTCCATTGCTTCGCCGAAGCAGTATCGGCATTGTGAATTGCATTCACCTGTCAATATTATGTGAAAGAACGTTTTTTTCCCTAGCTGAAAATGGTTCTTCACATTTAAGTGTGTTTTTAGCTAATCATGCATGTTTGATAGCACATGCTTTGTCAATCTGATTCGAGCGTCGTTATTTTCGGCTGGCACGGGTTTTTCTGTTTTTTGTCAGGCTTTTTTAGAGAACGAGCGCGACGTGAAGCGTTTGCGAGGATTTTTATCGTATAGCTTTTCCGTTTACTAGTTTCTCGAGTGCCTTGGCGATTTTGGCGATAGGTGAAGCGATGATTTGATTTCGCTTATGAACCTACACCTATTTTCAT
>Ga0315279_10002485_pt1 | contig 27558 bp, 26 predicted proteins | sample YL17G06_20_MG_FD_203694 | JGI IMG/M metagenome (GOLD analysis project Ga0315279, IMG submission 203694) | Sediment microbial communities from Yellowstone Lake, YNP, Wyoming, USA - YL17G06_20 | ecosystem: Environmental > Aquatic > Freshwater > Lake > Sediment | place: USA: Wyoming | collected... | reverse complement strand
TCGACGGTAGGTCTGCACCCGCGCATCGTACCGCAAGCCTGCTAAAGCCGTCACCTAAAGGTGAGGGAGTTCACCCATCCCCGAGGGGGACCTTAAGGCAGCTTTGGGCCTTGGGCCTTGGGCCTTGGGCGTCAGGCTCCAGCCGTCCTGGAGCCTGGAGCCCGGAGCCTGGAGCCTTCCCTAGTGCCGGAAGTGCCTTCGCCCCGTGAACACCATCGCGAGGCCGTGCTCGTCGGCGGCCGCGATCACCTCGGCATCCCGCACCGATCCGCCCGGCTGAATGACCGCGGTTGCGCCCGCCCCCGCCACTTCGTCCAGGCCGTCGCGGAACGGGAAGAACGCATCGGAGGCAGCCACCGAGCCGGCGAGCGGCCGCTCGAGTGCCGCGGCCTTCATCACCGCCACCTTCACCGCGTCCACGCGGCTGGTCTGGCCCGCGCCAATCGCCAGCGTCCTGTCAGGTGTTGCGAACAGCACCGCGTTCGACTTCACGTGCCCGCAGATGCGCCAGGCAAACCGGAGCGCCTTCCACTCCTGCGCGTCCGGCTGCCGGCCCGTCACCACGCGGAACGAGCCGTCCACCGGGGGCCAGAACTGCCACGCTTCCGCGACGGCGTCCCGCTGCTCGACCAGCCACGTGTTGCCGAAGATCGAGCGAACGTCCAACTGACCGGCCGGCAGCCCCGCCGTCCGCGGCCACTCGGCCAGCCTCGTCACCACCACCCGCAGGTTCTTCTTCGCGGCCAGGATGGCCCGCGCGTCATCGTTCACCGCGGGTGCAATCACGGCTTCGATGAAGGTGGCCGCGAGCGCCTCCGCGGTGGGTCGATCGATCGGCCGGTTCAACCCGACGATCCCGCCGAAGGCCGAGAGCGCGTCGGCGTCCCGGGCGCGCACGTACGCCTCGGCCAGAGTCGAGGCGTACGCCGCACCGCAGGGGTTCGTGTGCTTGACGACGACCGCCGCCGGTTCCTCGAACTCGTCCATGATCCGGTACGCGGCGTCGAGGTCGAGCAGGTTGGTGAAGGACAGCTCCTTGCCCTGCAGGACCTCGATCGGCAGCGCGTCGCGGTGCCCTTCGACGCGGTACCACGCTCCGAGCTGGTGCGGGTTCTCGCCGTAGCGGAGGTCGCGCAGCTTGCGCAGCGGCACGACCAGCGCGTGCGGCAGTTGCGCAGAGCGCGGCCGCGGGCGTTCCAGGCGCCCGTGCTGCACCGAGATCTCGGTGATCGTGCTCGCGATCGTCGCGTCGTAGCGCGCGGTGTGCGCGAACGCCTTCTGGGCGAGCTGCAGGCGGAACGCGAGATCGGCGCCGCCGGCATCGAGCGCCTCGATCACCCGCCCGTAGTCGTCGGGATCCACGACGACGACCACGTAGGGGAAGTTCTTCGCGGCGGCGCGCACGAGGCCCGGGCCGCCGATGTCGATCTGCTCGACGAGACCGGGCACATCGACCGCCGGATCGGCCGCCGCCTGGGCGAACGGATACAGGTTGACGGCCACCAGGTCGATCAGGCCGATGTCGTGGCGTGCGGCCGCCTCGAGATCCTCGGGGTGATCGCGCCGCGCCAGAATGCCGCCGTGAATGCGCGGATGCAGCGTCTTGACACGGCCGTCCATCATTTCCGGGAAGCCGGTCACATCCGACACGGTGACGACGGGCAGCTGCGCGGCGGCGAGCGCTTTCGCGGTGCCTCCCGTCGACACGAGTTCGTAGCCGCGCGCGTGCAGCGCGCGAGCGAAGGTGACCAGGTCCGCTTTGTCGGAGACGCTCAGCAGTGCTCGTGGCATGGTCGTCGTTGGTCAGAGTCGTCGGTCAAAGTCGTTGGCCCGCCGCCGCTGCGCGGTGAACGGTCCGCGCAGCTATGGCGAGGCCTCGCCGTGGCTCGCGCGAAGGTCCGCGAGCGAAGGCGGGTCCGAGTCGTTGGCCCGCCGCCGCTGCGCGCTGAACGGTCCGCGCAGCTATGGCGAGGCCTCGCCGTAGCTCGCACGTATGCATGGCGAGCGAAGGCGGGTCAGAGTCGTTGGTCACCCGCGAGCGAAGGCGGGTCAGGGTCGTTGGCCCGCCGCCGCTGCGCGCTGAACGGTCCGCGCAGCTATGGCGAGGCCTCGCCGTGGCTCGCGCGAAGGTCCGCGAGCGAAGGCGGGTCGTAATGGCCGAGCTTCGGGGTTTCGGGCCGTTTCGAACCCCTTCGAGGCAGCTCAGGCTTGACACTGAACGATCGCGGCGGCTATCATTCAACTGGCTGCCGGCGCGCTTGGTCCCGGCGGTCCAGCCGCTTGCTGCGGCTTTTTTTGTGCCCCCGTGCGCCGAGCGGCGCGTGGGGGTGTGCGGGTCGGCGGCGCGCGGCGCCGCGTAATTGCAAGGCAGGGAAGGAATGCGCATTACAGGCAAGGTCAAGTGGTTCAACAACGCAAAGGGTTACGGGTTCATCGAACGCGAATCCGGGAGTGACGTGTTCGTTCACTACTCGGCAATCCAGGGCAACGGCTTCAAGTCACTGGAAGAAGGCCAAGCGGTCGAGTTCGAGATCGTTGACGGCCCGAAAGGTCCCCAGGCCGGCAACGTTGTGAAGATCTAATCGCCCTCATGCCCGGCATCCGTCCCGCGGGTGCCGGGTCCCTCACCGTCCCGGCTTCTTGATTCCCTTCATCACACGCGCCGTCAGGTTCACTTTCCCGTCCTTGACCGCCACGCGGAACGCCACCTCCGGGCTGCCCTCCTTGCGCAACTGGGTGACCTGCTGCTTCACCAGGTCGACGAACTTATGGAACGGCACGACCTCGTCGCCCACTTCGCGACGCGCGTCCATCAGGCGATCGTAGAGTTCGTGCACCTTGTCGATTTCCTTCTTCGGATCGGAGAAGGTCGTGACGTGGACGATGCGATCGGAGGGCGCGCCCGGCGCCGGCTGAGCCGGCTTGCGCGTGAACGGGCCGGGCCGCCCTTCCTCGCGCGCGCGCAGGCCGCGGTCCCACAGGTCCGCGAACGTGGTGTAGCGGGCCTGCAGCGTGTTGAAGCGGAACCGGTCCATGTAGCTCTGGATGTAGGAGCGGTCCCAACGCTTGATGAGCGCCTCGACGCGGTTGCGCGTCTCCCACGGCGGGCGCGGCAGGGCTCCGGCGAAGAACATGTTGTACTCCGCCTCGAGCTTGCGCAGCTCCGCTTCGAGCCGCTGGAGTTCGCGTTCGACGTCGATCTCGGCCACGGGTACCCTGAAAATCGTCCGATGTCCGATGTCCGATGTCCGATGTCCGATGTCCGATGTCCGGTGTCCGAGTCCGATGTCGTCCAATCGACTTCGGACGTCGGACGTCGGACTTCGGACGACGCGTTCGTTGTCGTCCGATGTCCGGCGTCCGATGTCCGGCGTCCGGTGTCGAGCTTCGGACCCTCGGACCGCCCAGATCACGGGATTAGGAACCACACGAGCGGCAGCCACAACTCGCGGGCGTAGGGAACCGGGCGATCGTCCACGAGCACCTCGCTCGCGTCCAGCCGCCCGACGATCTCCCACAGTTCGCGCAGCCTGGCCGCGTCGCGGGGCTGGTAGCGGGCCCGGTGACGCAGCGCCGCCCCGTTGCCGACCTCGCGATAGTCGGCCGACGCACGGGCCAACTCGACCGCCCGCGCGTAGTCAGGACCTTCGAACGGTGGAAACACGACGGTCATCGAAAACGGCGCCGGCGGCGCACCGAAGAGCGCCTGATGGAGATCGGAGTCCAGGGCAGCCAGTTCCTCGGGGGTGGGCTCCTCGGACAGATCCGCGTACGGCCAGAAACGCTCGGAAGGCTGAAAGGCCGGGGCACGCTGCGTCTGGCTGCCACCGGCAGGCCCCGCTGCGCGCTCCCGATCGGGTGCTTTCTGATCCATGATCACTGACGGAAATAGAACGCCGAGGCTAGAATGCGTGATGGTATCCTGAGAACCCACGGACCGCAAGTAAAGCCATGAACGACGTGAACGGCCCGCCCGGCGCGCAACGCTCCGGCACCATCGACTACCGGATCATCCCATCCATCGAGCAGCTGCGCCAGCGCCCGGCGCTGCGCGCGCTCGAGAGCCGTTACGGCCAGCACGCGATTGTCGAGGCGCTGCGTGAGGAGGCCGGGTTGCTGCGCGAGCGCCTGGCCTCGGACGCGGCGGACGAAGACGCGGAACTTCCGGGTGACCCATCCGCGGCCGCCGGGCAGCTCGAGGCCGGCGTGGAGCGGCGGCTGCGCCGGATGTTCGACGGTTCGCTGCGGCCGGTGATCAACGCCACCGGCGTCATCATCCACACCAACCTCGGGCGGGCACCGCTCGCCGGCGAGGCCATCCAGCGCCTGGCCGAGGTCGCGCGCGGCTATTCCAACCTGGAATTCGATCTGTCGACCGGCCGCCGCGGACAACGCGACGTCCACGCCGGCGATCTCCTCGCCCGGCTGACGGGCGCCCCGTCGGCGCTCGTCGTCAACAACAATGCCGCGGCGACACTGCTGGTGCTGTCCGCGCTCGCCTCGGGCCGCGAAGTGGTCATCTCGCGCGGCGAGCTGGTCGAGATCGGCGGCGGCTTCCGCGTGCCGGATGTCATGGCGCAGTCGGGCGCGCTGCTGCGCGAGGTCGGAACGACCAACAAGACGCGCATCGCCGACTACGAAGCCGCCATCGGCGATCGGACGGCGCTCATCCTGCGCGTCCACCGCTCGAACTTCCGGATCGAAGGCTTCACCGAGCAACCCTCGCTCGATGAGCTCGTCGCGCTGGCTCGCCGCGCTGCCATACCCGTCGTCGAAGACCTGGGAAGCGGCTGGCTGGGGGGGAGCGAGACGACGTCCGCGGATGCCGTAGGCCCCAGGCTTCAGCCTGGGGCCCACCCGGCGCCGGACGTTACCCTCCGTCGGGGCGGGGCGTGGCCCGCCCTTCTTCGCGACGAACCCACTGTCCAGGCCAGCATCGCCGCCGGCATGGATCTCGTCTGCTTCAGCGGCGACAAACTGCTCGGCGGCCCGCAGGCCGGCATCATCGTCGGAACGGCCGCTCTCGTCGATCGCCTCCGCAGGCACCCGTTGATGCGGGCGCTGCGAGTGGACAAGCTCACCTACGCCGCGCTCGAAGGCACGCTGCTCGACTACGTCGCCGGACGCGCCTCCGCCGCCGTCCCCGTGGCGCGAATGCTGTCGATGCCGGTTGCCGTCATCGAAGCGCGGGCCAGGGCCGTGATCGAAGCGGCCGGGCAACTGCGGCGCTGTGAAATGGGGGTGCGCGACGGCGTCTCGATGGTCGGCGGCGGCAGCGCGCCCGGTCTCCCCATCCCGACTCGCCTGCTCGTCCTCACACCGAAGGCGTGCGACGCCGCAACGCTCGAGGCGGAGCTGCGACGAGGACAGCCGCCCGTCATTGCGCGCGTCGAACAGGACCTGGTGCTGCTGGACTTGCGGACGGTGCAGCCCGATGAGGATGAACGACTGGCCGCGGCGTTGCGCGCGGTCGGACTGGCCGCCTGAGGCAGGAAGGAAATGGCTTAGGGCTTAGGGCTCACGGCTTAAGGCCTGACGGGGCTTAGGGCTTGGCGTGCCTGACGGCCTCGACGGACTTCTGTCAGGCTCACGGCGACGTCGCGTGAGGCACGCCGTCCGGCAATCGGGGCCATGAGCCCAGTCGGGTCTTAAGCCGTAAGCCTCGAGCCTTGAGCCGACGCGTTTCTCTCAGGAGCCAGGAGCCTGGAGCCCGGAGCCTGGAGCCCGGAGCCCGCTGCTAGGCGCGGACGGTCTCGCGCTCCCCGCGGGTGGCCTGCTTTGCCTGCCGGGTTACGTGCCCCTCGTCGTGGGAACGGTCGGAACAACGAGGGCCGCGCTCCTCGATGATCTCGACACTCGCCCCATCGTAGGTCTCGTAGACGCCCACGAAGCACCCACACTTGAGCGATCGGCTCCCGACGACCCGCAATATCTTCAGCATGTCAACCCCCAGGGCTCGGTGCATCAGAGCAGCGCGTGCACCAGCAGGCGGCGCTCCTTGATAAGACCGCCGAACCGCGTGGATGGTTTAATGGGAGGACAAGTCGCTGCGCAGGCCGCGGCGGTTGCCTGTCAGAAGATCGTGCCGATTGAAGCTGCTGCGAGATTCAACACCCGCGTCGGCAGGATGCCAAGGTAGAAAACTGCAATCATCGACACGGCGAGCGTGGCGAGGCCGAAACGCGAAAGGACCGGGACACGCGCAGCGCCACCCGCAGGCTCGGCCATATACATCATCACGACGATGCGCAGGTAGAAGAAGATCGACACGACGCTCGTCAGTACGCCGATGATCGCGAGCCAGTAGTGGCCGGCCCCGACCGCCGCGCTGAAGACATACCACTTGGCAACGAACCCCGCCGTCGGCGGCATTCCGCCCAGCGACAGCAGGAACACCGTCATCAGGGCCGCGACCCCCGGGTGGGTGGTCGCCAGCCCCGCCACATCCTGCAGGTCGTCGTTCTGCCGCTCGCGCGTGCCGAGCAGCGCGATCGTTGCGAAGGCGGCGAGGTTGGTCACGCCGTACGCGAGCAGATAGTACAGGACGGCCGCCTTCCCCACGTCGTTGGCCGAGACGATGCCGACCAGGATGTAGCCGGCGTGCGCGATGCTCGAGTACGCGAGCATCCGCTTCATGTTCGTCTGCAGCACGGCCACGACGGTTCCGAAGATCATCGTTGCGGCCGCGATGACCCACAGGATCGGGGCCCAGTCAGGACGCAGCGGTTCGAAGGCCGAGAGGAACACGCGTGCGAAGGCGCCGAACGCCGCCGCTTTCACGCCGGTGGACATGAAAGCCGTGACGATCGTGGGCGCGCCCTGGTACGCATCCGGCGTCCACATGTGAAAGGGCACCGCCGACACCTTGAAGGCAAAGCCGACCAGCAGCAGGCCGACCGCGACGAGCGCCAGCGGGTTCTCCCCCATCGACTGCGCCGCCAGCAGCGCGCCGATTCTGTCCAGCCTCGTACTGCCCGCGATCCCGTACGTGAAGGCGATGCCGTAGAGGAACACCGCGCTCGAAAAGCCGCCGAGCAGGAAGTACTTGAAGCCGCCCTCGGCGCTCGCCTCGCTGTCGCGCCTGATCGCGGTCAGCACGTAGACCGACAGCGACAGGACCTCGAGCGCCAGGAAGATGACGAGCAGGTCGGTCGCCATCGCCATCAGCATCATCCCGGACAGGCCGAGCAGCGTGACGCCGTAGTATTCGCCGCCGGGCAGGCGATCCCGGCCGACGACCTGCGACGAAAACGCCATCGTCAGCAGCCCGATGACGACGAGCACGAGCACGATGAAGAGACCGAAGTTGTCCGCGGAGACGACGCCGAAGCTCGTCGCGTTCCGGCCCCACAGCCACGCGGCGCTGATGCCGGCGGCCACCAGCCCGATGACGCCGAGCCCCGCGATCGGCGCGCGCTCGCCGGGCTCGCGCACGGCTTCGGCGAGCAGCGCCGCGATGCCCGCGGCAACCACGCAGAGGATCGGGACGATCGCGTTGAAGGATGGCGACATCAATTAACCCTGGCTCAAGGCTTAAGGCTCACGGCTTACGGCATCGCCTGGCTCAAGGCTTACAGGCTTAAGCCTGGTCAGGCCCTGAGCCCTGAGCCCTAAGCCCTGAGCCTTCACCGGCGGCGGCATCTGCTCGAGCCGCCGCACAGCTGTCGGCGGCGCGGCGCTCTGCATCCGCTGCACGACGCGTTCGACCGATTTCTCCATCGGGCCCAGGAAGAACTTCGGGACGACACCCATGAAGATGGCCATCGCCACCGTCGGCCAGATCACCCAGCGTTCGCGCACGTTCAAGTCGGGCAGCCGCCGGTTCTTCTCGTTCAGCACCGGACCGTAGTTCACGCGCTGGAACATCCACAGCATGTACACAGCCGACAGGATGACGCCGAACGCCGCGACGTAGCCGTACCCCGGACGCCAGCGGAACGTGCCGAGCAGGATCAGGAACTCGCCCACGAAGCCGTTGAGGCCGGGCAGGCCGATCGACGAGAGGGTGATGACGAGGAACACCGCCACCAGTCCCGGCACCACCGCCTTGAGGCCCCCGAACTCCGCGATCAACCGCGTGTGCCGCCGATCCATCAGCATGCCGACGATGAGGAACAGGGCGCCGGTGCTGACGCCGTGGGCCAGCATCTGGTACACGGCGCCCTGCATCCCCTGCATGTTCATGGCGCAGATGCCGAGCACGACGAAACCCAGGTGGCTGACGCTCGAGTACGCAACCAGCTTCTTCAGATCCGGCTGCACCATCGAGACGAGCGCGCCATAGATGATGCCGATCACGGCGAGAACGGCGAGGTAGGGCGCGAAGGCGATCGCCGCGTGCGGGAACAGCGGGAACGAGAACCGCAACAGGCCGTAGGTGCCCATCTTCAGCAGCACGCCCGCGAGGATCACCGAGCCGGCGGTGGGCGCTTCGACGTGCGCGTCCGGCAGCCACGTATGGAACGGGAAGAGCGGCACCTTGATGGCGAAGGCGAGCGTGAAGGCCAGGAACAGCAGCGTCTCGGTGGTGGGCGACAGCGTGAGGCCGTGCAGCTTCACGAGGTCGAAGCTGTAGCTGCCCGCCTGCGCGTAGTGCAGGTAGGCGAGCGTGATGATCGCAATGAGCATCAGCACGCCGCCGGCCATCGTGTAGAGGATGAACTTGGTGGCCGCGTACACGCGCCGCTCGTAGCCCCAGATCCCGATGAGGAAGTACATCGGGATGAGCATCGCGTCCCAGAAGATGTAGAACAGGAACAGGTCGAGCGACAGGAAGACGCCGATCATCGCGCTCTCGAGCACGAGCATGAAGATCGAGAAGGCCTTGACGCGCTTGTGGATCGACCCCCACGACGAGAGCAGCGCAATCGGCGTCAGGAACGCGGTCAGCTCCACGAGCAGCAGGCTGATGCCGTCCACGCCGACCGCGTAGTCGATGCCGAACGCGGGGATCCAGGGGCGGCGCTCGGTGAACTGGTACTCGGCGGAGGTGGGGTCGAACCTGGCCCAGAGCAGGATGGCGAGCGCGAGCACGAGCAGCGAGACAACGAGCGTCACCGTGCGGATGAGGCCGTCGCGGCGCTGGTCGCGGTTGTCGATCGCGAGCAGGAGGATCGCGCCCACGACCGGCACGAAAATCAGCAGCGAGAGGATCGGCATTATCAGCAGTCAGCAGTTTGCAGTTTGCAGTCTGCAGTCAGTAGTCAGTAGTCAGTAGTCAGTAGTCAGTCGGGAAACGGCACCCTCCCCGATCCCTGATCCCTGACCCCTGATCCCTACGCAGTACACTCCGTCATCGCCACACCAGGTACGCCAGTATCAGCACCACCCCGACGAGCAGCGACGCGGCGTACGCGCGGATCGATCCGGTCTGCACCGTGCGAAGCACGGCGCCGGTCCCGCGCACCAGGCGGCCAAGGCCGTTCACCGCGCCGTCGATCAACCCCGCATCCACGCCGCGCCAGAGGCCCTTTGCCGACGCGGTGACGACCGGGTCGACGATCACAGCCTGGTACGCTTCGTCCACGTAGTACTTGCGCAGCAGCAGCCGATGGATCGCAGCGAATCGCCGCGCGAGCGCCGCGGCCGCCTCGCGGCGCTTCAGGAACAGGTACGCCGAGACGGCGATGCCCGCGAGCGCAACGACCGTCGCGACGGCCATCAACACGAGTTCGCTCGGTTCACCAGGCGCATTGTGCGACTCCGGGGCGGTCGGGGTTCCCGGCGAGCCCGGCGCGCCGGGTTCGTGTTCAACCGAGGGGCGAATGCCTTCAGCGACAGGCGGCGGCCGTTCAACGGTGAAACTCGGCTCCAGGAACGTGGCGATGTGATTGACACCGCCCAGGCCCGGCGACACGCCCACGTACCCGGCGAGCGCGGCGCCAACGGCCAGCACGATGAGCGGAACGGCCATCAGCGGCGGCGCATCGTGCAGGCGGCCGGCATGGGCGCCATGATTGTGATCACCTGTGGGACCGCCGGTCTTCAGACCGGTGTCTGCGTCTGTGGGACCGCCGGTCTTTAGCCTGTCAGCACTTGTGGGACCGCCGGTCTTTAGACCGGTGGCATCCCCACAGAACGTCAGGAACACCACGCGGAACATGTAGATGGCCGTCAGGAACGATGTGATGGTCCCAATCAGCCACAGCCAGAGGTGGCCGCTCGCGTAGACCTTGTAGAGAATCTCGTCCTTGCTGAAGAACCCCGAGAAGCCGGGCACGCCGGCGATCGCGATCGTCGCGACGAGGAAGGTCCAGAACGTGATCGGCAAGGCCTTCCGCAGGCCGCCCATCCGGCGCAGGTCCTGTTCGCCGTGCAGCGCGTGGATCACCGCGCCGGCGCCGAGGAACAGCAGCGCCTTGAAGAACGCGTGCGTGTAGAGATGGAAGATGCCCGCGGCGTAGGCGCCGACGCCCATCGCCAGGACCATGTAGCCGAGCTGCGACACCGTCGAATACGCCAGCACGCGTTTGATGTCGTTCTGCACGAGGCCAATCGTGGCGGCGAAGAGCGCCGTCGCCGCGCCGATGCCGGCAACGATCGCCAGCACGTGCGGCGCGTGGCTGTACAGCACCGCGTTGCGGCCGATCATGTACACGCCCGCGGTGACCATCGTCGCCGCGTGGATCAGCGCGGAGACCGGCGTCGGGCCCTCCATGGCGTCGGGCAGCCACACGTAGAGCGGAATCTGCGCGGACTTGCCCGCGGCCCCCAGGAACAGCAGCAGCGCGATCAGCGACAGCGGCCCGAAGCCGCTCTCGGGCGACAGCGGCGCGATCAGTTGCGCCACGCGGTGGACGTCGAGCGTGCCGAAGTATGCGAAGACGAGGATCAGGCCGACCAGGAAGCCGTAATCGCCGATGCGGTTGACGATGAACGCCTTCTTGCCGGCATCCGACGCCGACTTCTTCCGGTACCAGAACCCGATCAGCAGGTACGAGCAGAGCCCCACGCCCTCCCACCCGACGAACATCACCAGGAACGTCGAGCCGAGCACCAGCACCAGCATGAACGACGCGAACAGGTTCAGGTACGAGAAGTAGCGCGCATACTCGGACGGTGTCTCCTCCTCCATGTACGCGGCGGAGTAGACGTGGATCAGGAAGCCCACGCCGGTGACAATGAGGATCATCACCGCCGAGAGCGGGTCGAGGCGGAACGCCATCGGCACGTCGAGATCGCCGGACACGATCCAGTCGTAGACCGCCTGGTCGAGGATGCGCGCCTCGGGCGGGTGCTGAACGAGCGCGAAGACCGCGATCACCGAGACGGCCAGCGACGCCGCCACGGCCGCGCAGGCAACCCACGCGGACGCGGCCTTCGACAGGCGCCGCCCGAACGCGACGTTGACGAGGAAGCCGATGAGCGGCAATAGCGGAATGAGCAGGAGCATGGATGCTTGTCGGCTTACGGCTTATGGCTCATGGCTTATGGCCTTGTCTGGCTTGAGGCCTTGGCTTCGGTCTGGCTTATGGCCTGAGCCTGCGGCACCCTGAGCCCTGCGATGCCCTAAGCCCTACGATGCCCTAAGCCCTGAGCCTTGAGCCCTAAGCCATTCCCCCGTCATCCCCTCAACGACGTGTACGCGTCCGGGTCCAGCGACTGGCGATGGCGGAACAGGGCGATCACCAGCGCCAGGCCCACCGCCGCTTCCGCCGCGGCCACGGTAATGACGAAGAACACGATCACCTGCCCGTCGACGTTGCCGAGCGCCCGCCCGAACGCCACGAACGCGAGGTTCGCCGCGTTCAACATGATCTCGATCGACAGCAGGATCGTGATCAGGTTGCGACGCAGGAACACACCCGCCGTTCCAATCGCGAACAGCGTGGCCGACAGGATGAGATAGTGCGTCAGGGACGGCGTCATGTTGTGTTGGGGCGGGTGGGGCGGGTAAGGCAGGTGGGACGGGTGGGGAGTTTCCCCAGCCCCCTTACCTGCCCTACCTGCCCTACCTGCCTTCCTAGATCTCCCTCTTCGCGAGCACCACGGCCCCGACCATCGCCACCAGGATCAGGACCGACGTCACTTCGAAGGCGAAGCCGTAGTCGGCAAACAGCACGTGGCCGATCTGGCGCACCGAGGTCAAATCGGTGCCGGGCACGAGTTGCCCGGTCAGCGCCTCGGTTTCCTGCGCCCCCGCCCGCCACAGGCTCCAGGCCAGCTCGACGAGCAAGACGAGGGCGAGCGCCGCTCCTGCCCATCGCGGGCCGCGTGCCCCCGGGCTGAAGCCCGGAGGTCCCACAGGGCCAGTCCTGTCAGGTCCAGTGGGGCCGGGTGCCCCCGGGCTGAAGCCCGGAGGTCCCACAGAGTCAGTAGCAGTGGGACCGGGTGCCCCCGGGCTGAAGCCCGGAGGTCCCACAGGGCCAGTCCTGTCAGGTCCAGTGGGACCGGGTGCCCCCGGGCTGAAGCCCGGAGGTCCCACAGAGTCAGTCCTGTCAGGTCCAGTGGGGCCGCGTGCCCCCGGGCTGAAGCCCGGAGGTCCCACAGGGCCAGTCCTGTCAGGTCCAGTGGGACCGGGTGCCCCCGGGCTGAAGCCCGGAGCTCCCACAGAGTCAGTAGCAGTGGGACCGCCGGCCCCCCCCACACCAGTGGGACCGCCGGTCTTTAGACCGGTGGCTGTCTCGTACGGCGCGTTCAGCAGCATCACCACGAACAGGAACAACACCATGATGGCGCCCGCGTAGATGATGATCTGCACGACCGCCAGGAACGGCGCGTCCAGGAGCACGTAGAGGCCCGCCAGCGCCGCAAACGAGACAATGAGCAGCAGCACCGAGTAGATGGGGCTGCGCTGGCCGACCACCAGCAGCGAGGCCAGCACCATGATCGCGGCGAAGGCGTAGAACAGGACGGTGTCACCGGCCAAGGTAAATCACCCCCGCGGCCGTCGCGATGAGGTTGAGCACCGCGATCGGCAAGAGGATCTTCCACCCGAATTGCATCAGCTGGTCGTACCGGTAGCGCGGCAGCGTCCAGCGCGCCCAGATGTAGAAGAAGAGCAGCGCCGACATCTTCGCCAGGAACCAGATCCAGCCGAGCGAGACCGGCAGCCACGGCCCCTGCCAGCCGCCCAGGAACAGATCCGTGGCGACCGCCGACACGGTGACCATGTTGATGTACTCCGCGAGGAAGAACATCGCGAAGCTCATGCTGCTGTACTCGGTGTGGTACCCCGCGACGAGTTCCTGCTCGGCCTCCGGGAAATCGAACGGCGCGCGGTTGGTCTCGGCGATGCCCGCGATCATGTACACGAGGAAGCCGACCGGCTGCACGAAGATGAACCAGCGCGGCAGGACCCCCAGCCACGTGCCGGCCTGCCCGTCGACGATGCGCGTGATCGACAGATCGCCGGCCACCACCAGCACCGAGGCCAGCGCCAGGCCGTAGGACAGCTCGTAGCTGATCATCTGCGACGCCGAGCGCAACGCGCCGAGCAGCGAGTACTTGCTGTTCGAACTCCAGCCGGCGAGCACGATGCCGTAGACGCTCATCGACGCGATCGCGAAGACGACGAGGATCGCGACGTTCACGTCGGCCACCTGCAGCTTGATCGGCTCGGGCAGCAGGCCGAACAGCGTCGTGTCGCCGCCGAACGGCACGACGGCGAAGGCCGCAAAGGCGGCCGTCGCCGCGATCATCGGCGCGATCGCGAACAGCAGCGCGTCGGCACCCTTCGGGCGCAGCTCCTCCTTGAACAACAGCTTCAGCACGTCGGCGAACGGCTGCATCAGGCCCTTGGGGCCGACCAGGTACGGCCCGTAGCGCTGCTGGAACGCCGCCGCGAGCTTGCGCTCCGCGTACACCATCACCGCCGCCGACATCAGCAGCGCCGTGAAGACGACGAGGATGAGCACGAGCTGGACGAGGACGACAGGGTTCATCGGGCCAAAAAGGCTTAAGGCTTATGGCTTAAGGCTTAGGGCATCGTGGGCTTAAGGCCTTGAGCCCGGTGGGCCCTGAGCCCATCAGGCCTTAAGTCTTAAGCCTTGAGCCCTAAGCCAATGTCTCAGTGTCCGCCAGCGCCGCCGTTCCCCATCCGCCAAGCGGCGGGGAGTGGACAACATCCCTCACGAACGTGCGCCTCGTACTCCGCGCCGAACTTCGCAATCGTGCTCAGCACGGGCGCCACCGCCGCGTCGCCGAACGGGCAGAGGGTCTTGCCGCCGATGTTGTTCGACACGTTCAACAGCAGGTCGAGGTCGGCCATCCGGCCCTCGCCACGCTCGATCCGCCGCAGCACCTTGAACAGCCAGTCGGTGCCTTCGCGGCACGGCGTGCACTTGCCGCACGACTCGTGGCGGTAGAAGTGCAGCAGGTTTTCAGCCGCCCACACCATGCACGTCGTCTCGTCCATGACGATGACGCCCGCCGACCCGAGCATCGAGCCCGCCTTCGCCAGGCCGTCGAAGCTGGCCGGCGCGTCGATTTGGTCGGGCAGCAGCACGGGCGTCGACGACCCGCCGGGAATCACCGCCTTCAGCTGGTGGCCGTCGCGCATCCCGCCCGCGTAGTCGTAAATCAGTTCGCGCAGCGTAACGCTCATCGACGTCTCGTAGACGCCCGGCCGCTTGACGTGCCCGCTGATGCAATAGAGCTTCGGGCCCGTGTTCTTCTCGGGGCCGACCGACGCGAACCAGTCCGCGCCCCTGGCCATGATGAGGGGCACGTTCGCCAGCGTCTCGACGTTGTTGATCGCCGTCGGGCACCCGTAGAGGCCCACCACCGCTGGGAACGGCGGCCGCAGCCGCGGTTGCGCCCGCTTGCCCTCGAGCGATTCGAGCAGCGCGCTCTCCTCGCCGGCCTCGTACGCGCCCGCGCCGCGGTGGATGAAGATCTCGCAGTCGAAGCCGCTGCCGAAGATGTTCTTCCCGAGGTACCCTTTCGCGTACGCTTCCTGGACGGCGAACTCGAGCACGTGCTGCACGTGATAGAACTCGCCGCGGATGTAGATGTAGGCGACCTTCGCGCCGATCGCGTAGCAGCCAATCGCACACCCCTCGAGCAGCAGGTGCGGATAGCGCTCCATGATCACGTGATCCTTGAAGGTGCCCGGCTCGCTCTCGTCGGCGTTGCAGCAGATGTATTTCGGCTTCGGCGAGTCCTTCGGCACGAACTGCCACTTCATGCCCGCCGGAAACCCCGCGCCGCCGCGCCCGCGCAGCCCCGCCGTCTTCACCGTGTCGATCACCTGCGCCGGCGTCGTCGCGAGCGCCTTGCGGAGCCCTTCGTACCCGCCGTGCTGCAGGTAGAACCCGAGCGTGAAGGAGTCGGGGTCGCGGACGTACTGGGTGATGACGGGGTCCATGATTCTTGTCGGCTTAAGGCTTATGGCTCACGGCTTAGGGCATCGTCGGCTTAAGGCATCGTCGGCTTAAGGCCTTGAGCCTCACTGGCCCTGAGCCCAAACAGGCCCTGAGCCGTAAGCCCTGAGCCCTAAGCCATCCTGTCCTATCCGTCCCTCGTCGGTTCTCTCTTATCAACGTTCAGGTGGCACCCGGACAATCCGGCTTCGCCTTTGGTGCGCAGCGTGTCCAGCAGCTCGCCGACGCTGTCGGGCGTCGCCAGTTCGTGCCAGTGGTCGTTGACGAGCACGACCGGGCCGCGGTCGCACGCACCGAGACATTCCACCTCGACCAGCGTGAACGTCCCGGTGGGATCCGTTTCCCCGACCTCGATGCCGAGCTTGCGGGAAATCGCCTCGGTCAGCCGCTCGGCGCCCGTCAGCGCGCACGACAGCGTGCGGCACACCTGCAGCACGTACTTGCCCACCGGCTTCGTGTAGAACATCGAGTAGTAGGAGACGACGTCCTCGACCTCGGCCGGCGTGCAGCCGATGACGGTGGCCACTTCCCGCATCGCGTTCGCCGACACGTAGCCTCGCTGCTCCTGCACGATGTGCAGCGCCGGGATCAGCACCGATCGGCGCCGCTCGGGCGGATAGTGCGTGGCGAGCTCCTCGATGCGCCGGCGGTTCTCCGGCGTGAACGTGAACGGCTCGCCCTGGTCGGGCAGCACGCGCTCGGACTCGTGCACCTCGCCGCTCGCGTACGGCATCGTCGGGTGGAAGCTCACCGGTCCGAATCTCCCAGGACGACGTCGATCGAGCCGATGACGGCGATGACGTCCGCAAGCAGGCCGCCGACGATCAGCTTCGGCAGCGCCTGGCACGCCAGGAACGAGGGCGGCCGCATCTTCACGCGCCACGGCCGGTTGGTGCCGTCCGACACCACGTAGCAGCCGTGTTCGCCGCGCGGTCCTTCCACCGGCACGTACGCCTCGCCCGGCGGCACGATGAATCCCTGCGAATAGAGGAGGAAGTGCTGGATGAGCGCTTCCATCTCGGTGTAGACCGCGTCCTTGGGCGGCGGCACGATGCGCGTGTCGTCGATCGCGAACACGCCCGTCGGCGTGATGCGCTCGAGCGCCTGGCGGGCGATCCGCAGCGACTGCCGCATCTCCTCCATGTGCACGAGATAGCGATCGTAGACGTCGCCGCGTGCGCCGAGCGGCACGTCGAACTCGAAGGTGTCGTACCCGCCGTACGGGAACGTCTTCCGCACGTCGTAGTCGACGCCCGACGCGCGCGCGATCGGACCCACCAGGCCCCACGCGACCGCATCCTCCCTCGAGAGCTTTCCGACGCCCCTCGTCCGCTTTTGGTAGATCTGGTTCTTCGTCAGCAGATCTTCGTACTCGACCAGCTTCGCCGGCATGCGATCGAGGACCTCCGAAACGGCCTGGTGAAAGCCGGAAGGCAGATCCTCGCGCAGGCCGCCCACGCGGATGTAACTGGGGAACATCCGGAAGCCGGCGATGAGCTCGTGGATGTTGAGCAGCAGCTCGCGCTCGCGAAAGCAGTAGAGCATCACCGTGACCGCGCCCAGTTCCATCCCGTGCGTCCCGAGCCAGACCAGGTGGCTGTTGATCCGCTGCAGTTCGACCAGCAGCACGCGAATCCACTTCACGCGATCGGGCATCTCGATGCCGAGCAGCTTCTCGACCGACAGGGCGAAGGAGAAGCTGTTCGACATGGCGCTCAGGTAGTCCATGCGCTCGACCAGCGGAATCACCTGCTGGAACTTCTTCTGCTCGATCGTCTTCTCGATGCCCGTGTGCAGGTAGCCGACCGTCGTCGCGGCGCTCACCACCGTCTCGCCGTCGAGCTCCAGCACGAGGCGCAGCACACCATGGGTGCTGGGGTGCTGCGGCCCCATGTTGATCATCATCGTCTCGGTGCGAAGTCCTGCGGGCTCAGGCATGCTTCGAAAACCCGTAGTCAGCAGTTCGCAGACTGCCAACCGCCAACTGCTAACTGCCAACTGCTAACTGCCAACTGCCAACTGCTAACTGCCAACGATCGCGTCCTCAACCAGCTCACAAATCACGTGGAGCAACGTGCGGTGCACTTCCTGCACGCGCGGCGTCGCCTGATCGGGGACGTTGACGTGGATGTCGGCCTTGCCGCCAATCGGCCCTCCGTCGCCGCCGGTCAGCGCCACCACCGTCAGGCCCCGCTCACGGGCGGCGGCGAATGCGGCCAGCACGTTCCGCGCCTGGCCGCTGGTGGAGATGCCGATGGCCACGTCGCCGGCGGCGCCGAGCGCCTCGATCTGCCGCGCGAACACGCGCTCGAAGCCGTAGTCGTTGCCCACCGCCGTCAGCACGCTGGTGTCCACCGTCAGCGCCAGGGCCGGCAGCGCGCGGCGTTCGCGCTGGTAGCGGCCCACCAGTTCCGCCGCGAAGTGCTGCGCGTCCGACGCGCTGCCGCCGTTGCCGAACACCAGCACCTTGCCGCCGTGCCGCAGCGCCGCCACGATGGCCTCGGCGGTCCTCAGGACAGGGCCCCGGTCCAGGCTCCTGACGACCTCGTGCAGTCGGATGGTCTCGGCAAACGCGCGATCGAACACGTGCTCAGCGTCGTTGCTCACGTCTTCACGCCCCCGGCGTCGCGCTCTCGGGCGCGCCGGTCGTCCTCGATGTTCTTGCGGAACTGCTCGGTTGTCATCTGCAGCGGCTCGAAAATCTTGACCGGCAGCTTGATCTGCACCGGGTAGTCCTTGCGCAGCGGGTACCCTTCCCAGTCCTCCGGCATCAGCACCCGCCGCAGGTCCGGGTGCCCGTCGAAGACGATGCCGAACAGGTCGAAGACCTCGCGTTCCGGCCAGTTCGCGCCCGCCCAGAGGGTCGTCATGGTTGGGATGTGCGCGTCCTCGCCGCGCAGTCCGACCTCGAGTCGAAGACGCTGCGCGTGCTCGAGCGACGCCAGGTGGTAGACGACCTGGAAACGGGGCTCGGCCGGCCACCAGTCGACGGCGGTCACGTCCGAGAGAAGTGCGAAGCGAAGCGCCGGCAGATCGCGCAGCGCGGCGCACGCGGCGACGATCTGCTCGCGCACGAGGAGGAGCGTCGGCTGGTCGAACGCCGGCGCGATCTCGACCTGGAGATCGGCAATCGCGCCTTTCAAGGCCTCGACGATGTCGTCAGCGGTCACGCTCGAACCCCTGCCCCGCGATCTTCTTCTGCAGCTGCACGACGGCGTAGATCAACGACTCCGGCCGCGGCGGGCAGCCGGGCACGTACACGTCGATGGGCACGACCTGGTGCACGCCCTGGACGATCGCGTAGTTGTCGAAAACGCCGCCGATCGACGCACAGGCGCCCATCGAGATCACCCACTTCGGATCGGGCATCTGGTCGTAGACGCGGCGAAGCGCCGGCGCCATCTTGCGCGACAGCCGGCCGGCGATGATCATCAGGTCCGACTGGCGGGGCGAGCCGCGGAAGACTTCGGCGCCGAAGCGCGCGATGTCGTAGCGCGAGGCGCTCATCGCCATCATTTCGATCGCGCAGCAGGCCAGCCCGAACGTCACCGGCCACAGCGACGAACGCCGCGCCCATTGCACCATCTTCTCGACGGTCGTCGTCAGGATCGGGATTTCGATGTCTTCAAGACCCATGGCTATGGCTTGTCCCAGTTCAGCGCACCCTTCTTCCACACGTACACATAGCCCACGACGAGGATGCCGAAAAAGACGACGACCTGCCAGAAGCCGGTCCATCGCAGGTCGCGCAGGGCCATCGCCCAGGGGTAGAGGAAGGCGACCTCGATGTCGAACAGGAGGAAGATCATCGCGATGAGGTAGAACTTGATCGAATGCCGCTCGCGCGCGTCCCCGACCGGCGGCATGCCGCACTCGTAGGGCGCCTCTTTTTCCGGCGTGGGATGGTGCGGGCCGAGCAGCCGGGAGAGGATCACCGAACCGGCGCCGAACGCGACGCCCAGTCCGATCATGATGAGGATCGACAACCAGCCTTGCATGCAATTCCTTGTGGAGGATTTCGCAAGCCAAGACACACGGCGGCGCGGGGGGCGCGCCGACGAAAGTCACGAGTTCGTGGCCAATCCAAACCGATTCATGCTATCGGACCGGCGAAAGCAAGTCAACGCGGCCGAGCTGCCGGCGCGCGACCGTCGTCTTGTTCTACAATCGTGTGTGATGCTGCGACTTGCCTGGTTCACGCCGCTGCCCCCGAGCCGCTCGGGAATTGCCGCTTACAGCGCCGAGCTTCTACCGCTGCTGTCGGCGCGCTACCGGATCGATGCTTTTATTGATCCCGCCGCGCCGGCGCCCCAGGTGGATCCTGGCGTTCCCGTCTTCCCCTCACGCGACTTTCTCTGGCGGCACGGCAACCAGCCGTACGACCTGGTCGTGTACCAGCTCGGGAATGCGACCTGCCACGACTACATGTGGCCGTACCTCGTGCGGTTTCCCGGTCTCGTCGTGCTGCACGATGGCCAGCTGCACCAGTCGCGGTCGAAGGCACTGCTGACCTCCCGGCGCCGCGATGACTACCGGGCCGAGTTCGCCTTCTGCCATCCCGATGCCAACCCGGGCATTGCCGAGATCGTCATCGCCGCGCTTGGCGGCTCGCTCTACTTCCTCTGGCCGATGCTCCGGGTGCCGATCGAATCGTCTCGGCTCGTCGCGTGCCATAGTCCATGGCTGGCGGCGCAGCTGCGCAGCCAGTTTGCGCACCAGGAGTTCCGCGTCATTGAGATGGGCGTCGGCGATCTGACTTCGGACCTCGGACCTCGGACTGCGACTCTTCACCCGTGGGACCGCCGGTCTTTAGACCGGTGGCAAGACGCCGGACGCCTGACTTCGGACCTCGGACCTCGGACTGCGACTCTTCACCCGTGGGACCGCCGGTCTTTAGACCGGTGGCAAGACGCCTCGGCCATCCGATCCCGCCACCTCATCCCCGCCGGCCGCATCGTCTTTGCCGCCTACGGCATGCTGACGCCCGAGAAGCGCTTGACGCAGATCTTCAGGGCACTGCGAAGCGTGCTCCCCTACGCGCCGGATGCGCACGTGCTGCTGGTCGGGCAGGCGGTTGACTACTACGATGTCGAGGCGGACGCGCGGGCGATCGGCGTGGCGGACCGCGTGACGGTCACCGGCTACGTGACAGACGAGGAGTTGCCGGCCTACCTGGCGGCGGCCGATGTGTGCCTGTGCCTGCGATGGCCGACCTCGCGCGAGACCTCCGCCTCGTGGCTGCGCTGCCTCGCGGCCGGCAAGCCGACGGTCATCACGGACCTGGTCCACACCACGTCGGTGCCCGCGCTCGATCCGCGCACGTGGACGGCGCTGGAAGCCGACCCTCGGACATCGGACATCGGACATCGGACACCGGACGTCGGACCTGGGACTGCGACTCTTCACCCGTGGGACCGCCGGTCTTTAGACCGGTGGCAAGACACCGGACCTCTGACTTCGGACCTCGGACTTCGGACTTCGGACGACGATCCAGTCTGTATAGCCATCGATATTGTCGACGAGCAGCACTCGCTCGGGCTGGCGATGCGGCGGCTGGCGCGCGACGAGCCGTTGCGAGACGAACTGGGGCGCCGGGCCCGCGAGTATTGGGCGCGCCATCACACGCCCGAACGGATGGCGGACGACTACCGGCAGGCGATCGAAGCGGCGATCTGCCGGCCCGCGCCCGATCGCTCGCACCTGCCCGCGCACTTGTTGCCGGATGGAACCGATCTGATCAGGAGCACTCTCGACCAGTTCGGCCTGTCAATGGAGGCGCTGGACTGGGGGGGGGAACGGTAGTGGGTAGTGGATAGTAGTTTGCAGTTCGCAGTTGGTAGTTCGCAGTCGCAGGCCCCGTGGCAGGCCAACGACCGACTGCCAACTGCCAACTGCCAACTGTGTTTGTTGTAACATGCGTATCAGGTTGAACGGTGAACCGTACGACCTCGCCGGCCCGGTGTCGGTCAGCGATCTGCTGGCGAAGCTCGGCATCGACGGCCGCCGCGTGGCGGTGGAACACAACCTGGTCGTGCTCAAGCGCGCCGCGTTCGAGCAGACCATCGTCAAAGCAGGTGACGAGGTCGAGATCGTGAATTTCGTGGGGGGCGGCACGCAAGGACGTGCGAGCGAACGAACGGAGTGGGGCGAAGGGGCCCCACGAGTGAGTGAGCCTGGCGGGGTGCAGGGGCCCCCGCCACCCAAACAAAGCTCGGCCCGTCAGAGGTCGACATGCAAGATTCCGTCACGATAGCGGACAAGACTTTTTCCTCCCGGCTGTTCATCGGCACCGGCAAGTACGCGTCGTTTCCGCTGATGGCGCAGGCGCTCGAAGCGTCCGGCGCCCAGGTGGTGACTGTGGCGGTGCGCCGTGTCAACATCAGTGATCGCAACAAAGAATCGCTGCTCGATTACGTCGACGCCGCGAAATACTTCATCCTGCCGAATACCGCCGGCTGCTACACGGCGGCGGACGCCGTCCGCACCGCTCGCCTGGCGCGGGAGGCGGGGCTGTCGAACTGGGTGAAGCTCGAGGTCATCGGCGACGAGCGGACGCTGTTTCCCGACAACGAGGGGCTGCTGGAAGCGACGCGCACGCTGGTTGCCGAGGGCTTCGTCGTGCTGCCCTACACCAACGACGATCCCATCGTGTGCCGCAAGCTCGAGGACGCCGGTGCGGCGGCCGTGATGCCGCTGGCCGCGCCAATCGGCTCGGGTCTCGGCATCCAGAACGTGAACAACATCCGCATCATCCGCGAGTTCTCACGGGTGCCGGTGATCGTCGACGCGGGCGTGGGTACCGCCTCGGATGCGGCGCTGGCGATGGAACTCGGCGTGGACGGCGTGCTGATGAACACGGCGATCGCGGGAGCGCAGAACCCGCTGGCGATGGCCGAAGCGATGAAGCTGGCCGTGCAGGCCGGGCGCCTGGCGTTTCTGGCCGGGCGCATACCGCGGAAGATGTACGCGACCGCGAGCAGCCCGGTGGACGGCGTGGTCAGCACCAAGCACTGAGCACCTAGCACCAAGCACTGAGCCGACCATGCCCGACTCACCCATCAGCGACGAAACGCTCGCCCGCCTGAAGCGCGAACGCGAGGAGGCCGACGCGCTCTACAACCAGGCGCTGACTGCCCTGGATCGCGCGCTCCCGGCCGGCGTCGCGCCCCCGCCGCCGCCAGACGAGGAGCAGCTGCCGGCAATCTCCGAGCTGGCTGCCATCCTCACCGCCGACCCGCTGGCGTCGCTGTCGGGCTGGCGCCGCCGCTTCGGGGGGCTGGTGTGGCGGCTCGTCGGGCCGATGTTGCAGCGACAGCAGCAGTTCAACAGCGCGGTTGCCGGCCACCTGGCGCGCAACGCAGCCGGCGAACGCGAGGCGCGCCTGGTGTTCGAGCGTGCGTTCACGGCGCTCGCCGCGTTCCACGTCCACCTGATCCGCTACCTGCAGCAGGTGACGCTGTTCGTGGAGTCGAAAGACCGTGAGGCGGTGGCCACGGTCCACCGGTACCTGGCCGACGGGTTGTCCGCGCTGGCCGACGAGCTGGCGAAACGCTGGGAGTCGATGCTGGCGCGCGAGCAGCGCTACGAGGCGCGCGTGTCGGCGCTGTCGAGCAGCCATGCGGACATCAGGGCCTCGATCGCTTCGCTGCAGCAGGCCGCGCACGCGCTCGAGCGAGAGATGGAGCGGGTGCTGGCGTCGGAAGTCGGGGCGGCGGTCGGGGCGGGTGGGGCCACGAGTGCCACGCCGCCGGTTGCGGCAGGCGCGCCCTCGCTCGAGGCCTACAAATATGTCGGCTTCGAGGATCGGTTCCGGGGGGCGGTGGACGATATTCGCGCGCGTCTCGGCGAATACCTGCCGTGCTTCGAGGGCGCTTCGGATGTGCTCGACGTCGGCTGCGGCCGCGGCGAGTTCCTGCAGCTGCTCGCCAGAGGCGGGGTGAAGGCGCAAGGCATCGATCTGAATCACGAGATGGTCGAGACGTGCCGCAGCCAGGGCCTGGACGTGGCCGAAGGCGACGCGCTCGAGTACCTCGCGTCGCTCCCCGACGGCGCGCTGGGTGGTCTGTTCGCGGCGCAGGTCGTCGAGCACCTCGAGCCCGACCGGTTGATTCGGCTCCTCGACGTTGCCTTCTCGAAGCTGCGTCCCGGCTCGCGCATCGTGCTGGAGACGATCAATCCCGCGTGCTGGGCCGCGTTCTTCGACAGCTATATTCGTGATCTCACGCACGTGCGGCCGGTGCACCCCGAGACGTTGAAATACCTGCTGCAGGCGAGCGGCTTCCAGGCCGTGGACATCCGGTACCGCGCGCCGTACCCGGAGACGGCGCGGCTGCAGCCGATCGCGATGCCCGCGCCGGAGCCCGACGCCCCGGCCGGCGAGTGGACGCAGGCGGATCTGGCGGAAACCTTCAACGCGAACGTGGAGAAGTTGAACGCCCGGCTCTTCACGCACCGCGATTACGCGGCCGTGGCGACCCGCTTGTAGCATCACATTTTCGTAATTGGGGTCAGGCACCTTTTCTCATTTCAGTCTCAAAATCGCGTGAACAAGCGCCTGCTCATCGTCGTCGCGCTTGCGGTGGCGCTGGCACCGCTTGCGGCGCAGAAGCGCCCCGCGCCGCCGCCATCTCCCCCCGCGCGGCGCCCGCCGGCGCCGCCCGCCAAGGTCGAACGCCCCGTGCCGTTCCGGACCGGAGAGCGGCTCTCCTACGATATCTCCTGGTCGTCGTTCATCACCGCCACGGCCGCCACCGCCACCGTCGCGGTGCGCGAGAAGCGACCCGCCTACGGCTCGGTCGCCTACTACATCGTTGCGGAGGGCCAGCCGACGCCATTTCTCGCCGCGTTCTACTCGGTCTACTACAAGGCGGATACCTGGCTCGACGCGTACACGCTGCTACCGCTGCGGGCGTCGATATTCAGCCAGGAACGCGCCCGCCGCGAGAATGAGGTCACCCTCTTCGACCAGGCGCGCCGCAGGGCGCGCTTCGAGGCGCAGGGCGCAACCACCGACGCCTGGGATCTGAAGCTGCCGCCGCAGACACGCGACCCCGTGTCGGCGATCTTCGCGATGCGCACCCTGCCGATGAAAGCCGGGACGCGCACGCTGATGCCGATGACCTTGAACGGCGGCCTGTATCAGGTACGGGTGACGATCGACAGGAAGGAGCCGGTGGCGACGTCGATGGGCACGCTCCCCGCGTGGCACATCACGCCGCTCATGCTGGAGGACGGAAGGCCGGTGGCATCACCGCGCGGGATGACCCTGTGGATCTCCGACGATGCGCGGCGGCTGCCGCTGAAGATGCAGGTGGAGATGGCGGTGGGGACGTTCAATCTGACGCTGAGGGAGGTACACGGGGCGGCTTCGATTTCGCCGGCACGATGACGCCCTGCTCCTGTGGGACCGACCCCTGTACCTGTGCGACCGCCGCTGTTCGTGTGGGACCGCCGGGCTTCAGCCCGGTGGCATGAGGTGTTGTGGGACCGCCGGGCTTCAGCCCGGTGGCGTCACATGTTGTGGGACCGCCGGGCTTCAGCCCGGTGGCATGCTATAATCGCTTCGCCTCTCGACTATTTCTCGCAACATGAAGCGCATATTCGTTCTCGGCGTAGCCCTGATCCTGCTCTGTCCATCGCTCGAGGCGCAGAAGCGGCCGGCCAGCGCCAGGCCGCCCGCGACCCAGAAGACACCGCCGGCTGCGCCCAAGCCTGGCCCGGCCCCGTCACCCGTCACTGCCGCACCCGCCAGGACCGAACGCAGCGTGCCGTTCAAGGCGGGCGAGAGCCTCGCGTACGACGTTTCGTGGTCGTCGTTCGTCACGGCCGGCACCGCCACGGTCACCGTCCGCGAGAAAAAGCCCTCCTACAACTCGCTCGCGTACTACATCGTCGCCGAGGGCCGGCCCACGCCGCTCCTCTCGAAGCTCTACACGCTCTACTACAAGGCCGACACGCTGCTCGACGCCTACACCCTGCTGCCCCAGCGCGGATCGATTTTCAGCCAGGAGAGCGCCCGCCAGCGGATGAAGGTGACGGTGTTCGAACAATCCGCGCGCAAGGTGCACTACGAGATGAGGACCACGAGCGTCTTCAAACAGGATATCGCCGTCCCCGCCTACACGCAGGACGCGCTGTCGGTGATCTACGTGCTCCGCGCCATCCCGCTGAAGCCCGGCGCGTCGATGACGATCCCGGTCTCGGACAGCGGCACCACCTACACCGCCCGCATCAATGTCGGTCAGCGCGAGATGGTGAAGACCGGCCTGGGCGAGCTACCCGCGTTGCGCATCACGCCGGTGGTCACCGACCCTCAGGGCAAGCCGATCGGGCGCGCCCTCACCCTGTGGCTCTCGGACGACGCCCGCCGGCTGCCGCTGAAGATGGCTGCGGATCTCGCGGTGGGGAGTTTCAACCTGACGTTGCGGGAAGTGAAAGGCGGGACGGTGGCGGGACGGTAGTGTTACTGCAGTTTCGCCAGCTGCCAGCCGGCATCGGTCCGCTCGTACCGTAGGTACCGGGTCTCGCGGCGCTTCATGTTCTTCTCCACATCAAGCAGTTGGATCAGGAGATCGTCGTCGGGTGAGTGGAGTCGCTGCGGATCGATGGTCTCTTCCCTTCGCAGCTCCTCCAGGGCTTTGAGCAACTCGGCTCCGACATCGGTCGGACGGAAGCCGACCTCGAGCTTCGCGACCGCGCTGACGCTACCCCGCTCCACGAGTTCTTCAATCCGCTCGACTACCGGTGCCACCACTCGAATCCTGACCCGCTTCTGCCCGGAATCGTATTTCGCATTCGCCGTTCCGGCCCGCAACTCGTACTCTACCGTGACGTGCGCGGGGCCGAGGGTGAAGGCGGGCATGTACTCGTTCCTCACGAGTTTCAGCAGGCCGTTCTGGCCGCCCAGCTTCTGCATCAATTTTGGTCCGCAGAAGCGCCCCTTCGGGTACGCGTCGCTCGACGCGAAATCGATGGCACTCGATCTCTCGATGTCGAAGTTGACACGCGCGTCAATGACGTCCGTGTTGGATTCCCACGCCGCCGCGAGGGCTTGTGACTGCTCGCGCGCCAGTTTCAGCGCGGTGTCCGCATCCAGCGCATTGACCGCGCATCCCCAAACCAGTGATTCGAGGAGAACGCAGCCAAGGAGGAACAGCTTCTCTCGTCTCATGATTACCACTCCCGTTCGGAGCATTCAGTCTCGTTTGCCTGAGGCACGGACTGAATGCAAGTGCAGTAAGGCCTTGCGACACGACCGCCGACCTGGAACCGCGCGACCCGAGAGTGACGTACTGAAGAAAAGACGACGAGAAACCGGGATGTGGAGACTACTCCATCAGCGTCCCCACGGCAACGCGACCGCGCCGGACCGCTGACTTGTATCACGAACGCTACTTGCTTCGGCGCCGCAGTGCGTCGGAATCAGATGGCCGCCGGCGGTTCGCCCAGCAGGCGCATCAGGTAGGCCCCGTACTCGCTCTTGATGAGCGCCCGCGCCAGCCGTTCCAGTTGTGCGGCGTCGATGAACTTCTGACGAAACGCGATCTCCTCGGGGCACGCGATCTTGAGCCCCTGGCGTCGCTCGATCGTTTCGATGAACTGGCTCGCTTCGAGCATGGCCGTGTGCGTGCCGGTGTCCAGCCAGGCGTAGCCCCGCCCCATCACTTCCACGGCCAGTTGCCCCCGCTCCAGGTACAGGCGGTTGAGATCCGTGATTTCCAGCTCGCCGCGTGCCGATGGCTTCAGGCGCGCCGCGAGTTCGGTCACCTGCGGGTCGTAGAAATAGAGGCCGGTGACCGCGTAATTCGACTTCGGCCGAGCCGGCTTCTCTTCGATCGACGTGGCACGTCCATCGCCGTCGAACGTGATGACGCCGTACCGCTGTGGGTCCTGGACGTGGTAGGCGAAGACGGTCGCACCTTCGGTGCGGACCATCGCGGGCGCCAATCGGTCCGGCAGGCTGTGACCATAGAAGATGTTGTCGCCCAGCACGAGGGCCGACAAGCTGTCCCCGATGAACTCGCTACCGATGAGGAAGGCCTGTGCAAGCCCACCGGGCGACGGTTGAACGGCGTACTCGAGATGCAGGCCCCACTGCTCGCCATCTTTGAGCAGTTGCCGGAAACGCGGTGTATCGTCCGGTGTGGAAATCACTAGGATGTGGCGGATGCCCGCCAGCATCAGCGTGCTGAGCGGGTAGTAGATCATCGGCTTGTCGTACACCGGGAGCAGCTGT
>Ga0315279_10002484_pt1 | contig 27578 bp, 13 predicted proteins | sample YL17G06_20_MG_FD_203694 | JGI IMG/M metagenome (GOLD analysis project Ga0315279, IMG submission 203694) | Sediment microbial communities from Yellowstone Lake, YNP, Wyoming, USA - YL17G06_20 | ecosystem: Environmental > Aquatic > Freshwater > Lake > Sediment | place: USA: Wyoming | collected... | reverse complement strand
TGCGGATTGAAGGATCGCTCAAGTTCTACGATATCATCGGCAACCTGGTATACCATCAGGATAATGCGGACGATATCCTGCCGCCGCTTCTGCGTCAGCAGATGCGCCAGCGTGCCGGGTCCAACTTCCGCATCTCCTTTTACTGGAACTGTCTGAATGACCGGCGCATGAAAGTCCTGCCGGGAGTCTATCGGGGGGTCCTGATGCTCAAGATCCATCCGAGCAATGAGATCCATTCGTACCTTGCCACGGTCGGCGTGCGGAAATAGCGGCCCTGTTCTCGTAGGATCATGCGCGAGGGCGCGCGGCCTTGAGCTGCGCGCCCGTTTTCATGGTACCCGCCTTTTCATTAAATCAGCAGATTCGTTGCATGCAGAGACGTTGCGCGCAACGTTTCTGCATGCAACGCCCTCACCCATGAAATCGTCCATTCCGGGATACCAGAAAGACCGTTTCCGTTTTTTCACTTTCATTCACTATACTCTTATGTAGAGGGCTTGGATTTTGCCCTCCGGCATGGTAGCATTGATATGTTCCGCAGGCCGTCGATTTCTCGCACGCAAGCAGGTCCCGAAGGCCATACTGTTACCTTCGTCTCCATTGGGGGAGGTCTCTTATGAAACCGATCATCCGTTCAGCCGTTCTCCTGTCGCTGGTGCTGCTTTCGGCGCTTTTCCAGGCGCCGCGCGCGCAGGGATACCTGCTGCCCGATACGCTCTGGGCGCGGGTGCTGTTCTATGATTTTCACGCCAACGGGACCAACCCCAATTTCGAGGCCTGCAATCCGGGATTCCAGCCGGGCATGATCCAGGATTACCTTGACGCCAACCGCAAGCCCGTTTTCAAGGCCGATAAGGCCTGCAACACCCATGTAGACCAGTGGTTCCGCCCTTCAAATCTGGTTCCCGCAAATGTCAAGTTCGTCTACGATACGCTCAACGCGCGCTGGTACTGGTCGGGCGTTCAGGCCAGCCGCATCGACAGCCGCGGATGGGAGGCGCCCACCTGGCTGGCCGCGCCGCCTGCGAACCCGCGCGACTCCATGTCCAACATCGTCTTCTATGATTCCCTGCCCTTTACACTGCAGGACTCGGCGACCGGGACGTATTTCTTCAACCGGACGGCAAGCAATCCCGACGCCGCCAAACGCCAATTTTTCTGGCTTGACGGAAAAGGGTTCGGGACCGAGCCGTCCGGCAGCGGTCATAACTTTGCATTTACCATGGAGATGCACAAGATATTTACCTACAAGGGCGGCGAATTTTTCAATTTTTCAGGCGACGATGACGTATGGGTGTTCATCAACGGCAAGCTGGTCATCGACCTGGGCGGCGTCCATTCGTCAAAATCGGCGTCCGTGCGCCTCGATTCGATCGCCACGCAACTGGGCATTGTCAAGGGCCGCACCTACTGGTTTGATTTCTTCTACGCCGAACGCCACACATCGCAGGCCAACTGCCTGATCACCACCAACATTCTCACGCCCACCAAGCCCAACCATATCGTGATCACCACCGATCCGGCGCCGCCCGATTCGGCCGACACCACCAGACACAACACAACCATTACGGCGGGTAATTGCATCACCTGGCATGCCTGGATATTCGACGACACCGGCGGCCTGCGCCACGACTGGGACACGCTGGTGCACTGGACCGTGGTCGACACCATGGGCAACCCCGTGGCCATCGACACGATCAGCGACACCAATACCATCTGCCTGATCAAGGCGCACGGGTGCGTCAAGATCTACTTTACCTTCACGAATCCGAGTTTTCCGGACATCAAGCTCATCGATTCGGTGATCATCTGCATTAATCCGGCGGCACCCCACCATCTGAACATCGAGGCCAATCCCGACCTGTCGGGCACGTCACACCAGGACCGGCCACTTGACAGTACGACAATCGCCGCATCCGCCTCGCAGACAAGCGTCTATGCCATCATCCGCGACCAGTACGGCAACTTCATCAAGCACGCCCAGCAACTCGCCTGGACCGTGCTGCCCATCGACGATGTGGTGCGGGACTCAACCGGCAACCCCTCGCGCGGCGAAGGCATCATCAAGAAAAAAGGCCCGCCGGGTTCCGATAATGTCATGGTGACAACCGGCGAATACGCCGGGGCCCTTTTCCGGGATACCGTAAAAGTCAAGGTATCGCAGACGCAATACACGCAGGTGCGCATCGCCGTGGGACAGGGCGGCCAGCGCACCGCCATTTCAAGTCTGACCATCAAAACCAGCCGTGACACGGTACTGTATGCCGAAGCGCTCCGCACCGACGGATTAGGATGGGAACTGGTCAATGCCACATGGGGTATATCGGGCGTTACCGCGCGCACCGTGCCGCCGCCTTCGGCGTCGTCGTGGGATTTTCAGCCCGCCACTTCGGGGAGCGGCAACATCAGCGTGACCTACGGCTCCCTGACCAGGTCCATACCCCTTACGGCCATACCGGGCGGGCCGGTAAGTATTGATGTATATCCGGATACCGGCCGGCCCGGTCCTGCTTACGGAAATGTCAATTATGGTTCGCCTCCCACTATCAACGTCTATGCGGCCGGGTCCAACATCAGTCTTGTGGCAAAGGTATTCGACGGCGCATCGCCCCCGGTGTGGCTTGACAATTACCAGCGTGATCCGGCAAAAGCGTCCCTCTTTACCTGGCAGGCGCGCTCCAAGTCGGGCGCGCAGATCGATTCAACCGTCGGCGCGTTTTCAACAGCCACAGGGCCGGTCAGCTCGTTTGTTCCGCGCAAAGCCGGCGATACCGTGGACCTGATCGTTTCCTTTGCCGAGGGCCCGGTTTCGTTGAGCGATACCGTGCGCATCCGCATCACCGTGGGCGCGCCCAACCATCTGTCCATCGAGCCGGTCGCCGGCAGCCAGAGCCCCAATCGCGACAACCCAATTGACAGAATCGAGTTTCTGGCGACCGATACGACCCAGAAGGTCTATGCCGTAATCCGCGATGCGTTCGGCAATTATATCGGAGCGGCCACGCAGGCCGCATGGACCACCGGCAATGGGCTGGTCGCGACGGTAAACGGCGGTTCTCAGGGGACCGGAACCATCCGCCGCATAGCCGATACCCTGTCGCAGACCTGGATTTATGCGACGAACACCGGATTTTCCGATTCCGTGCGGGTGGTCATCAATGATATAACGTATACCCAGCTTCGCCTTGTCGTCAACAGCAACGGCTTCAGAGACATCGACACCCTCGTCCAGCGCACCGATCAGGACACGACCCTTCTGGCCTTAGGCCGGCGTTCGGACAACAACCAGTGGGTGCTCGTGGGCGTGACCTGGCAGATCGCCTCGCTCAACGGGGTCACTCCGCCGTCTACATCCGTCGACCGATGGGCGCTGCGTCCCACCGTGGCCGACACGGGGATTATCCGTATTGTCAAGGGCACGGCCGCCGATTCCATACGCGCGATCTTCAGGCTGGGGCTGCCGGCGTCGCTCGTTCTCTATCGTAAAGATCTCTCACCCGCGGACCCGCAAAACGCGGCATATCCGGGCGCCAATGTCGTGGATACGCTCACGGCCGGCGTCGACACCGGCATCGTCGCCTATCTTTTTGATGTCAACAACATGTGGCTCAGTTCGTTCAAGCGTTCGGACGCGCCAATCAGCTGGAGCATCCGGGAAATCAGCGGCAGCGGATCTTCGGGAACGCTGAGCGCAAGCACCGGCTATAAAACCATCTTCAGGCCAAGAAGGGCCTACAACACGGTGGAAATCGTCGCCGTGTATTCCGAGAACGGGACCACCATCTCGCGCGCCGTCCGGTTCTATATCAAGGCCGGCATGCAGACGCACCTTGTCATAGAGGCAAGCCCGCTCGCGTCATCAAGCCCCAACAGCGATAATCCTCTGGCCGGCATCACCATCGGCAGCGGCGACACCCTCGCCTATGCGTACGCGATATTGCGCGACGCCCTGGGCAACTTCGTCAGCGCATCGCCGGCCACGAACTGGACCAGCCTTTCCACCGCCGTGGTCACCGTCGCAGAAGGCGTTGCTGCATTGGGCGAAGGCCTGATCGTGCGCAGCGCGCTTTCCGGCTCAACCAGCGTCATCGCCCGCAATCGCGCCAACGGGGCGCTGGCCGACACCGTGGCCGTCAGCCTTTCCCAGGTGCAGTACGATTCCCTGCGCCTGGTGGTCAACAGCAACGGCCTCAAGCATATCGATTCGCTGGTCATCCGCACGGACCAGGACACCACGCTCTTTGCAATAGGAAAAAGATCGGACAACGGGCAATGGGACAACGTCCGGGTCCGGTGGACCAGCACCGGCATCATCGTGGCCCCCGCCGCGCCCGTGCAGACCGCCGATCGCTGGCAGTTCCGGCCGGACAGCGCAAAGACCGGCCGCATTGTGATCAGCACGACCGGTCGAAACGGCGCCGCCCTGTATGACAGCATTTCGGTGCGCTGCCTGCCGGGACTTCCCGCGAAGCTCGTTCTGTATCCGCGCGATGGACAACCGTCTGTCAACAACAACTTCCCCTACCCGTCGATCGCGACGGTCCAGTCACTCGCCGCCGGGACCGCATTCCCCGCCGCGGCAAAGATGTTCGATGGCCGTGACGCATGGCTCAACCAGTACGACAATTCCTCGGCGCCCATCAATTGGCGTATCATCGAGGTGTCCGGAAATCCGCCCACGGGAACGCTGTCGCCGGCTGCCGGCAACAAAACCGCGTTCACGCCCTTGCGCGCGTATAACACCGTATACCTGGTGGCCGAATTCAGAAGCGGCGCCATCGTGCTTTCGGATACGGTCGCCCTTGCCGTGGTCGCATCGGCCGCCTCGCACCTTGTGCTTGAGGCAAGCCCGGACCGCAACGTAAGTCCCAACGCCGACAATCCGGTCTATGCCATCACTTTATCAAGCAAAGACACCGCGGCCAGCGTGTATGCGGTTCTGCGCGACCGGTTCGGCAATTTCAGCGGCTATTCGCGGAACAATCTCTGGACCAGCATCGATACCAGCGTGGTGCTGGCGGAGGAGGGAATCGTTGACGTTGGAGAAGGCAGGGCCATCCGCAAAAAAAACAGCGGCGAAACGCAAATCGCCGTTGTCAACCAGGACAATCCCTCCTGGACCGACACCGTGACGATAACGCTCAGCAGCATCACCTATGGGGCGCTGCGGATCGTGGTGAACGACCGCGGCCTCAAGGACATCGATACACTGGTCATGCGCACGGACCAGGACACCACGCTTCTGGCCCTGGGCCAGCGTTCCGATAATAGTCTGTGGGACAATCTGCGCGTCCAATGGCAGAGCACCGGCCTTTCCCTGAGTCCCCAGGCGCCGTTCGGCGATCAATGGAGATTCACGCCCACGGCCACGGGCTCGGGCGTCATCAACGCGAGCGCCTCGGGTACATCCGGACAGATCACCGACCGCGTCATCGTGCAATTCCTTCCCGGACTGCCGCGGAAAGTCGTGATCTATCCCCGGGAAGGGACCCCCGGCGTCAACAACAACCTTCCGTATCCGTCGTCGAATGAGGCCGATACGATCGCGGCCGGCGACAGCGCGCTTCTGGTCGCAAAGTTGTTCGATCGTAATGACGTATGGCTCTCCTCGTACGAACGCAGTACCGCCCCCATCCAATGGCGCCTTGTAGAGGTCTCGGGCAATCCTCCGACCGGGACGCTGCTGCCCGCAAGCGGCCATCGTTCCATCCTTGTTCCGCTGCGCGCATACAATACCATCCTTGCTATTGCGGAATACCAGGCGGGATCAAGCGTGTATTCCGATACCGTCAGATTTTGCGTGAAGCCGTCCGCACCGAGCCATCTGGTGATCGAAGCCAGCCCTTCGTATATGGCAAGCCCGAACGCCGATAATCCCGCCGGCGGCATTACCATCAGCAGCCGCGACACGGTCGCCAACGTCTACGCAGTCTATCGCGACCGTTTCGGCAATTTCGTGGACTATGCCCGCACTGTCAATTGGACCAGCCTCGATACGCTGGTCGTCGCGGCCGGTCCTGGCATCACCGCCATCGGCGAAGGCCGCATTGTGCGCGCCGCGGGCGCGGGCGGCTCGACGCTGGTCATCGGCGAAAGCCGGACCTATCCGGGCATGCGCGACACCGTGACCGTCACGCTGGCAACCATCAGTTACGATTCCCTGCGCATTGTTGCCGGCAACAACACGCCGATTTCGACCCTCACAATGCGCACCGACCAGGACACCACGCTTTCCGTGCAGGGAAAACGCTCCGACAACGGCCAGTGGGAATATGTGCCGGCGCAATGGACGATCTCGGCCGGGCTTAGCACCAATCCCGCGGCGCCCACCGGGGCGGACAATTGGAAATTCTCGCCCACGGACACCGGCTCGGGCTGGATACGCGCGGGCCTCGGGTCGACGCCTCCCGATACCGTTCGCGTCATGTTCCTGCCGGGTAAACCGGCGCGACTCTCGCTCTATCCCAAATCCGGCGCGCCCGGCGCGGACAACGCTCCGTATGCGTCGCCGCCAACGGCGGTCGAAGTAACGGCCGGCGACTCGGTCCGCGTCAGCGCAAAGCTCTTTGACGGCCGCAATGTATGGCTGGGTGACACCACCGCGGCTTTCCGCATCATCGAAATTTCGGGTACGCCGCCAACCGGTGTTCTCACCTCGACAAGCGGCCGGACCACGGTGTACGTGCCGATAAAAGCCTACAGCACGGTCTATCTCGTGGCCGCCTTTACCAACGGGGTACGGGAGTTCCTGGATACATTGTACATATCCGTCAAGGCCGGAACGGCCCATCATCTGGTGATCGAGCCCGACCAGAACTGGCTGTCGCACCCCAACAGCGACAACCCGATCGACACCATCACCATCACCAACATCGATACGTTGCAGCACATCTACGCGATCGTGCGCGACGTGTTGGGCAACTTCGTGGGCTATTCGCAGCGCACCGGCTGGTCGAGCCTTGACACATCGATCGTCGCCGTGCAGAACGGCATCTCGGGGATCGGCGAAGGGATCGTGCGCAAAACCTTTGCGCTCAAGAAAGACACATTGACCCGCGTGGCCGCGGCAAGCCGTGATTTTGCCGGCCTGACCGACACCGCCGCGGTCGAAGTGCTCAATATCCATTTCCGCGCGCTGCGGATCGTGGTGGGCGACACAACGCACATTTCGTCACTGGTCATGACGACCGACGCCGACACTACGCTCAGAGTGCAGGGCCAGCGTTCCGACAACCTCACATGGGTTGACGTTAAGGCAAAATGGACAGTTTCGTCCGGCCTGCCCGTGCTCCCTGACCCGCCGGAAAAGGCAACGCTGTGGCGCTTCTCGCCGACCCTCCCCGATTCTTCGCACGGATTCATCGCGGTCACGCTTGAGAGCGATTCGACCAGGCCTGATACCGTGCGCGTGACCTTTACGCGCAGCCCGCCGCGCTTCGTGGAGATCGAACTTCTGACCCCGTCGGACCAGCGCATCGCCGGCGACACGATCGTGGCCGTCGTACGTGTCAAGAACACGGACGGGCTGGTGCCCGGCGCCTACTGCTCCCCGGGATTGTATCAGGACCAGCTGGGCTGGGCCGGCAGGGACAGCCTGCCCAAGGTGATCGTGGACGGCCAGTCCGATACGCTCCGTCAGCGGTCCGCCGCGCCGGACCCTGTTTCCGAATGCTTTACAGACGGCGTGGACACCGTGCGTTTCGTCCTCTACTATGCGCCGCACTCCGACGATCCCGACAGCATGCACCGCCTTTTTGTGACAGTCAACGGCGTGCAGGCCTTTACACCGGGCTTTGCGCTTCTGCCCGACACCCTGGCCAGGATCGCCATTGAAAACACCGGTAAAAAGCCCATGCCCGATACCCTTCTCCATGCACCCGACGATTTTCTATTCGCCTATGCCATGGGCTATGACCGGTTCGGCAACAAGCTGGGCCCGCTGGAGAGCGACTGGCGCATTATCAGCGGCGACCTGCATGCCATCGCGCGGCCCGACAAGACAGACCGGCTCTACTACACGACCCGGGACGTGCTGTTCGACGAGTCGGGCTGCATTGTCGCGCGCGTCTTCGGCCACGCCGCGATAGCCGATACGGTTTGCCTTTCCATCAAGGCGCCGCCGGCCGACATCCGCACGGCCATTACGCACGACTATTCCGGCAACGGCTACCTGGACCACATCGAACTGCACTTCACCAAGCCGGTGACGTTCGATTCCGCGAACATCACCATCTCGCTCCGTTATAACGATATCGCCTGGATCGTGGACAGCATCGGCCGTTCATCAACCCGCGATACGGTGTTCATCGTGCGGCTGCGCGAAGATACCGGCGCCGGCGATCCGCAGACCAACTGGACGCCCGCTATCACCATCGAAGGCATCCCGGAATCCGATACGCTGGCGCCCACCGCCGTCTGCGCGGACGGCGCCGGGCCCGTGATTTGGCGCGTTGTCAAGGAGATCGTCGACCTGGGCGACCGGACAAAAGACATCATTACCGTGATCTTCTCCGAAAACATCCAGGGCGGCGACGGCGGGTCCTTCAAGCTTACGAACCCGCCTGATTCGGTGTTCATGGTCTGGATGAAAAACGCCGACAGCCAGTTCGTGCCGCTGCCCCGCTTTCTCGACAGCATCGGCGGGTTCCTGACCGTGCGCCAGCTCGATAGGCTGCGCTTTGTCATGGAAAACGGCAACGAGCTGCTGTCCACGCACTGGTTCAGCATCCGGGTGGACACCACGGCCAACCTGATCAACCACTATGTTATCGACCGAAGCGCGCGGGCCAACCGGCCGGAAATTGACAATCAGAAAGTCAAGGTCTACGTGGAGCCGGCCAAGCCGAAAATCCTCAAGAGCGCACCCAATCCGGCGATACCGGCGCCGCAGCTGGCCCCGCTTTCCGCCCTGCACGACGGGCAGGCGCGCCAGCGTGTGACCACGGTTGGCGGCACGGTGCTTTCGTTTCCGCTGCTCTTTGAAGCGGGAGCGCGGCCGGAAAAGGTGGATGCCCACATCAAGATTTACGACATGGTGGGCAATCTGGTCGCCTTCGACGACGAGTATGATATCCTTGCAAGCGGGAAAATACCCGACTATTTCGCCAAGGAAGGCGGCATGCACGAATACGATATCTACTGGGACTGCACCAATTCCCGGGGCATGCGCGTGGCGCCGGGCGTGTACCGCGCCACGGTCTACCTTGACTTCGCAGGAACGAACGTGCAGGACAAGATGTTCGTGTCGACCATAGGCGTGGGACGCTGAGGGAACGTTCCCCGGCTGCAAGCCGGGGAACGTTTTCCGATAACCGCAAACCATGGCAGGGGCGTTGCGGGTAGAGACGTTGCGCGCAACGTCTCTACCTGCAACGTCCTTACTACTGAATCTACAAATCCATCGGACGGACGGCTGATCCATTCCCGCAGGATTTCCAGCCTGAGACGAAGGCGGCCCTACCCCAGTTCCGAATGCCCAATGGCGGCTGGGGATCCTGGAAGCCCGATGCCCTTATCGTGATGTATATGCCCCGGACTTGACATAAAGACCGGCGGAAGGTTATTTGTCAGTAGCATATGGAAGCAGGCAGCTGAACACAGTTTGGATTGCCGGCACTTAGATCCTGAAAGGATGGATAGGCGCGAAATAAAAAAGGATTCAGGGTATGAGGCATTGGGATATTGCTATACTTATAATAATTCTTATAAGCATAGACTATCATTGCATAGTCCCGTATAATAAATTCACCCAAAAGCAACAGGATAAAACAGACGCGCGAAACAGTCTTGGAGAAGCGCATGCAGATAGTTGCGCTCAAATCATCAGCGATATTTTGCAGAAGAGAAATTCGAGACCTTTCAGACTAATAAGAGTCTCTAATTCTATGGCTGAAAAAACCACGCGTCTCTATTTATTCTGCTTAGACTGCCGCCAAAAGCCGATTGGATGCGATGAGCACCTACGATGGAGCGTTGAAGTGGACAGCAACTGCGGGGTTATTGAAACTAGATTTTTTGACGAAATGAAGATGCGAAGAATTATTGAGCCTCATGCTTGCGCCATAGAAAAATAAGCAACGATACGGTTTAGGCACAAATTATTTCGCGGGCATCAATGTCGGCCGAAATTGGGAACTTGCCACCTGGTCGCAAGTTGGATTGGAGCTAGGCGGAACAACAATGATTCGTTTTGAAAGCCTGAGTTTCGGACTTCCTGCAAAGCTCGGAATGGGAATCGGGGACGGCACTTTTTATACGCGCTTTGGCATTGGATTAGAAGCGGTTTATGCGGGTCCTATACTCGGCGGCGGTATGCGGGGTTTATTCTCCTATAGTCCGACTTTGCTGTCTACATATACTGGAACACTGTATTACCATATGCCAATTTCTCTGACTGGTTTTTTAATTTGGCAGTTTTAGTAATGCGCTGTATCCTAGCAACATTATAAACGCCTGACTGCCATAGGGACCGTGGCGCTGCCGCACGCCATCCCCGGCCAGCCGGTTATGGCGATTTTAAGCTCTATGATGCATTCAGCCGGCCCAATAATCATTTTTAATACAAAATCATTCAGGAGTATTAATGCCCACGATTTCGATGTTTTACGGAATTCTTGTCCGGATGTTTTTCCATGATATTGAAAAGCACCATACCCCTCATATCCATGCTGATTATCAGGGCCAGATTGGGGTCTATTCAATTATCGACGGAGCACTTCTTGCAGGAGAATTGCCTCCCAATAAGCACAAGCTGGTTGTCGCCTGGATTGAGATTCACAAGGAAGATCTTCTCGCCGACTGGGAACTGGCCGTAAGCGGCAAAACACCATTCTCAATCAAGGGGCTTGACCAATGAGGATCACCGATATTACACCGCAGCCGGATTGGGTACTTAGCGTATGTGCGGATGACGGCCGGATTGGAAATTTCGACGTTAAACCATACCTGCGGTTTGAAGCCTTTGCCGAACTTAAAAATATTGAAGAATTCAGAAAAATATCAAATGGCGGCTATTTCGTTGAATGGGCATGCGGCGCCGATCTTTCGGCGGATACCATCGAAGCCCATTGGAATGTTGTCGGTCCAGTCTTGCGGAAGCAGCTTGCATAGCAACGTCATCAATGCAGGAATGGCACGGGGCTTATGGGCGCTGCTGCGCGCATGCCCATACCGCCCTGGCTGACCGCGTTCCTAAAACTCCATCGCCACCATCACCCCGTGTTCCTCCACAAAATCTCCCGCATAATAAAGCCTTAGCCGCGCTTTTTTCTGCGCGCCGGTGATGGTGATGTCGGCCATGTTGACAAGCCAGAATGCGCCGGCCGCAACGGCAAGGGGAGCAAAGATGTTCCGTTTCTTTTCATATAACCCGTACAGGCTATCGCCTTTCTGCCGGAAAAGCTGCGGATTGTGCTGCTCATCGTCCGAGGTGTACTTATACGCATTATACGCATCGAGCGCCTTTTTCATGGGACCCAGGCCTTCGTACAGAGCGCCGGCGGTTGTCCCGTAAAAGCCGGCCATATAAATCGCGCCGGCGACCCAGCGTTTCCGGTACATCTGCCCGAGTCCCGGCACGAGAAACGAGCGGACCTCCGCCGGCGTCATGAGCGCGATCTCGCGCTGCTTCTGGATCTGTGTGCCCAGGTCCGCCATTTCCTGTGCCGAGGCGGTAACCTGCGCACCCGTAATGATGATGCCGGTGCGCGCGTCGATAAAGCGGCCGTCAATGGTATAATCCCTGCCGTTAGAGCTGATGGTCCCGGTCATCATATACGGCGCGCTCGCGCGCCGCGCCGCTTCCAATGCTGTCGAGTCGTCAAGAATGTCCTTCAGCGGCAGGTCCATGGCCACAAGCGTCTTTTTAAAAGCTTGCCGGTCGATCACCGAGAATCGCGGATCGCCGCGGAATGCATAAATGAAATATTCGGAGACCCAGCTTCCATACGAAAGCATTTCGTCGCCGGTGGTGTTGACGAAAGGGAACACCGCGAGCTCGCATTGTTTGATGGAATCGGGAAAAAACCGCATGAGCTGCATCAGAAGACTGTCGCAGAACCGCTCCGGCGGAATCGGTGATTTACTGTTGGCAAATGCCGGCATGATACTCGATACGATGATGAATGCGGCGCCGATGGTCCGGATGCAGCGCCGCGCGCGAATCGTCATGATGTGGTTGCCTTTCCCATGATTTGGATTTCGATATCAGATGGGCGATTTGCGATTCGCCCTTGCGGTCCCGTGCTGCCTTGTGCCGTCCCCTGTTTCCTGTCCCCTGTCTTCCACCGATTACCTGCCTTTTACCGTTTACCGCTTGCCGGCATTTCACCGCCCTCCGGGTTGCGTCTCCAGGGTCACCGTCTGACTGGTGCTGAGATCAAGGGTCGCGAACATGGTCCGGATCTTCTTCAGGCGCTCCGCGTCTTTATCTGCCGGCGTCATGGTCTCCAGAAACGATCGTGTTTCGGTAAGCAGCGCGCGCATGCTGTCGGTCAGGTCATTAAACTGTATGGAGAGATCCGACATGACCCGTTGTTCTCGAAAGCGCAACCGCGTATTGAATTTGCCTTCTTTAAGGCGTTGCGCCCATTGTTCGAGTTTGTACACGGGCACGGCCGATTTGCGGGACGCATACATGCCCACGAAAAAAGCGATCGCGATATTAATGACAATACTGATAAGCAGGCTGGGCAGGATGAAATTAAAGATGCTCTGCTTGATGAGGGTGCCCGATTCATGCAGCTGATACAGCAGGATGCTGCGGTGCTCAAGGTAATATACCGAAACGATGATGCAGGCGGAAAGCACCGCCGACACGACCATCGCGGTAACGATGCGGCCGATCAACTCGACCTGCATGGATCGCTTAATGAAAAAATTGCCGATGGGCTTGCGGCCCGATGTTCGCTGTTCATTCATGGTTCCTCCTTGGTAAACAGAGACCGGAACGCCGGCCGTCGATTTCCGATGGTCCGGCATCAGAGTTGCTGCAGGATCGCTTTCACCTCCGCATTGTCCCCGCCGGCCTTGATATATTTCTGATAAAATTCTTTCGCTTTTCCCGGTTCGGCAAGCTTGGCGCGATACAGGTCGCCGATGCGGCGATAGAGCTCGATATACCGGCTTGCATTGAGCTTGAGCGCCGCGAGATACATGTCAATCGCCAACTGGTTTTGCCCGGTGGCGGCATATTCATAGCCCAGCGCATTGCACAGCCGCGCGCCGCGCGGGTTCTGGGCCAGGCCTGTTTTAAGCGCATCGATGGCGCCGGCATGGTCGCCCTGCTTGCTTTTGATCCGGCCGATCACATAATAGGCCTCGGTATTGTCCGGATAGCGCTGCGCCGTATTGTTGCATATATCAAGAGCGTCCTTGAGGTTGTTCTGTCCTTCATAGGCCTTGGCCAGGTCCAAAAGCAGGGCCGGATTATTGGCGTCCATTGCCAATGCTTTACCGAAGTAGAGAATGGCGTCATCGAATTGCCGGCGCTCCAGGTTGATGCGCCCGCAGGCGTCCTCCACCTGCGGATTATCAGGGAGCAGGCGCTCCGCCACATTAAAGGATATCCAGGCATTGTCGATGGCGCCCCGGGCCTCATGGATCTCGCCCCGCGCAAGGTGCGTCCATCCCGTTTTATCGTTCGCGGCTTCAAAAGCGGTCAGCGCCTTTTCCGCTTCGGCAATCTGTTCGACGGCGATATGCCCATGACAGAGCTCATACACGGCCCGGTCCTGGTGCGGGTTCTTCGCCAGTATCATAGTAAGGAAGTCTTTGGCTTCCACGTATTTTCCGTCGATGGAGAGCGCCCGCGCCAATTTGAGGACCACATCCTCGCGAAAGCCGCCCAATTCCCAGGCTTTCATGAGTGCCTTGACAGCCTGCTTATAATCCGCCTCCGCGATATAGGCGCCTCCCAGCGAAGACCAGCAATCGATGCACGCGCCGTCCAGGGCGATGGCTTTGATGAGCAGATCTTTTGCCTTTGCGGTCTGATCGCCTTTTCCGTAGACCTGCGATGCCAGGTAGAGGATCTTCACGTTCTTTCCGTTTTTCGCAAGCGCATTGTCCGCTTCGGCAAGCGAGAACTGTGTTTTGCCCGCGCACGCCGCGGCCCATGCGAGCCACGCATGCTTGGCCGCGTCGTCGCCGTCAAGCTTGACCGCTTCGTCAAGATACGGCAGCGCCTCGGCCGTTTTGTCGCGCTTCAGCAGAAGCCGGCCGTATTCAAACCGCGCCTGGGCGTGGATTTCGCTGTTGTCGATCGCGGTTTTCAGGAAAGGCTCGGCCTTGGCGTCCTGGCCGCGCACGAGGTAATAGCGCCCCATTTCAAAATTGGCGTCCGCGTCCCTGGGCACCTGCTGAAGCACGATATTGAGATTGACAAGGCGCTGATTATCTTCACCTTTCATCTCGTAAGCGCGTGCCAGGAGCTTATAGGCGCGCGGGTTCGACCCATCGATTTTTGCCGCCCCCGAAAGCGCGGCAACGGCCTCATCCACCCGGTTCAGTGCCAGGAAAAGGCCGCCCAGCTCAATGCGGACATCATAGGATTTCTGGTCGATCTGGCCCTGGCGCTGCAGGGCGCCGATCAGGCGCAGCGTGTCTTTCTGGCTGCGATAGCAGCGTACCAGGGCCGCAAGGATCGACGCGTCCGCCGGTTTGAGGTCGGATGCCGCGGAAAGGGGCTTGATGGCGTCGGCAAACTGGCCGCTTTCGTAATACGCCAGGCCCAGCATGGAAAGAGCGTCGAAATTGCGCGGCATGAATTTAAAGGCCTGCTTAAGCGGCTCAATGGCCTTTGCATAATCGCGTTGCATATAAAAAATCGAGCCGAGTTGCTGCCAGGCCGCGGAATCTCCCGGCGCCATGGTCAGGTATTTCTGAAACCACGTGATGGCCGGATCATTTTTCCGCAGCGCAAGATAGGTCTGGGCAAGCATGCGTGAGAGATACGGCCGGGCATCGGCAAGAGTGACCGCTTTGGCCAGCACCTCTTCGGCGGCGCTCCACTCCTTGCGCTCCGTATAAATAGCGGCCGCCCGCTCGTAATTGCGCGAGTCGTCGGGAAAGGAGCGGATGTTCTGCCCATAGCGCGCTATGGCCTGCTGCTGCGACCCCTGCTTCTCATACAGCTCGCCGGTGCGGAACGCATAATCGCGGTGCTTAAGGGTGGCCGGCAGGGCAAGAAATGCCTCATACGCGCGGGTAGCGCTCAGCAGATCGCCTGTTTTTTCGCTGGCCAGGGCCAAGAGCTCAAACCCGCGTTGCTGCCGGTCGTTCTTTCCGGTGACCCGCGAGAGCACGGGGACCGCCTGCGCCCAGGCATTCGCGGCGCAATACGATTCAGCCAGCATCATGGCCGTCTGCTCATTATCGAGAAGATCGGACGGAACGTCTTTGAGCAAGGCGATCACGCGGGCATGATTTTTCTGCCCGTATTCAATGAATGCCAGGCTGATATTGACTTTCGGGTCTGCATACCTGCTGTCAAGAAAGAGCTGATAACATCGCCGCGCTTCGGCCAGCCGGCCGCCCCGGAAGTAAATGTGACCCGCATCCGCCAGATTGGCCTTGTATTTGTCTTTCGAAATGCCGAAGAGCTTGACATACGCATCCGCCGCGGAGGTGTCGTTGCCGGTCTTGATATAGCAGGCCGCGATCGCGGACCAGGCATCCTCCCGCAAAGGCGCAAGGGACAGACAGTTTCGGAAGGCATCAACGGCGCGGTCATACTGTTCGTTGAGGGCGTATCCCTGCCCAAGGCCGAACCAGATTTCCTGGTCTTCGCGCGCGGCAAGGCTTTGCGCCTGCGCAAGATATTGCGCGGCCGGCGCCGGCTTCTTCAGGTGCAGCGAGGCGATGGCAAGACGATAATAACCCATTCCGTTCTTCGGATCAAGCTTGATCAGACGCTGGCCTTCGGTTTCCGCCTGCTGCCAGTTGCCGCTCAGAAAACAAAGCAGGGCGATCTGCTGCTGGACATACCCATTGTCGCCGTAGAGCTCCCGCTCTTTACAATACGCGGCCAATGCCTGCGCGCGGTCGTTCTGCATCAGCCGGGCGTCACCCATGCAGCGGTTGACACCGCGATATCGGGGATCGGCCGCGACGATAGCATTGAGATAGCCCATCGCCTGCTGCGGCGTGCTTTTCAGCAGAAAAAGCCGCGCAAGGGCAAGACGGCAGGCGTTCTTATCATCAATGATGGGCATGGCCGAGTTATACATGCGGAAGGCGTCATCCATCATGCCGGTGTCCGCATAGATAGCGCCCAGGGCCATGAAGATCCGCGCGTCATTCTGTTCTTTGGCAAGGCACATCTCCAGATGCCGCCGTGCCTGCTGCTTATCACCAAGCTGCAGTTCCAGAAAACCAAGCTCTTTCTGCAGCACTGAATTGGTTGAGAACCGCGGCTCGACCGCCTTGAGGATCTGTGTGGCCTTCTCCGGATCGCCGGCAAGCCGGTTCGCCAGCGCAGCCTTATTATGGACCTCGAATTCGTTGGGCAGCAGCAAAGCGGCTTTTTCGTAGTATCGCACGGCGCCGCTGTAATCTTTTTTCAGCATGGCCACATCGCCCATGCTGATGACCGGAAAAGGATCATTGGACGCCGCCAGGGCGGCCTGCGAATAGGCCTGCAGCGCATCGTCGTATTTCTGCGAAATCCGCAAGGCCTCGCCTTTTTGAAACCACGCCTGACCGTTTTTCCGGTCGACCTTGAGCGCATCATCAGCGAATCTGAGCCCGTCGGCCGGCCTGCCGCGCTCGTTGTTGACGCGGGCGAAAAAGACCAGCGCCTGCGGCTCCTGCGGACTCACCGACAGGACTTGTTCATACGTTTTTTCCGCCTCGGCCTTGCGGTTGACCGCTTCCAGGAGATCGGCCTTTTCAATCAGCAACGGGACGGACGAAGGATCGCGCGCCTCCCCCTGCTTTGCCACGGCAAGCGCACTCTGCGGGTCTTTCGCCATATGCAAACTATGGGCGAACTCAAGGTATAAGGGCATATAGTCGGGAATAATATCATAAAGGCTTTTAAAAAGCTCCGCGGCCTTATTAAAATGCCGGGAGCGCGCATACGCCCGCGCCCCGAGCCAGTAGGCCAGTTCCATGCGGGTATCGCGGGTCAGCAGCGCCTCGTATTGTTCCGCAGCCTGCAACGATTTGTCGGCGGGGGAAAAAAGGTCGAGAATGATGATTTCGCCAATTTCACGCAGCGTCTTAGGGTCATTGGAAAGCATGGACATTTCAAAAAAGCGCCCCAGTCCCTTGCCGGGCGGAACGCCGATGCTGTTCTGGATCTGGAGGACGCATGAATCCAGACCGGCGCCGAGGTCGGCCGCGGGAAAGGTTTTTTCCACGCTGTGCACGATTTTCCCATCGCGCGGCGATACCACCTCCGCGTAAAACTGCACGGTCCTGCCGCCATCGGCAATTTCGAATTTCTGGGAAATCAGAAAGGCGGCGTTCGTGACCTTTGACAGGTTGACATATTCGCTTTCGAGGATATCGCGGTCAAAGCTGGCATAAGAAGGGATCTCCTGGACCATGCGCGAAAACGGGACCACCGTGATCTGCGTATTCGCCGCAAGCCGGAACCGGAACAGCTCCTGACTGAGCGCCGCGAACCACTGGTCGCGCGTGGTCTTGGCCGGCGATATATTGACAGGACGGGCAATAATGATCCCAAGACCCTTGGCCGGTGCGGCATAGGGTGCGCACCACAAGGCCGCAAGGCCGGCGATCAATTCAAGAGAGACGATTGTTCGGCGCATAAATAATGATCGAAGGACATCGCATCGGTTTCGGCGTTATTGAATGAAGCGTAAGAGTTTGAAAATACAAATATTCCGACATCCGATCCAACGCATTTTTAATCTTCTTTAGTGTACAGAGCCGCCACGGGAATTTCAAGAAATTTAATTTCCGATTTTTATAGAGAAAAAACTATTTTAGATAGTTCTGATCTCTGAAAGGCCTTCGTCATGCCCGTGTATCTATTAGGTTTTGATATCGGCAGTTCATCGGTTAAGGCAACGCTCCTGGAAGCCGAAAGCGGGAAAGTGGTCGCCTCGGCCACAAGCCCGAAAACCGAACTTCCCATTCTAGCCCCGGCGCCCGGTTTCGCCGAGCAGGACCCCGCCACCTGGTGGGAGCACGTGAAAAAAGCCACCGAAGAGATCCGCTCGTTTTCGGGCATGGATTTGCATGAGGTAAAGGCCATCGGCATCGCCTACCAGATGCACGGCCTGGTTGCGGTCGACAAACAGCAGAAGGTGCTGCGGCCCGCCATCATCTGGTGCGACAGCCGGGCCGTGGAGATCGGCAGGCAGGCGTTTGCCCGGATCGGTCCGAAAAAATGTCTTGCGCGCCTCCTGAATTCCCCGGGGAATTTCACCGCCTCCAAACTCGCGTGGGTCAAGGAGAACGAGCCGGCCATCTATCGGCAGATCGACAAGATCATGCTGCCCGGCGATTATATAGCGATGAAAATGACCGGGACCATAGCCACCACGCCATCCGGACTGTCCGAAGGCATCCTGTGGGACTTTACCGAGCACGGCCTGGCCTCCATGGTTCTTGACGCATATGAAATCCCCGCGCAGATGATACCGGACATCCTGCCCGCCTTTTCAAAACAGGGGGAGCTGACCGCGGCCGCGGCCGGCGAACTGCGGCTCAAGCCCGGCACGCCGGTTGCCTATCGCGGCGGCGACCAGCCCAACAACGCCCTTTCGCTCAATGTGCTCAACCCGGGCGAAGTGGCGGCCACGGCCGGGACCTCGGGCGTGGTGTACGGCGTGACGGACAAGCCGCGGTGCGATGAAAAATCGCGGGTCAACACCTTCGTGCACGTCAACTATACAAAAAAGAAACCTCGCTACGGCGTCCTCCTCTGCCTCAACGGCGCCGGCATTCTTAACAGCTGGATAAAGCATAATTTCATGACCATCGGAAGCCAGGGGGTTTCGTATCCGCAGATGGACGCCATGGCCGCGGAAATACCGGCGGGCAGCCGGGGGCTTACGATCCTGCCTTATGGCAATGGCGCCGAGCGCACGCTGGAAAACAAAAATGCCGGCGCGTCCATCCATGGGCTCTCATTTCCGCTGCATACCCGGGCGCACGTGCTGCGCGCGGCCCAGGAAGGCATCGTCTTCGCACTGAATTACGGTCTCTCAATCATGCGCGCTATGGACATCGAAATCAAAACGGTCCGCGCCGGCCATGCCAACATGTTCATCAGCCCGCTTTTTGCCGAAGCCTTTGCAACAGTGACGGGCGCGCGCCTGGAGTTGTACTCGACCGACGGGTCCCAGGGCGCTGCGCGCGGGGCGGGTATCGGCGCTGGAATCTATCCGACATTTGCTGATGCATTCGGCACGCTTAAAAGCATAAAAACCATTGAACCGGCGCCCCAACATGCCGACGCGTATGCCGAGGCCTATGCGCGCTGGCTTAAAATTCTCAAGAAAATTCTGAAATAGCGTATCCTTCATACCCAGGGAGATCCCTCATGAGCGGAAAGCAATCGTATCACAGCATCTGTCGCTGGACCTTTAATCCAGGCAAAGGCGGCTTTGTGCCGGGCAATATTCGCAATGTCTGGAACGGCACCAACTTTACAACCGTTGACTTTATCGAACTGGTGCACAAGGAAATAGCACCCCGGCTGCCCAAAAACATCGTACTGGGCATTGAGATGCACTACGACTCCGAGATAAATGACGCAACCGCGTCCGACATCTCCACGGCCATGAAAAAGACCGGCCTTTATCTTGCCATGATCACGCCCGGCGCGCACACTCATTTCGGCTATGGCGGCATCTGCTCACTCGATCAACGCGAACGCGCCGCGGCCGAAGAGCTGGGTTCCCGCACCGTTGATCTCGCCTATGGTGCGCTGAAGCAAAACTGGCACCCGCACATCCTTCCCACCTTCGTACTCTGGAACGGGTCGTACGGATACGACCTCGCGTCCGTGGCAATCCGCCAGATGTATCAGAACCTGAAAAAAAGCGTTGCCGACCTGTGCGCCTACGAGCGCAAGCGCGGCGGCAAGCTCTTTATCGGCATCGAGCCCAAGCCGAACGAGGGCCATCCGGCGATGCTGCTGCCCACCGTAGCGAGCGCCATCCTCTTCTGGCGCAAACTGAAAGATGAGTTCGGCCTTGATATCAAACGCATGGGCGTCAACAAGGAGTTCGGCCATTCCGAAATGATCGGCCTGGACCATGTTTACGATTCGGTGGAAGAACTTGACAACAATGCCATGGTGCACATGCATCTTAACAGCCAGGGCTATAACGACGGGATAATTCTAGGCGGGCCGGGAAAATTCGATATCGACCATGGGGCGCGCATCAACGGGATGAACATTGCCATTGCCGGGCTTTTACAGGAATATAAATGGAACCGTTGGAAAGGCCATGACATGCAGCCGCGCGCGTATGACAATGAGCCGCAGGCCATCGACCGCGTGGTGCGCAGCGTATTGTCGTGGGAAGCCTGCGATCGCGCGGCCGCGGAACTGCCGGTCAAAAAGCTCATGGAATACCTTGCCGGACGCGAAACCGCGAAGGCGGAGGATATCATGCGCCATGCGGTGGTGCAGGCGCAGAAGATGTTTGATGAAATGTATCGGCAGTGACCCCCGTGATTCCGTTTGCGCGGATACGCGACGCATTTTTCCGGATGGTATCCTATGAAAATCGAAGTCTTCGCGCTCTGTGACGCGGCCACCGACAGCATGGGCAAGCTCAACATCCTGGGCACGTTCGACACCATTTACGCGCACCAGATGCCGGCCGTCCATCCCCAGTGCGCCGTGGCCATGCGCGTGCGCGTCACGCGCATTGAAAAAGGCGAACACCGCATTAAAATCAATATCGTGGACCAGGACGGCAAGGCCGTGGTGCCCTCTCTGGACACCTCCATGCAGGTCCTTTTTCCGGACGAACAGCCGTCACATGCGTTCAATATCATCCTGAACATGCAGGGACTCAAACTCGAAAAGCACGGCGAGTATTCGATCGATCTGGCCATCGACGGCCGGCAGGAGGCGTCGTTGCCGCTTTTTGTCAAGGACCCGCCGCAAAATCCGGCGGCGCCCCCGGAACTCCCTTCCGGACCGGAGCCGCTGTAGCGCAACGGAAATCATATGCCCGATATGCTGAAAGATGCCGACACGCGCTCCAGGTTCCTCGACGGGATCGCCGAAATCAGCAAGGCGATCATGGAGAAGAATTATATCGAGGACATCCTCAGGCTCATTGTATCGGTCACGGCGCAGGTGACGGGGTCGCGGATCTGCTCCATTCTGTTGCTTGATAAAAAGAGCAACGAACTCGTCCTTCGCGCCAGCCATTCCGATTCGGGCAGCTACAACCAGAAATCGGCCACACCCCTGGGCAAGGGCATCGCCGGCCGCGCGGCCCAGCAAAACCAGCCCATTGCCGTGCTCGATGTGCGCAAGGACGCCCGGTTCCTTAACAAACGGATCGCCATCGAAGACGGCCTGGTGTCGCTGCTGTCGGTGCCCATGAGCGTGGAGGGCGAAGTCATCGGCGTCATTAACATTTACACATCGGAAGAATACGAGTTTTCGCGCGAAGACATCCAGATGGTCACCACCGTTGCCAGCCAGGCGGCGGTGGTGCTGAAGAACACCGAGCTCCGCATCATGAAAGAGGTCGTGGAACGCGAGCTTGAAGAGCGGAAAAGCATAGAGCGCGCAAAGGAGATCCTGGCGGAAAAGAAGCGCATCTCCGCAAAGGACGCCTATGCGCTCATGCGCCGGCAGAGCATGAACACGCGGCTTTCCATGGCGAAAATCGCCGAATCGATCCTTCTCGCTTCGACCTTCGACTGACGCCGCTTGCCCTTGCCGCGGACACGGAAGTATCTTTGATAACGCCCTGAACGTCGCTGTTCGGGGCGCATAATCGAGTGTCGACGAAGATGCCCGTTTTTCTGTCTGAAGCAGACAGAAAAAACGGGCATTTTTATTTTCCGGACTTCGGTTTCTCATCAAACTTCAACCCAAAGGAGTGGTGCCATGAGTCAGGACATTGCCGCCTTCATGGAAATGGTGAAGGCAAAAAACCCCGGCGAAAAAGAGTTTCACCAGGCAGTGCAGGAAGTGGTGGAATCGCTTGTGCCGTTCATCAAGAAGAACCCCAAATACGAAAAGTACAAGATCCTGGAACGGCTGGTGGAACCCGAACGGGTCATCATGTTCCGCGTTCCGTGGCTTGATGACAAAGGCGAAATCCGGATCAACCGCGGCTTCCGCATCGAGATGAGCAGCGCCATCGGCCCGTACAAAGGCGGCCTGCGTTTTCATCCTTCCGTTAACCTCGGCATCCTCAAGTTCCTCGCCTTTGAGCAGGTGTTCAAGAACAGCCTGACCACCATTCCCATGGGCGGCGGCAAGGGCGGCTCGGATTTTGACCCTAAAGGCAAAAGCGACAACGAAGTGATGCGCTTCTGCCAGAGCTTCATGAGTGAGCTCTTCCGCCATATCGGCGGCCGCACCGACGTGCCCGCGGGCGATATCGGCGTTGGCGGCCGCGAGATCGGTTTCCTTTTCGGCCAGTATAAAAAACTTAAAAACGAATTCGTCGGAGTTCTCACGGGCAAAGGTCTGGCATGGGGCGGCTCCCTGATCCGTCCCGAAGCCACGGGCTACGGCGCAACCTACTTTGCCCAGGAAATGCTCAAAGTGCGCGGCCAGTCGTTCGAAGGCAAAGTCTGCGCGGTGTCGGGCTCGGGCAATGTGGCGCAGTATACGGTTGAAAAAGTCAACCAGCTCGGCGGCAAGTGCGTCACACTCTCCGACAGCAACGGCACGATCTACGACGCCGCCGGCATCAATGCCGAAAAACTGGCGTTTGTCATGGAGCTTAAAAACGTCAAACGCGGCCGCATCAAGGAATACGCCGATAAATTCAAAGGCGTGCAGTATCACGAAGGCAAGCGTCCCTGGTCCATCAAGTGCGATTGCGCTTTCCCGTCTGCGACCCAGAATGAAATTTCGGAATCCGACGCCGAAACACTGGTCAAAAACGGCTGCATCTGCGTGACCGAAGGCGCCAACATGCCCACCGAACCCGCGGGCGTGGAAGTGTTCCTGAAAGCTAAAATCTGCTATGGGCCCGGCAAGGCCGCCAATGCCGGCGGCGTGGCCACGTCGGGTCTGGAAATGTCCCAGAACGCCATGCACATGAGCTGGAGCCGGGAAGAGGTGGACCAGCGTCTGCAGGGGATCATGAAGGCCGTTCACGCGCAGTGCGTGGAATGCGGCAAGGAAGACGCGAAGTTCGTCAATTACGTCAATGGCGCCAATATCGGCGGTTTCGTCAAGGTCGCCGACGCCATGATCGATCAGGGGCTGGTGTAAACCGGCGGATCCGGTTCATCGCGATGCATGCAAGAGCCGGCCTGAAAAGGCCGGCTCTTTTTTTGGCCGACCGCATTTGTTCCGTGCGCAACCGTGACCTATATTCCTTTTGCCGCGCGCACCGCGATGCTGAGCCTCAAAAATCCAATTTGCGCGCGAAGGCGGGCACTTAATAATGAGCAATTGTTGAAAAGGAGCCAAAATGAATCATTCAGATTCCCGCTATGCCCGATTCGGCCTGGTCAAAGATATGCTTGGGACCATCGATACGGTGCGCAATTTCGATCCGTTCCGCACCGAACCCATTTCCCACCCTATCCGCTACTCCGCCAAAGTCATGCTGACCGGCGAAGGCTCCAGCCGCATATTCCCGGCGAAAAATTGCATACGTAAAGTGCTGCGCTGGGGCATGGACATACAGGTGGTCACGGAAGGCAGCCGTCAGGCCGCGGAATACGATCTTTCCAAATACGCCGTATTCCTGTCATCCAATTCCGGCAAAACGAAGGAGGTCATCACGCTGGCTGCAAACCTGGCGTCAAAAGACCATCCCTACCGCTACGGCATTACCGCCAACCAGAATACCCCTCTTGAGAAACAATGCGCCGTCACCTTCGTGCTCTGCTGCGGCTGGGAACTGGCCGTTGCGGCCACGAAAAGCGTGGTGGAGCAGGCGCTCATGTACGAATCGGTCATCCGCCATATCGCCGGAAAGCCCTTCAACGCGGCGCAGTGCGAAACGCTGGCCGGCGCCGTTGAACGGGCGCTCACGATACCTATTGACAAAAAGATTATCGACCTTCTGGCCGCGGCGCCCACCATCTATGTCGCCGGCTACAACGACGGCGTTGCCGAGGAGATCACGCTCAAAACCAACGAGATCACGCGAAAAAAATCCGATTTCCTGGAAGGCACCTACGCGGTGCACGGCATTGAAGAGGTCATGGATAAAAAAGATGTGGTGATCGTGATCGACCCGATCGATGCCGAGGTTGAAAAATTCAAGGACGTGCTGGTACAAGGCGTGGGCTGTACCGTCATCGCCGTGGCCGACCGTCCCACGCCGTTCCCCACCGTCCAGGTGCCCGCCATGGGAGAGCTGAATCCCTATGTCTATCTCTGCGCGGGATGGAACCTTTTAGTGGAAACCGGGCTGGCGCTGGGGATCGATCTTGACAAACCGGTGCGGGCGCGGAAGATCGGGAATGAATTCATGGGGAAATGAAGCGGCTTTCAGTATGCGCAGGCGCTTGAGCAGATATGAATCGTACCAGCCTTCGTGATAATTCCGGCGACGTGTATTCCCTTGCAGACGCCGAATTCTTCCGTTCCTGCATCATCGTAGTACCCAGACCCGGCGAAAAGCCCTTCCGCGCGGTACTGGTGGAACCGGAAAAAAAAGGCGGAATGCCGCGCATCTTCTGCGATTGCTCGCGCGGCCGCTATGCCGATTGCTCGCATGCGAATGCGCTCAAGCGCCTCTATGCAGGCTTAATGGAAAATGCGGAAGGATTGTCTCCGACCGCGCATTATCTGAAGTCTCCGGTTTGCCAACTTGCCAACGCCCTGTTCAATGCCGACCCACATCCGCTGAAAAGCGCCAGTATCGTCCGCAATGGCGCGGACCCGGCAAACGTCGTTGAAATCCGGAACAGTCCCGCAATGCCGATCGCGACCTATTCCGCGGCCTTGGATGAAAACGCCGGAAGGCTCATGCAACGTATGGGCGCCGAAGGCGGGGAGCACTCTCGTCGCAGGCTGATGGAACGTTGCGCCGCCTTTATCATGACCGAAACGGAAAATGCGCTCAACGCCGAAGGCCACTTGACATCAAGGCAAGCCGAGGAGGCTGGTGTCTGGTTCAGCCTCTCCTACCACTGGTACCGCGAGCACGGCGGTGTATGGACCTCGTCGGACGTCACGTTCGCACCCACGGATGGCCGGATGCGTATGGTGCTTAAGGTCGCGGGCGCATCGCTTACCATCATGATACCGCATACCGCGGCGCCACGGTGCCTGCAAATTCTCTGGCAAAACGGTTTCCCGCGATGGCGCGAAAGTCCCGAAGTGGAACTGCTTTTCCGCATTGCATTCCCCGACGACGACTCCGTTGTGGTGCAGCCCGTGGTCAAACCGGCGGCGGATGGGCCTCTTGAAACAGTGGACAACCGGTTCTTATATGGTAACCTTCTCTATCTGCCCGCCATCGACCAGCTTGTCAAATTCTCGATGATCAGCATGAAAATTCTGGCCCAAGGCTGGAAATCCGCGCGGATGCTGCCGCGCGACCGGCTGTCGGCGTTCCTGGAAGAATTCCGCGAACAACTCTCTTTTCCTTCTGCCAACGGCACTTCGGACCAGCAGAACCTGTTTTCAGCCGGCGGAGGAAATGATTTCGGCCGCTTGGTGGACTTTCCCATTATCCGCAAATTCGATACCGTCGAGCTACGGCCGACTTCGGTGGACCGCGACTGGTTATACCTTTCGGACGTGATATATGGCGCAGGAATACGCACGGTGTCCTTGCGGGAATTGTTGGCCGCGCGCAAGCAAAAAAGGCGCTATGCTTTTTTGGGCGGCGGGTTTGTAGACCTGGAGAGCGATGAAATTGATTCCATTATAATCGATGCGGACCCCGACGACACGGGCGGCCTGGTGGTTTCGCGCCCATCAATTCTGCAATTCAATATCATCGCCGCAAGTTCCCTTCGGATCACCGGAGCCCCGGGCTTAAAAGACGGAATTTCGCTTTGCACTTTGCGTACGCTTAGGCCGTTGCGCGGCTATGCCGGCTGCCTTCGCCACTACCAGGAATCAGGCGTCAACTGGCTGCTTTTCCTCTATGATAATCGCTTTGGCGGACTGCTTTGTGACGATATGGGTTTGGGCAAAACGCACCAGGCGATCGCGCTCATGCTCGCGGCGCGCGAACAGCGCACGGAGAGCGGCCGTATGCTGATCGTTTGCCCGGCAACGGTTGTCTGCCATTGGGAAAGGCTTCTTGCCGATTTCGCGCCATCGCTCGGTGCGGCTACGTTCTACGGGACAGAACGGGCCATGGCGGCTTTTCAAGCGAAGAAAAGCGTCACGATCACCTCCTATGGGATTCTGCGCAAGGATATCGATGAATTGGCGGCCATCGAATTTGACGCGGTGTTCTTTGACGAAGCGCATAATCTGAAAAATGCGCAGACCGGCGTAAACCAGGCCGCTCGGATGCTCAAAGCCCGGGTCAGATTCGGGCTTACCGGCACGCCCGTGGAAAACAGCTTGATTGACCTTAAGACTTTGTTTGATATCTCCTTGCCGGGATACCTGGGAAACGATGCGAAATTCAATGAAAAATTCCGCATTCCCATTGAATCAAGCCATGAGGAACGAGCGCGCCAAAAGCTGCGTCGTGTGATTTCTCCCTTTGTACTTCGGCGCCTTAAACAGACCGTACTAGCGGAACTTCCGCCTAAAATCGAAGAGACGCGCACCTGCCTTCTTTCTGAGGAGCAGACGGGCCTGTATCGTGAAGCTATATTGGGAAAAGGCCAGGCGTTCATCGCAGCCCTTAATGATCTTGATAAGCCCGTCCCGTATATGCATATTTTTGTGCTCCTTAACCTGCTTAAGGAGATATGCAACCATCCGGCCCTGGCCCTCGATCGTCCTCGTGACTATATGACCCACGTTTCCGGAAAATGGGACCTGTTCGCCGAGCTTCTGGATGAAAGCATGGGCGCGGGCCAGAAAGTCGTCGTCTTTACCCAATATCTGGGGATGGTCGAGATGATCTCAGCATACCTTAGCTCTCAAAGTATCAATCATACCACGCTCACCGGCCAGAGCCGCAACCGCGGTTCCATCATTCGCTCTTTCAACGAAGACCCGGCATGTCGCGTATTCATCGGCAGCCTCAAAGCCGGCGGCACGGGCATCGACCTGACGGCCGCATCAGTGGTCATTCACTACGACCGCTGGTGGAACGCGGCTCGCGAAGACCAGGCCACCGACCGCGTCCACCGTATCGGCCAGACCAGAGGCGTTCAGGTGTTCAAGCTGGTCACCCAAGGGACGCTTGAAGAAAAAATAGACGCGATCATCTCGCGTAAAAAATACGCGGCCGCGGTCATCGCGGAAGACCCGGCGGAAAGCGTCAAGACGTTTACAAGAGAGGAGTTGCTGGAGT
>Ga0315279_10002482_pt1 | contig 27594 bp, 26 predicted proteins | sample YL17G06_20_MG_FD_203694 | JGI IMG/M metagenome (GOLD analysis project Ga0315279, IMG submission 203694) | Sediment microbial communities from Yellowstone Lake, YNP, Wyoming, USA - YL17G06_20 | ecosystem: Environmental > Aquatic > Freshwater > Lake > Sediment | place: USA: Wyoming | collected... | reverse complement strand
GGAAGTCCGACAGCTTCTCAATGGGGACTGGAGGATCTATTACAAAGATCAGTTGATCGCTAAACACCCTTCTACGACCCTTCGCGATCCGGTTAGAGCGCTCCACCACAGGCGTCACACGAAAGGAGCTCCTTCTTACCAGTGGGTTTGCTTAGCTTCAGCACCTGGTGCTCAATATCAAGTCACAGAAGGTGTCTTATGAAATCAATCAAGGGGACATATTGACGTTGCTTAAACAATAAAAATTGCAAAACGGGGTAACCCCTCACTTAAGCGGCGTAGGGGCCACTTCAGTCGCCCTAAATCAGGGAGGCTAAAGCCTCCCGATTATCTCTCGAATAAGTGAGGCAATGTAAAACGGGGCAAGCTCTTGTAATGGGGATCATTGGTGAGAGATTCCTTTAAATATTATCGAGAGCTCTGAAAAAACTACTTTACGCTCTCTTGATTGCACAGGTTCCAAAAATGATTACACAGATTTTTTCTTTGTTTTCAATCCATTTCACATCTGGGTAATCGCTCATAATCTGTGTAATCAGAGATTTCAGGACTTTTTCAGGAATCTCTTATCTTATTGTGGATTTCACCACATCATTGGGGCTGAACCCATTGCCTTGAACCACCTTTCCCACTGCCGCATCCACCCCAAAGAGTTCTGTGATCCTTATTGCCCCCTTCAACTGGCCTGTGGTCCATCCCAGGGAGATGTTGGTCGTCGGATGGATGATCTCCTTTCCGGGTTCAAAAATCTCTAAGGTGTCTCCGATCCGAAGACCGGATAGTTTGCCTGCATTGATATATAGGTTATCGCCTTCGGTTTTGGTAATGGTGGTTGTCCAATCCAGCAGATCGAGTTGGCGAAGGAATCCTTCTAAGATGTCATCCAGACCGAAGTCGATCGCTTTGAGGACCGCTTTGCTTCGACTGTATTCCCCTGTCTCTTTTGTGCCAAAGATAGGGCTTCTTCCTATGAAAGATTTTAATAAGTTTCCCGTCGAAGCATCGATGAGACGGATTTCAACCTTTGCTGTGGCAAAAGAAACTTCCTCTTCCGAAGTATCGGATGCCTTTGAAGAGAGGAGGCTTACATCTGTGACCGATCCCAGGGTAAATGCTTGGATTCCTAAAGATTGGTGAGCACGCTTCGTCGCCGAAGAATCTGTGAAGCTTTCAAATGTGAAACCCTCCTTTTTGAGCATCTCCGAGACGACCGTCTCGTCAACCGTCACCACTCGCTGGGTCGCCTCCAATTTATCGGATAGTTTCTTCGCCACTGCCTCTCCGATCTTTTCATCTTTGTAAGTGGTCTTGTTCTCGAAATCTAAGATGGCCACCTTTCTCTTAAATCCCAACTGGAAGAAGGGAAGGGTAGGGCTATAGAAGGGCCTGGTTGGGGTTGAAACAACTTTTGCTTCGTCCTCTTTCTTCGGGAGGGTGGGTTGGGTAGCGGGTTTTTTAGCAGGAGGAGTCTCCGATTTTGGGGGATTGACACCCTTTACGGTTTCCATTCCCTCAACCGTCACGGTCTTACCTGCTGGGAGTTTTTCAGCCTTATCTTCCTTCTTCTTTCCGATCAATGGAATATTCGAACAGGAGGTGAGAAGAAAGAGAAGGGCTGTAAAAAAAATAAGGATACTCAGAAGATTTTTTCTATTTCGAATCATGAAGGCTCCCTTAATCTTTTTTTATCCTAATTTTTTTGAAAGATGTCAAATCCCCCCTCTCCCCCTTTACGAAAGGGGGGTGGGAGGATTCGAAGGAATAATGATATATTGCCTTTCAAAAGTCAAGGCAAATTATCCCATCGTATGAAGAGGGCTTGCCCTTTGGAGTATTATCAAACACCGACAGGCGTGGTATGTTAGCCTCATTCACCATGGTTCTCAGGATTTAGATAAGACCACTTCATTAACTCCACAGGGTAAGTATTACCCAGAGCATGAAATAGTTTACATTCGGAACCGAAGAAAGCTGTCATTGCCACGCCCTTCGGGCTCGCAATGACCTATCGGGGGTAATGCAAACTATAATATGCTCCTCTTAATAAGCATAAAAAAAAGGCGGCCTAAAAAAGGCCGCCTTTTTGGCTACACTTCGTTTAGAAGAAGTAGGTCATGTTTGAAGTGATCTGCCATGGATTTTTGGGTGAATAATTGGCATCTAAACCATTCCAAAGATCCATAGCACTTCCTGCCCAGAGGTAACCGGCGCCAATGGCGAATTTGAGGTTCTTGTAGATCTCGATTTCATTGATCAGATCTGCCTCCCAGCCGATTTTTCTGTCATTCCTGAGAGCATCCCCATCAGCGTTCCTGGCATTGCCAAAGGTGTTTCCATTCTTTGTTGTATCACCGAGATAAAATCCCGACAAGGTGATCTTATACCATGGTGTGGGTTTGTAACTGCCATAGACCTTGGCATACCAGAGTCCGCCGAGTGGGCCTCTGCACACTTGGTTGTAATTGAGGGTGTTGCCGATACCGGAATCTCCACGGTTGATCCATGTACTAAAGAGAACAATGGACTCCCCAAAACCTGCTGCCGCTTCTGTTGAAGGCGGGACAACAAAGGAACCCACTTTGTAGGAATCATCACCGTCAAAGGTTGCTGATCCAGCAAGCCCAGAAGCGTTTGTCTTTTTAGTGTCAGAACCTGAGCCATAAGCCCCACCGATTCCGAAGTTGAACTGCTCCCAGGGGTAGTCAACTACAAGCCTTGTTGCATAGCCACGGTATTTGACATCTGAGACATCAGATATTCGACTCTTAACTTTTCCATTGTCATACATGAAGTCAAAGTTGATATTCACCGGACCGACCCTGCCATCCGCATATAAACCCAACCACCAGAAGTCGGCTGATTGAGTGCCAAAGGCATTTCGTGTGAGTGCGGAAGGCCAACCGGCCATCGTTGACAGGGGTGTGGGGACAAAGAACGGATAGGTGTTCATATTATAGTAGAGGCCATAAGCACCGACAGTCAGTTTGCCAATTGCGGCATTGACATGGAGGCCATACATATCCACATCGTCGGCAGCCCGGTTAACCCCTTCGAGGTACTTTACATACCAAGCTTCCATCGTCGCGGGGTCCACCTTGAAGGTCCCTTTGATTCCTATACCATCCGTGAGCAATAGCAAGGGGTACCGGAGGGTGAGACCTTGGAGACCCACCCTGAAGTTCATAGGAACCGGGACTCCGAGGTAGGGTAGGGCGAAGTCGAAGTAAACATGTTTGATCTCAAGAGCAGCCCGGTCAGCAGATGTTGCGGTGACGCCATAGGTGTTTCTTTCACTGATTTGACCCGCATTGCCACCTGGCGTGCCGCCCCAAGGTCCGGCATCCGCCTCGAATTGGATGGTTCCGCTCGTCGCTTTGCCATAAACCCAGTCAAATTTGAACCTGGTACGTGATTCCCAAAAAGCCAGTTTTCTATCCAAATCCCCGGATGGATTTCCTCCCGTAAAAGAACTCCCAACCGCAAGCGCCCATGCACTGTACAAAGCATTGGGCAAACTATTTGCACCGGCTGTAACATTTCTGAAATAAAGTGTTTGGGCATCGATCCACCCTGATGCCTTGAACTCTAATCCTGGCACAAGGGCATAAGAGCCGGCGCTCAATTTTGGCGCTTCCTGTGCATAGACGATTGCACCAAACGCCAGAATTAGAAGACCTGTTAAAGATACACTAATGAATTTTTTCATCTCTTTTCCTCCTCAGTTTTTTTCGTGTTGGTGATCGGTGTTGGTGAAGCATAATTAAATACTGATTTCCACTAACACTATTCACTCGCACTACCCACTAAAAATGTCCTACACCTCCTTTTAAATATTTGCAACGGACGACCATTACATAACCCCTCTGTCCATCACCTCCTTTCTTTAGCTAAATTTGTGAAAAGGTAATACAACAAAATTAATTTTTTTTAATATTTAATTCCTATACCACCCCCTAATAAAGTTGTCAAGTATTTTTTTTGAGATTTCTGAAAAAGTCCAGAAATCTCTGATTACACCGATTAGGGACCGATTACACAGATAAGAAATCCATTGAAAAATCAGGTAGATCTGTGTAATCCTCTTTTAAAATCTGTGTAATCAAAAGAGCGTTTAGTATTTTTCCAGAGCTCTCTTTTTTAAACCACGTGTCCGTCATCCGTGTCAATTTTAAAATAATTCTGAGGACTTAACTAATGTGGTCAACATCTGACTAACACGCTCGTATTTGGGTACGAGATTAGTATATTTAAGTAATCGGGCTCGTCCCTGAGCCCGATATTATTTTTTTCAAATCATTCTCAAAATTAGAATTGGCTGAACTCCAGAGATATTTTTCAGCGCTCTCAACTAACCTTCTCTTTACGGGATTATTATTGATGTAGTGACCCCAACTGACTCCAACAATTTTTCCCATTCTCCCCTCCCCCTTAACGGGGAAGGGTGCGGGTGGGCGTGAAAAAGAAATCTTTCCCCCATCCCAACCTTCCCCCACAAGGGGGGGAAGGGGTGGTGAGAGCGGAGTGATTCTGTCAATAGTGTAGACCTTATCTCATTTTTTTGTCTTATTGGAGTCAGAGACAACCCCGATTACCAATGGTTTAATCTTCCTTTCACAGAAACGTTACACGTGACACGGTCACGCCTGCGTGCCGAAACGCCTGCCTGCGCGAAGCCGCTCCGGCGAAGGCAGGCACTTCGGCGTGCAGGCACGGACACGTTATTTAAAAAAGTTTGAAAAAGAGGATGTTGCTTCTCGATTTTTGCGAGAGGAGTCCTGAGACATCTTCTTCCGGAACAACGACTGCGACAACCAGTTCCTCTTCGCCATCATTGTCCACATCCCTGATTTGATAATCAGCAATATACCCTTTAATCTCACGTGTCTTCCAGTTGGTTGTTAACATATTTTCATCCCAGATGAGATTATAGATTGCTCCTGTTTCATAGACCCTCAGCCTTTGGAATAAGCTTCCTGCCAAAAATTCATTTCTATTGATGATAACCTTAGGAATCCCTTCCCCTTCTAAATCTTTAATGATAATTCTTTGCGGAATATATACCCTCAAGAGTGATTCTTGTGGGTATCGGCCACCGGGGTCCTTTTTCTTTAATGTCTCGTAATAATTGCTCGTTCCCCCAAACCGGTCTCTGCTCCTCCAGGAGAACTTTCCATCAGCCGAGAGGATTCTCAAATGGTCCCAATCATCAAGCATAAGGGTATCCAATGTCCCCTGCTTTCGGATATCGGCCACAGTGAGGCCAAATATTTTCGTTTCCTTTGGGAAGGGCATTTTAGGTCCCTTCTCAAAGGATTTTTTCTTCCAGATGAATTTATAGATGGGGCCAACATATACGCCCTCAGACCCCATTTGTTGTCCCATTAATGTGGGCCCATCTTTGGGATGATCCAATACCCGAAAATACCAGCCCGCCTTTTCTGTGATCTTCCTGAATTTTCCCTCTTCATATTCCAAGATGAAAGACTGGAGGTTATCTTCAACAACAGAGGTGACAATGATTTCAGCATATCCATTTCGATTCACATCAGCGACATCGAGGGTTAGGAAGTTGTGGTGCCCTCCTGCCTCAATTTTCTGAAAGAGATTCAGTTTTTCTCCATCGTATTTAAAAATATAGAGATTATGGCTATCCATGACCACCAGTTCGTTCTTTTTGTCTCCATCCACATCGCCGATATCAAGGCCTTTGATTTCGAAGCCAAAAGTCTGGCTCTTCTTGAAACTTAGGTCCTCGGGACCAATCCTTCCGGTCTCCCTCTTCGGTTGAGTGATCGATGGACGGCCGGGTTCGGCGGGCCGGCCAACCATGGGGCGGCGGCCCAGGATTTTATATCCAATGTCCTGGGCAAAATCTCCAATTTTCACCATCACATCATCAATCCCTTTGTGCTGTGTGTATGCACCGAGGGGAGGCTTCTCTTCGGTGATGCTGATCAGGCGCGCATCCAAACTGATATAGCTCCCGATCTTGGTGAGGCTTCCAAGGACGATATAATCTGCTCCCACCCTCATCCCGATCTTTGTGGCCACCGTCTCATCGAGACGCATGGGTCTCTCTTCGTAAAGAGCCCGCTCCACGATAGATCGTTCGATGACCAGTATTCTTCCTTCCACTGTGATTCGGGACGAAAGGATGTCGTAAATGCCTTCCCGCAAGTAGTCTAAATTCTCCTCGCTGTGAATCAGAAAAGGGAGGATGGCTACTTTATAGACCTTACTGGATTCTCTGGTTTGGGTGACCGAAGGAGAAGGAAGGGCCAGAATAAGGGCGAGAAGTAAAAGTAATAATATCCCCTTAAATTTCATTCGATTTCCTTTCGTGTGATGGTAAATTTAATTTTTTTGGAAGGCCATGGTAAAATATAATGGTTTATTTTTAGAGATTTGTCAAATAGGAATGATGAGATATCAATGCAAATTGCAAAATTAACAATGAAAAATTAGCAATGTGTTGAATTGCTAATTGATCATTGCTCATTGATCATTGCTCATTGATCATTTTGCAATGATCTCTTTTGAATCAGCCTATCTTAAATACCATTGCTGCTCCAGTATCACCCGCAGCACAACCAGCCCAGAGGCCATATCCTCCACCCAGCATCGCTACCTCTTCGATTAATTCAGCGATCAGCCTTCCTGCGGTGGGCCCCTGGGGATGACCATAGATCATAGAATTTCCGTAATTGTTCATCCAGTACACATCCATTCCCATCATTCTACTCATGTAGATATCGTTGACAACGAAGGGGCTGTGGGTCTTTACCGCTTTGAGGTCCTTGACAGTGATCCCTGCATCTCGAAGGGCCATCTCCGATGCAGGAACAGGAGCCTCAGCCATATATCCTTTCTTAGCTCTTGAAAAGCCATACGAGACGATTTGGATCTCTACCTTTGGATCTGCGCTCAGCTCTTTTGCTTTTTCCCGAGTGGTAACGATAAACCCGGCGTTTCCATCTGCAGGATGTGTCTGCGCCCCGAAACTGTGGACGCCTCCGGGTTCGACAGGAGCAAGTTTAGCAAGACCTTCGGCTGTGGTCGGTGTCACCCCCTCATCCACCTCAACGAGTTTGGTCTCTTTTTTCCCGATCTTGACCTCAACAGGAAACATATACTTTTTCTGAAAGGCCCTATCGTTTGCGAGAGAGTCTAAATACTGCTGATACCTCCTTAAGGTGACAGCATCGCACTCCTGCTTTGTGGCTCCAACCTTCTTGGCCACATTTTCAGCGGTCTGGATCATTTTAAAGCCTGCCCATGGATCTCTATTAAAATTGTCCATCATCCAATTTTCAGATTCTACTTCTCCGCCTGGGTTAAGAGGATTGGCCCAGACCGTATGAGGTCCGTTTGAAGCGCGATCTGACATCAGGGCATATCCTGTCTGGTATGCTCCGAGTTCAATGTTTGAGGCGGCCAGATAAATACAGGTAGCTGAGGTGGTGCAGGCTTGATTGACCATAAGAGCCGGTACATCTTTTGCACCTTCTACGACCATGGCTGCTGCCCACGTATGGCTGTAGAAAAGGTGATGTTGGGCTATGGTAACTCCATAATAGAGATAGTCAATCACGGTCGGGTCAATTTTCCTTTTCTTAAACCATCGGTTGGCTGTCGTTGCTCCAAGAAGGATAGCATTTTCATTGGCGAGACTTCCTTGCCAGCGACAAAAGGGTGAAGAGTAATAACCTTTAAATGGGATAAATGCCTTGCTCAATCGACTCATAACAGTTCCTCCTTCTTCTGGTGTCCGTGTCCGTGACCCGTGTCCGTGATCGGGTTTTTACGGACACGTTATTTAAATTCTTACATGTTTAAGTCTGAGAATTTATCTCTAACATTTTAGATTTGTTTTGGGTTTACTCCAAATGTTAACCTAAACCTCAACCTTAACCTGGTGTTGTTAGTATTTATACCAACCCCCGCCTGTTTTCTTGCCCAGTTTTCCGGCCCGGATCATTGACCTCAAGAGGGTAGGGGCAGACCACTTATTCTCTTTATTCAATGCCATTCCCCATCGAACCCGCACCCAATACTCCAATCACTTTAATTTCCATCTATTCTCCTCACCAGGTTAAATTTTTCACATAGATTAATATAACATCATTTCGATGTCAATTCTTTTTTGGCAGAATGTCCAAAAAGAGATTTCTGAAAAAGTCCAGAAATCTCTAATTAAGAGAGCGTGCAGTAGTTTTTCAGAGCTCTCAACTGTGATTCAGACAGTAAGACTGTAGACCTCAGACCTGCCTGCGCGAAGCGCTTCGGCGAAGGCAGGCATTAGACTAAAGAGGGGAAATGGCCAGAGATTACAAAAAGATAAAGGCTTCGACGTGAGCTCAGCCGAACGGCCTGGCAGAGAGCAGAGGAACTGGTACACTTGATATATGCAAAAGAATTTCAAAAGAGTGAAATAGAGTTAATCCTCACTATTAGAGAAGTCTAATGTCTAAAGTCTGAAGTCCAGTGTCTGAATTGCTGACCTCTCAAAAAAAAATCTTGACAAATGAGGGGGGATTTGGGTTAAATCATTAACGTGTTCGATATCCGTGTCACGTGCCTGCACGCCGAAGTGCGTTTCGGCACGCAGGCGTGTCCGAAAAGCAAGAACCCTTGAACATTAAACCGACGGACACGAAAAACGGGCACGGACACGATGGATTAAAAGGGAGGTTTTTATGGCAACACCCGTTACAGTACCTATGGTAGGAAAGATCGTGTCAGTTTCTGTAAAGGTTGGGGATCGAGTGGAGGAGAATGACCAGGTGGCAGTATTGGAGGCAATGAAAATGGAGATGCCTGTGGTGGCCCCAGTAGGTGGAGTGGTGAAGGAGGTGTGCGTATCGGCAGGCCAGGAGGTGGAGGCAGAGATGCCCATTGCCATTATCGAATAATGGTGAATTGTTAAATAGAGAAATTTTATATCCTCAACAATTTTTTAATTTAGATTCCAATTTTTAAACCCTTGCTTTTTTTGGAATTAGATTGACCCTGTGGAGTAAGCTCCAAGGCAACATACCTCGGATTTCAAGCATTTGATTTTTGTTCTTTATAAGAAATGATTTGGATGAGAATACTCCACAGGGTTGACACCCTCCTATCTCTGTGATATCTAATGACATTAAAAACGTGTCCGACATCCGTGTCACGTCTCCGTTTGAAATAAAAACGTAAGCGCTTAACCTGTTCTCCCAAGGCCACTCCAGGCACTATGCTCATAGCGAATCCGGACACGGTCACGTAAGTTAGAGGAGTTATGTATCGGGATAAGACCATTGCTGTCATTGTGCCCGCATATAATGAAGAAAAATTGATCGGGAGGGTCCTTAAAACGATCCCACCATTTATCGACCACATCGTTGTGGTAGATGATGCCAGCCTTGATCAGACAGGGGAGGTCGTCAAAGCTCAACAGCAGGAAGACCCGCGAATCATTTATACTCGGCATACGAGAAACGAGGGCGTAGGTGGGGCAATCGTTACTGGCTACAAATGGGCCCGCGACAATGAGGTCTGCATCAGCGTCGTGATGGCGGGTGATGCGCAGATGGATCCAAAGGACCTCCCTAAATTATTGGATCCTCTCGTCGGTGGAGAAGTGGACTATTCCAAGGGGAATCGCCTCTTTACGGGGAAGGCCTGGAGAGTCATCCCTAAAGCCCGTTATTTGGGGAATGCCGTTCTTTCGTTTCTGACAAAGATTGCATCGGGGTACTGGCATGTTGCTGATTCCCAATCCGGTTATGGAGCGGTGACGCTGGAAGTGCTAAAAACGGTTGATTTAGATAGCATCTACAGACGGTATGGAATGCCAAATGACTTTTTGGTGAGATTGAATGTCTATCATTTCAGAGTGAGGGATGTGCCCGTGAACCCCATCTACGGCATTGGAGAACATTCTGGTATCAAAATCTACAAAGTGTTGTTTACCCTTTCCTTTCTGCTTCTGAAGCTCTTCTTATGGAGACTCAAAGAAAAATATATTATTCGGGACTTTCATCCCTTGGTGCTCTTTTACCTTCTGGGTTTCGTCCTCACACCTATTGGGATTGTTTTTGGCTGTTATCTTCTGATTTTTAGGCTCCTGGTTGGACCTGTGGCAGCGACCAGTGCACTCTTTGCTGCCTTCTTCACCATATCCGGGCTTCAATCTCTGTTCTTCGCCATGTGGTTCGATATGGAATATAATAAGGAATTAAAATAAAATTGTATTGAAATCCAAATGTCAAAATCCAAATGTCAAATGAATGGCAAAATACAGGCTAAGGTTTAGAAAATCTAAGGTTGAGGCTGAGGCTAAGCTTAAGAAAAAACTTAACCTCAGCCTAAACCTTAACCTGCACGAAGTGCGAAAACCTCAGCCTTAACCTTTGTTTTAGAATTTGAACTTTGAACTTTGGCATTTGACATTGGTTCACTAATGAACATTTGCATCATTACTTCTTCCTTCCCATCCCATCCTGATGACATCGTTCAGGCCCCTTTCCTCATCGATTTTATAGAAGCACTGAGAAAAAAGGGACATCGGGTCTTTGTCTTTACTCAGGACCGCGAGGGAGAGAAGGAGGAATTTTTAAAGGGTGTAAGGGTGAACTGGTTCCCATGGTTGAAATCGAAGAAACCCCTTGTCCAGCTCAATCCTTTTAACCCTTTGGATTGCCTTCGAATTTGGAATCTATTTTATAATGGAAGGAAAGCACTGCTTCTATCCTTGAGAGAGAATAAAATAGATGCTTGCCTTGCTCTCTGGGTTCTTCCCAGCGGTTATTTTGCGAACCATGTTTATCGGCGAACCGGAATTCCATACTCTGTTTGGGCGCTCGGCTCAGATATCTATCGATATGGAAGAAACCCTCTCCTCTATCCAATGATGGGGAGGATTATTCGGGAGGCTAAGGGTGTTTTTGCCGATGGGTTTGATCTTTCGAGGAAAGTGGAAGAACGGTTTGAAAGAAAATGTTTTTTTTTAGCCACCACACGAACCATTCCCCTTCCCCCTCCTTTGGTAAAGGGGAGTGGGGGGGGATTGGCCAATAAACCTTATCAGTTCCTATTTGTGGGAAGGATAGAAAAAGTGAAAGGGATCGATCTCCTTCTTCAATCCATGGCATTGCTGATCGAAGAAGGGTTAAATGTTCATCTCACTATTGTTGGGAAGGGAAGATCGGAAGAGTGGGGAAAGAATTTTGTCAAACAGAATGGGATGGGAGAAAGGGTTGAATGGAAGGGCAATGTTTCGGATGAGGTACTGGCTTCATTATATGCATCCTCCGATTGTGTCGTGATTCCTTCGCGGTCTGAATCCATTCCTTTGGTATTTTCGGAGGCATTAAAGTTTGACAAAGAATTGATCGTCACCGATGTAGGCGATATGGGGATGCTGGGTCGCCAATATGGAGTGGCATGGGTTATCCCCCCTGAAGATCTAATCGCTTTGAGAGCGATCATGAAAAAAAGAGTTGAATCTCATGATGATGGGAAAGTCGGTAATGAAGAAGGGAGAAGGACAGAATTGAAGAGGTTGTTCAATATCGAGACCAGCGCAGAGAGATTTTTGGCCGACTATTTATGAGTTGAGAGTTATGAATTAAGAGTTTAGAATTGCGAACACAGAAACGGACACGTGACACGGAAATCGGACACGAGGTGAATGAGATGAAAGCAATTATATTGGCTGGGGGTAAGGGGACCAGGCTTGCTCCTTATACCACTGTTTTTCCCAAACCTTTGATGCCTGTTGACGGGATACCCGTCCTTGAAGTGATCGTCAGGCAGTTAGCTCATTTTAGGATAAAAGAGTTGATCTTCACCGTGAGCCAAGAATCGGAGCCTCTCCTCTCTGCCTATTTCGGGAATGGAAACCAATATGGAGTGGATATCTGTTATTCGAAAGAGCGGAAACCTCTTGGAACAGCTGGACCACTTTCCATCATTCCGAATCTTCCGGAGACTTTTATAGTGATGAATGGAGACATTCTGACGACTCTCGATTATCAAAAATTGATCCGCCATCATCGGAAGCAAAAGGGAATTGTTACCATTGCCATGAATCAGAAGAGAGTCCAACTGGAATTGGGAGTAATGGAATTTGACCGTGCGCATCGGCTGATTCGTTATATTGAAAAGCCGACCCTCTCCTATTCCGTGAGCATGGGAATCTATGTCTTTGAAAAGAGGGTGTTGGAACGGATCCCGCCCAAGAAATATTTCGATTTTCCCGATTTGATTCAGAAACTCATCAAGAAAAAGGAAAAGGTGGTTTGTTATCCTTCCGATGATTTTTGGCTGGATATTGGTAGGCATGAGGATTATGAGGAGGCTCAAAAGAAGTTCCAACAAATGAGGAAAAAATTGTTGTATGAGTAGTGATAAGAAATAAGCACCAAATTCCAAATAAGCACCAATGACCCAAGAACAAAATAATAAACAATTGTATCAATTTAGCCTTTTGAAAAGAGTTTCTTTTTTCATCTCGATAGACGGGGTTTTCTAACCCCGTCTTGGGGGGACAAGGATGTCCCGCCTATCGGATCCGGGGCTAATTTAGGGTTTTTCAAAGAACTAAGGTGTTACAAACAATTTAATTTTTTCTTCTATTCTTTTAAGATTAAAATAGTTTTGATCATTGTATATTGAAATTTATTTGTGATTTGGAATTTGGGATTTAGAATTTCGGTGTATGGCTGATTCAAGTCTGTTAAGTTAGTTAGAAGAGTCTATAGAGAGGTTCATCATGCCGAAAGTTTTGGTGACGGGGGCAGGAGGGTTTATCGGAAGTCATCTGACAGAGGAATTGGTGAGACAAGGTGAAGATGTCAGGGCCTTTGTGCGATATAATTCGAGGGATGAAAGGGGTCTCTTAGAAGATCTACCGAAAGCGATTCTAAATCAAATTGAAATCATCTCTGGTGACCTGAAGGACCCGGATGGTGTCAAAAAGACAGTGAAGGGGTGTCATAAAGTCTTTCACCTGGGTGCTCTCATCGCTATTCCCTACTCTTATGTTCACCCGTTCGATTTCATTCAAACCAATGTCGTTGGTACTGCCAACCTTCTCAATGCCTGCCTTGAAAATGAGGCCCTGGAAAGGATTGTCCACACCTCTACCAGTGAAGTTTACGGGACAGCCCAGTCTATACCCATCGACGAGAAACATCCCCTTCAAGCCCAATCCCCCTATGCTGCTAGTAAAATCGGGGCGGATAAATTGGCAGAAAGCTACTTTCTTTCCTTCAATCTACCCATCGCCACGATTCGCCCATTTAATACGTTTGGGCCCCGGCAATCCCTCCGGGCCATCATTCCGACCATCATCTCCCAGGTCCTCGAGGATAAAGAAATTCGTTTAGGGAATACGAAACCGAGAAGGGATTTTCTTTTTGTGAGGGACACGGTTCGAGGTTTTATTGAATTGGGAAAGTGCGATGAGGCGGTTGGGAAGGTCGTCAACATCGGAACCGGGAAAGACATCTCGATTGAAGAGTTAGTCAAGAAGATCTTTGATCAGATCGGAAAGAAGGGAGAGATTGAGGTTGAGGATCGGAGAATTCGACCGGAGAAGAGCGAAGTGATGCAACTTCTTTCTGATACCCGATTGGCTCAGAAGTTGTTTAAATGGGCACCCCGATATAGTCTTGAAAATGGTTTGAAAGAGACGATCGAGTGGTATCAGAGAAATTTATCTCGATTCAAAGTGGGGAGTTATCCATTATGAACTGGCGATATCCCCTTTCTGATATCGATTTCGGGGAAGAAGAGGAACGAGAGGTTCTCAAGGTTCTGCACTCGAAGTGGCTTTCCATCGGCCCTGTGACCGGAAGGTTCGAGAAGACCTTCACTCGATACCTCGACGGAGGATATGCCATTTCCGTCTCGAATGGGACGGCTGCCCTTCATTTAGCTTTGGCCTGTCTTGGTCTAAAAGAAGGAGATGAAGTCATCCTCCCCTCGCTCACCTTTGTTGCAACAGCCAACGCAGTTCTTTATGTCGGAGCAAGACCTGTCTTTGCCGATATCGTGGGAACCAATGACCTCAATATCTCACCTCAGGAAATTGAAAAAAAGCTTACCAAAAGAACGAAGGCTATCATTGTGATGCATTATGGAGGATATCCTTGTGACATGGAATCGATCATGGGGATCGCTAAAAGGTATAGGATTCACGTGGTCGAAGACGCAGCCCATGCACCCGGAGGAAAATATCAGGGGAAAAAGTGTGGAACGATTGGAGACTTAGGCTGTTTTAGCTTTTTTTCCAACAAGAATTTAGTGACCGGAGAAGGTGGGATAGTGGTGACCCGGAATCGGGAATGGGCGGAGAGGATCCGGAGAATGAGGTCCCATGGAATGGAGAAACTCTCGTGGGATAAGTATCGTGGTCACCTCTCCTCCTATGATATCCGAGGACTCGGTTATAACTATCGAACCACAGAGATCCAATCCGCTCTTGGTTTGGTTCAGTTGAAAAAATTGGCGAGAAATAACAAAAGGAGGGAAAAGCTGGTTCAGGCTTATCGAAACGAACTTCAGGGAGTTGAAAGAATTTCAATTCCTTTTTCCCAGTTTAAAGGCAGTCCCTCTTATCACCTATTTCCCATTTTAATTTGTTCTGGAAAAGATGTTCGATCTTTCATTTCAAGAGACAGAGTGATGGAGGGGCTAAGGAATTTCAGGATTCAAGCAAGTGTTCACTATCCTCCTGTCCATCTTTTTTCTCTTTATCGAAAGGAATTTGGGTATAAGAAAGGAATGCTTCCTAAAACAGAAGAAGTGAGCAAAAGAGAAGTTACCCTTCCACTTCATTCACGCATGGATGTGGAAGATGTGAAGTGGATTGCGAAGAAGCTGAAAGAGATTGTTAAGAGATGGAGTTAGGGGTTTTTGAATCACCTGAAAAGGAATGGGATGAATTTGCCTCTCGATATACCGATTTAATATTTTACCAATCGGTCTGGAGCCAAGTGCTCAGAAGGGGGTTGGGAGGACAACCCCTTTATTTTTATTTGAGGGATGGAGGAGAGATTGTTACGGGATTACCAGGGATACTTCTTAATTTCAAACTTTTCAAAATTTTATATGCCTCCATTCCTTACGGAAACCTCATCGGGAACCCATCATACTTCCCTCCATTCATCGAATTTTTAGATGGGGAGTTTCGAAAAAGAGGGATTGATCAAGTCAGGATTGCAGAATCACCTTTTTTACAATCCTGTCAACCTGACTCTTTCAAATCCATCACTGCAAAATGTACTCTGCTGGATCTAAGAAGTTTTGACAAAGAAAGGATTTGGGATGGTTATCGTAGCGAAGTTCGAAGAGCCATTCGTAAGGCTCAGAAAAGTGGACTATCTGTAAAGGGAATGACTTCACAAAAAGAGGCAAACGTCTTCTACCAATTATATCTCTCTTCGATGGAACGCAATTGGGCGGCTGCGAAATATCCACTCCAATGGTTCTATGCGCTCTATGAAACGCTTATTCAGCAAAGGAAAGCCGACATCCTTTTCGCCATGAAGGGAGATCAATATACAGCCGGGGTGGTGCTCATTTATTCTTCAACCTCGATTCATTACCTCCACAATGGATCCGAAAAGGCCTATCTCGAAAGCCGCCCCAACGATCTCATTGTGGATTATATCATTCAGGAGGGGGTGAAGGAGGGAAAAGCCATTTTGGATTTTATGGGATCAGATGCCAACGACCTTTCTTTATTACGGTTTAAAGAAAAGTGGGGAGCTCGGTCAATTGATATTCATACGTATGTAAAAGATTGTCATCCCTTATGGTGTAAGATTTGGGAGTTGGGGCGGAGGTGGATAAATTCAAAGGTTGGAAGCCGGTTATTAAGAGTTATTAAGAAGAGTTCGAGGTGACAAAAGATAGTATTAAGGAATGAGATTCAAGGAGGGAACTTGGTCGAGAAGGTCAACTGGGGGGAAAGGGCTCTGAAAGGATTTTTGGCCTCTGGTATCGATCCTGCGGACCGAAGAGGACTCAAAAATTATTATATTGACCTTCTCCAGAAGATGGCCTTGGAAGAGGTTCTGGAACTAAAAGGAGATGAGGTCGTCCTCGATTTTGGATGTGGAAGTGGAAGGATTGCATACTGGATTGCCCCGAGGGTGAAGAAAGTGGTTGGTTTAGAAGGGACGCTCGAGATGATCCAATTGGCCGAAAGAAACCGTGAGGCACAGGACGTGGAGTTTATACTTTATGACGGAATCCATTTCCCAGTTCTTCCATACCCTTTCGATCTCATCCTGTCTGTAGGGGTCTTACAATATATGGAAGGGGAGACATTGAAGAAGACAGTTTCTGTATTGCCCCAATATTTAAAAAATGGAGGAAGATTGTATCTCATTGAACAGGCTTCGGACAATCCAAGGAGAAATCGGCCAAGGGTGGAGGACTATCTCAAGTTCTTTAAAGAATCGAAACTGGAGTGTCTCCGGTATTACCCCATCCGAAGGGCAAGATGGTGGGTTCTCTATCTCATCCGGTATGGATTAATCCCTAAGGGATGGTTCCACCGAATCGGTCTTTGGGAATTGAAAAAATGCAGAAAAGGAAGGGGGGAAATTTCATCTTATAGAGACTACCTGTTTTTATTAAAAAAATATGACTGAAAAGAGAGGTTATCAACTTCACTTATCCCGAGGGGATTATATTTTGAAAGATATTAAAGGACGGACCCAAAAATTCAAAAAGATTTTGAGTGTTCTTCAGGATTTTCATCCAGGGGCCCAGTCCTTAAATTGCCTCGATATTGGGTGCTCGAGCGGAATTATCACTTCCCTTCTTGCAGAGCACTTTTCAATGGCGATCGGATTTGATATTGATCAAGAGGCTGTCCAGTATGCGAAAGGTCATTTTTCTTCTCCTCGTGTTCAATTTTTGATCTCTGACTCCATGGCCCTTCCATTCCAGGACAACTCAATGGATGTCATCGTGTGTAATCACATCTATGAACATGTGCCGCAGGCAGACCAAATGATGGATGAGGTCTATCGTGTTTTAAAGGAGGAGGGGTTCTGCTATTTTTCGGCAGGGAACAAATATATGATCATGGAGGGGCACTATCATCTCCCCTTTCTGTCCTGGCTTCCCAAATCCTTTGCCCATCTCTATTTAAACTTCGCTGGGAAAGGGGAATTTTATTATGAACAACACCTTTCTTTTCGAGGACTGAAGCAACTGGTCAGAAAGTTTCGAATCCACGATTACACACTTTCGGTTATTCGCAACCCAAAACATTTTTTTGCAACAGACCTCCTCGATCCAAAATCATTTTTGTACAAATGGATTCATATTCTTGCACGTTATTTATATCCATGGATTCCAACCTATATATGGGTGCTGACAAAGAGGTGATGAAACGATTCAATTATAAACGGGTAGCAAGATGGATCATCATCGTTGCCATTTTTGTTTTTTTGGGGAAGATGTTATGGGACAATTGGAGCCAGGTGAAAGAGGCACCTTTTACGTTTGAATCTTTCCCTTTGATTTTGTCCACCCTCGTCTTTATTCTCAGTTATTTTATTCAAATTTGGGCATGGTATCTGATCACCTCTAAACTGAGCATCGCCCTTCCTCTCCTGGAGACATTGGAGAGTTGGTTCTATTCTCAATTTGGCAAATATCTGCCGGGGAAAGTCTGGCTTCTCCTTGGGCGTTTCTATTTCTATGAGTCGAAGGGAAAATCAAGGAGAGGAATCTCGATTGGCCTTTACCTTGAAACGGTTACGAGCATTATGGCAGCCGGGCTTATCTTCGTGGTGGCTCTCATTCTGTTTAAAGAGGGGCTATTTTATTCTGGAAAACAACTCTGGTGGCTGATCCTTCTATTCCTCTTCGCCTTCATTTCCCTTCACCCTCGGGTTCTTCAGAAAATGTTGAGCTGGCTTCTCATCCAATTTAAAAGAGAACCGATCTCTCTCCCCATTTCATACCTTGATATTCTTTGGATATTATTTGTTTGTATCATGGCATGGGTGGTCGGAGGGATCGGTTTTTACCTTTTCGTTGATTCCATATTCCCCGTCTCCCCCCACCGGATTTTATTTTTAACGGGGGCGTTGGCCTTTTCGAGTGTATTGGGTTTGATTGCCATTTTTGCCCCCAGTGGGTTAGGGGTAAGAGAAGGGATTTTAGTCTATCTGCTTTCGTATATCATGCCGGGTTCAGTGGCGGTTGTTATCTCCATCTTAACTCGTATCTGGATGACCCTCATTGAAATCGGACTAACGGGGGTGGTATATTTATTAGGTCAACTCCAAAAAGGCTCCACGAGAAGGAATGAGGATGTCCAAACCGGAAAAGATTCCTAAACCGGAGAATAAAAAAACAGTTCCTTTCGGAAAACAGAAGAGATGGCGATTCTTTCCATTTCGACATCTCTTCGCTGTCGGGCTGATTGCCGGAGTTGCATTGGCAGCTTATTCCAATACCTTCTATGTTCCCTTCCAATTTGATGATCGGCCCAATATCACCCAAAATCCAAATATTCAGATCAAGGTTTTTACCTGGGATCGATTGGAACAATTGGTCAAAAATACGTATAAAGAAACAATTCGAGTTTTCTCCTATTTTACTTTGGCACTCAGTTACTATTTTGGAGAGTTCAATGTTTTTGGCTATCATCTGGTGAATTTTATCATTCATGTCGCCTCTGGAATCTTCTTATATTGGTTCCTCATCCTGACATTCAATCTTCCCTTTTTGAAAGAAAAATATGGTTCTATTGCTTATAAAGTTGCGCTCTTTACGAGTTTGATCTTTATCTCCCATCCTATTCAGACACAGTCGGTCACCTATATTGTCCAAAGGATGGCCTGTATGGCGGGGATGTTTTACCTCCTCTCCATGGTCCTCTATATTAAAGGAAGATTATCTTTTGGGAAAACTCGTTTTTTTTACTTTGGAGGAATGGTATTGAGTTACTTATTGGGTGTTTTTTCAAAGGAGAATGTGGCCATCCTTCCATTATTTATTGCCCTCTATGAATTCTATTTTTTCCAAAATTTTGATCTGAGCCCAAAGGGGAAGAAAATCCTTTACTGTCTTGTGGCCGCTCTCCTCATCCTCGGGGCCTTTGGATTTATCATCTGGGGTAGGCGGTATATCAATGTCATTATAGAAGGATATCAATACCGCACTTTCACGATGTCGGAGAGAGTCCTGACCCAGTTTCGAATCGTCCTCTACTATGTGACCCTCCTGATATATCCCCATCCATCGCGGCTCAATCTGGATTACGATTTTCCTATCTCTAAGACGATCCTTGACCCTCCAACCACGTTGATTTCTATTTTAATCGTGGTCGGACTTATCGGATACAGCCTGTGGACGGCAAAGAAGAGACGTGTCCTTTCATTCTGCATTTTATGGTATTTTGGAAATTTGGTAATCGAATCATCGATCTTTCCCTTGGAGATGATGTTTGAACATAGGCTTTACCTCCCGGCTATAGGCCCCTTTATTCTTTTTAGCCTATTCATGGTGAGAGGGATAGAGAAATTGAAATCAAAGGTTTTATATAAGGAGGCTGTGATGGAGTTTAATCCATCGAGGCCGAACGAGGTAAAGGGATTGGAAGAATGACAGTCCACTGATTATCGCGGGTTAAGTTTCATATGAAAAGGGTGGAAAGTGAAGCCATCGATTGGTCAATCTTTTTTTTAATCATACTTTTCCTTTCGACAGGAGCTTATCAGCGGAATTCTATTTGGAATAATCAAATTGAGTTTTGGAAGGATTGTGTTAAAAAATCGCCTCAAAAAGAGAGGACCCATCACAATTTAGGATTTGTCTATTACGAACTGAGGCAATGGGATGATGCACAGAGAGAATTTGAAGAATCCCTGAAGTTAAATCCGCATTATGTCCTATCGATGTATAACTTAGGTTTAGTCTTTTACAGAAAGGGATTACTCGACAAAGCCATTGATCATTATAAGAAAGCAATCCAGTTAAATTCAGAATTTCCATATTCCTTTTACAACCTTGGAATCGCCTACTATCAAAAGGGCTTTTATAGAGAAGCGATTGAGGCCTATAATAAATTTTTGGAAGCCAAACCCGATTATGAAAATGCTCACAATAGTCTGGGCCTTGCCTATAAAGGACTGAACCGGTGGGGCAAGGCGATCCATTCATTCCAAGAAGAGCTGAGAGTCCATCCGGAGAACTGTTATACGCATGTCTATTTGGGGGACATTTATAGAGAAATGAGAGAATATCCTAAGGCCATATCACATTTTAAAAAGGCGCTGAACGATCCCAATTTATCAGATGCTGGAAGGATTAGGAAGGCTATTTCGTCGATAGAGATCACCCAAAAAAGATAGGAAAAGATAATTGATGGTTGCGCCACAGGTGATACGAAGACCATACACAGCGACATTAATCACAGCAAAGGGTGTCATTCCTGCGAAAGCAGGAATCCAGAAAAACACTGGATTCCCCCGTATCAAGTACGGGGCAAGCTCAGTCAAGCCCGGAATGACAAACTTAATGAGACTTATGTCGTTATGCATAAAAACAGATCTCATTGAGATCTTAGTGTTTGTGTTAGTGATCTTTTTCCTCTCAGCTGGGTCTTATTGGAGAAATCAGCTCTGGAGTGATGAAATCAACCTCTGGACCGATTGTGTGAAAAAGTCTCCTAATAAAGCACGACCCTTTGTCAATCTTGGTCTCGCATACTTTGAATCAGGGCAATACGATAAAGCCATTGATTTAACTCAGAAGGCCATCCAAATCGATCCAAAGTCTGCCCATGCCTACCATACCCTCAGCCTCACCTTACAGAAAGTGGGGGACCTGAATAAAGCGATTGAGATGGGGAAGAAAGCGCTGGAGATCGATCCCACTTTTAATATGGCCCACTATTCTCTCGGGGCAATCTATTTTGAAAATGGCCAGTATGAAGAATCGGCAGTGGCGTACCGTAGGTTCATTAAAGTGTTCCCTTATTTTCCAGAGGTCCATCATCTTTTAGCCATCGTCTATGCAGCTCAAAAACAGTTTGACAAGGCCATTGCAGAATTTGAATGGGAAATCCGAATCAATCCCTATCATACGCTGGCCCATCTGAATTTAGGGCAGCTCTACTGGTATGAATTTCAAAACAGAGAGAAGGCCATCTACCATCTGAAGGTCGCCCTGATGTTAGACCCTTTTCTCCCAAATCGGGCGGAAATTCGAAGGTTAATGCGTCTATTAGAGGGACTCTCATAATGGTCTTTTCAGGATTCTCGCCAAATTGCCAGACCACGGCCATGGGCATTATGCCGCATACCGATGTTGAAAAGGCACTGGAGGTAGCCCTCTCTTTGGACATCCCTTTCTGGCCTCAACTCCCTAAGGTGAGCTACTTTGAAGATATGTATGTCCAGGCCTTGGAGAATTTTCCAGGAGTGAGAATAGATATCCTAAACCAGAAGATACTTTTCGATCTCTCCCGTTTTTACGAGGAACTTCCCTCCTATTTCGAAAGGGCGGATGATCCTCGGACCTTTGAATTGACGAGGGAGTATTCGCTTGTCTACCATCGATTCTTAGAAAAAGATCTTTCTCGTTATCCCGCCATCCGGGGGCAGATGATCAGCCCGATTAGCTTGGGGTTGAAAATAGTGGATCAGGACCAAAGATCGATCATCTACCATGACGAAGTAAGAGAGGTCTTGTTCGATTTTATTCAAACGAAAGTGAATCGGCAATGTCAGGAATTAAGGAAGAAGAACCCCAACGCCTTCGTGTGGATTGATGACCCAGGATTGGGACTGATCTTTACTGCCTTTTCAGGGTATAATGAGTTTCAGGCAAAGAGCGACCTGGACCGATTTTTGGAGGGAGTGGAAGGATTGAAGGGAGTTCACCTTTGTGCCAAACCGGACTGGGACTTTCTTCTCAAATCGAAACTTGAGATCCTCTCCTTCGATTCCTTCAATTGTGGAGCGATGATCATCAACTATCCATCCTTAATAGAATTTTTGGACAAAGGAGGGATGATTTCCTGGGGGATCGTTCCCACTTACACAGAAATTTTGGAACAAGAGACCATCGATTCCTTGGAAGAACGGCTGGAAACATTTTGGGAAGACCTCTCCCAGAAGGGGGTTGATCGAGAAAGACTGCTCCGTCAATCTCTATTAGCCCCAGCAACCTGTAATCTGATGAATCCAGATAAGGAGAAGACGGTCGAGATGGCCTTCGAGATATTGAAAGATCTTTCGAAGAGGATGCGAGAGAAGTATGGCCTTGCCATGAAAAATGAACCATGAACAATGAACCATGAATCTCTGTTCGTTGTCCATCGTTTAACGTTCATCGAACGATAACGGGGAAGAGGTAGAGGATGAAACGAATTGGAATTATCGCCAAGCAGAATAAACCAGAAGCCGTCACCATTGTTAAAAATTTGATCGAGTGGCTTCAGCCTAAGAAGGTTGAAGTCTATATCGAGGAGGGAATGGGGAACCTTTTCACTCCTCATCCCTCCGCAACAAATTTATGTTTTGTGGAGAAGAAGGAAATCCCCTCTTATGCGGAGATGATTATTGTCCTCGGAGGAGATGGGACGCTTCTGAGCGTTGCCCGCCTGGTGGAGGATCACGACGTCCCCATTCTGGGAGTCAACTTAGGCGGGCTGGGTTTTTTGACCGAAATTACTCTTGAAGAATTATATCGCGTCCTGGAAAGAGTGGTTCAGGGAGATTTCGTTACCGATGAAAGGGTTGTTCTCAATGCCGCTGTCATCCGAAGAGGGGAGAGGCTGGCCGAGTTCGTTGTCCTGAATGATGCGGTGATCAATAAGGGGGCTTTAGCACGGATTATTGATCTGGAGACGACGATCAACGGGGAGTACTTAACCACCTTTAAATCCGATGGTCTCATTATATCAACGCCTACTGGCTCAACGGCCTACAGCCTTTCCGCAGGAGGACCCATTGTTTACCCATCTCTCCATTGCATCATCATCACCCCGATCTGTCCCCACACCTTAACCAATCGTCCGATCGTGGTCCCGAATGATGTTCAGATTCGGGCCACTCTCAAGACGAAACAACAAGAGGTCATCCTGACATTGGATGGTCAACAAGGATTTTCTTTAGAATTCGAGGATGTCATAGAGGTGAGAAAGGCAGAGGGCCGAATCCTCCTGATTAAATCACCCTACCGACACTATTTTGAGGTATTGAGAGAAAAATTAAAGTGGGGCGAAAGATAATAACGTGTCCGTGACCGTGTCTCGTGTCCGGGAAAGCAAAAGGAAGATGAAAAAAGTTGAAGATTTGGATGTGTTTAAATTATCTCATTCATTAACGTTGGAAATTTTCAAACTCACAAAGACTTTCCCTGAAGAAGAGAAATTTGGATTAATATCACAAATGAGAAGAGCGGCCTGTTCAGTCCCGATGAACCTAATGGAGGGAGCCCATCGTTTAAGTTCAAAAGAATATAGGCAATTTGCTGGCATTTCAAAAGGCTCAACAGGCGAAGTGAAATATCAGCTTCTATTATGCCGAGACTTAAAATACATTTCTGATGACCACTATTCTGAGCTGATTTCAAAATATGAACGAGTCAGTCAGATGTTGACCAAATTGGTAAAATCCTTAGAATAAAATTTAGTGACGGACACGGATCGCGAACACGGACACGATAATGTTACTCGAACTTCGTATCAGGAATTTTGCGATCATCGAGGTACTGGACCTCACCTTTTCGAAGGGGCTCAATATCCTCACCGGTGAGACGGGAACCGGCAAGTCCATCATCCTCAATGCGGTCCACCTGCTCTTGGGAGATAAAGCAACGGAGGAATTGGTTCGAGGTTCGGAAGCAGAGGCGAGTGTGGAGGCTCTCTTCGACATCTCCGGGAATCGGGAGCTCAAGGGGAAGGTTAAAGAAAAGGCGTCGAAGCTCCCCGAGGTTGGAGAGGAAGGTTTGCTCTTGGTCAGGCGCGTCATCTCCCGATCCGGGAAAGGAAGGGCATTCATCGATGGGAGTCTGGCCACCCTCGGGATGCTTTCAGAGATCGGAGAAGAACTACTCAGCATCTATGGACAACACGAACATCAGTCTCTCCAGCGGTTCGAAACCCATATCGATATTTTGGATGAATTTGGCGGGTTGCTTGAGCTTCGAGCGGAATTTCAAAAACATTTCCGAGAATTTGTCTTCCTATCCGAAGAGGTCGATCGGATTCGAAAGGAGAAGGAGAGAAGGGCAAGGGAGCGTGACCTGATGGCCTTCCAGTCAAGGGAGATTGAAACTTCTGGAATTCGAGTCGGTGAAGAAGAGGCGTTGAAAGAAGAGCGGAGTATCCTCACTCATGCTAAGAAGTTGATGGATTTCGTGAAGGCATCGCGAGAGATGATCTATGAGGATGAAGGGTCGGCCATTGAGAGGATTCAAGGGATTCTCCACCAGGGGAGGGAGGTGGTGGCGATTGATCCATCGCTTTCCCAACCATTGAAAACCCTGGAAGCGACCTTGATCCAATTAGAGGAGGTGGCCCTCGCTCTGAGGGATTATTCGAGGCGGATCGAAATCAACCCGATGAGGCTGGAGGAGATCGAGAATCGGTTAGAAGAAATCGACCGGCTGAAGAGAAAATATGGTCCAACCATCGGGGAGGTTCTTCTTTTTAAAGAAAAGGCGGATGAGGCACTGAGATCATTCACCTCCGATGAGGAGAAGCTTTCCCAACTGGAGGGCCTCTTGGATCCTCTCCGGGAGAAAGTGATCGGTCTGGCCAAGAAACTTTCCATCGAGAGAAAGAGAGTGGCTACCGAATTAAAAAGGGCTGTAGAAAAGGAATTGGGCTCTCTGGGAATGAAGAGGACGACTTTCGAAGTCCGTGTGGAGGATCTGCCTCTTTCTCCAAAGGGGATGGATCGGGTGGAGTTTCTCATCTCACCAAATGTGGGGGAAGAGGTGAAACCACTGGCGAAGATTGCCTCCGGGGGTGAACTTTCACGTATTATGTTAGCCATGAAGAGAATTTTGGCAAAGGTCGGTGGAAGACAGGTTCTCATCTTCGATGAAGTGGATGCCGGGATTGGAGGGGCCGTTGCGGAGGTGGTCGGAGGGAAATTGAGGGAGCTTTCAAAGCATCATCAAGTCATCTGTGTCACCCACCTTCCACAGATCGCGTGCTTTGCCGATCAACATTACAGCGTAAAGAAAGAAGTGAGAGGGGGGCGGACCATTACGGTGGTGGACCGGTTGGACAAGGAAGCCATTGTGGATGAAATCGCCAGGATGTTGGGAGGGGTGAAGGTCACTGAGAAGACACGGGCCCATGCCAAGGAGATGATCGAGAATGCTAAGAGGACATAAAACGTGTCCGTTATCCGTGTCACGTGTCCGCGAAGGATTTAAAGAATAAGAGGAATAAACTGACACGGATGTCGGACACGCCTGCGTGCCGGAACGCCTGCCTGCACGGAGCGTTTCGGCGAAGGCAGGCACTTCGGCGTGCAGGCACGGACACGAAAGAGGTAGGGATGATCCGAAAAGCCAAACTTAAAGATGTGAAGGATATTCAGCAATTGATTAAACTCTATTCTACTCGTGGGGACATTCTCCCTCGATCCCTTAGCGAACTCTATGACCATCTGAGAGATTTTTTTGTTTCGGTCCGGAATCACAAGGTGGTAGGTATCTGCTCCCTGCACATCTGCTGGGACGATTTGGCAGAAATCCGATCTCTGGCGGTACAAGAAGAAGCTCGGAACAAAGGGATGGGTGGAAAATTGGTGGAGGCGTGTTTGAAAGAATCTGAGGAGTTAGGGGCAAAAAGGGTTTTTGCCCTGACCTACCGACCCAAATTTTTTGAAAGGATGGGTTTTAAGAGAGTGGATAAAACGGTGCTCCCTCATAAAATCTGGACCGACTGCCTGAAATGTGTGAAGTTTCCGGATTGCGACGAAATAGCCGTAGTGAAAGAATTGGACTAGATAGTTATGAGTCCGGTGTTTAGAGTTCGGAGCTTTAAATTAAATACTCCAAACTACGAACTATGATTACTCCGAACTATTTTTTTCTTCTCCTAAAAGGATTCTCAGCACGGTGTTGGCCTGATGGTGGGCAACAATTCCTACCCTCGGTGCCATCAACCCAATCCCAGGTTGAGCGGCTGTCTTTTGATCTCCCACGATGAAAATTTTTGAAGAGAACTGGATCGTTTTTATCTCATTATTGTCTCCATAGCCTGCCACGCCCGAGGCGGCCACAATATATTTTTCCGGCATCTTCTCTGAGACCACATTGATCAGCATGGCCTTTTCCTCGGCGCGATCGAAAGCCTCCACCACCACCACCGCCTCTTTAAAGATTCTTTCGACATTGTTTCGATCGAGTTTCTCTTGATAGGTCTGAACCTTTACATAGGGATTGATGGAGGCGATATTTTTCTGGAGGGCTTCTACCTTGGGCACTCCAATCTGATGGATGAAATATTGTTGGCGATTCAAGTTGGATGGCTCCACCATATCGAAATCGACTAAGATAAGCTTTCCCACTCCGATGCGGGCCAATGCGATGGCAATGGCCGACCCAAGACCTCCCAATCCGGCGATTCCCACCACGGACCTTTTGATCTTCTCATGAATCCCAGGGGTATGTCTCGCCATCATCAAACATTCAAATTCTTCAGGGGATGGGATTTCCCCCTTCAGGATGAAGACGATCTCATCTCCCTGCTTGAGGGGATGGTCCGAGGCGAGTGGGAAACCATTATAGATGATCACATCGGCGTTGGGTTTAAATTGATTTTTTATTTGAAAAAGAGTGAAGTGGGCGGGAACAGACACCTCTTTTTCATTCACTCTAATTCTAATTTCTTGAGAGACCTTTTCTTTCATGAAAATCAGATTAATGGATAAGGATTGAGTTGTCAATCAATATGTGATGTTGGGTAGTAATGCCTCAGAAGCTGTGAAAAAATCGAGCAGATGGTTCAAACGGAAAGGACGGGTGGATTGGAGAAGCTTTGGACCTGCCTGCGCGCAGCCGCTTCGGCGAAGGCAGAGCGCAACCTTTGGAAATTGAACCACTGTGCTGTAAGTTCGCTTAACCACATGTCTTTATTGCCGTGGCGGGTGACCCTTAACCTCAACGAGCGCATTCTGAAGCTTTGGAAATCCACTCGTCCTTTCTGGACAAAGGCTGACAAAAGCAATTTTTTCACACCTTCTCACTGAAGTGTGGGCGAAATCCCCTGCCTACCGCAGGCAGGGATGATCCGGCAGGAATGTCAGCGAAAATCTTATAAAGCGGATGGTCTAAATTTTTGAGGGCAGGGGTAACATTCACCATCAATAGCGCAGTCCTTGCACGGTTGGGTCATTCTTTTAGTTCAGGGACAAGCTGATGTTGCCGTTATAAGATTTTCTCCGGCATCCCTGCCGGATCTCGGCAAATTCCCACGGTAGAGCGAGGCATTACTTGAGTAGTAATGCGTCACTGAAGCGGGGGTAACGCTTTGGGCAGCCAAGAATAGAGTATAGCAATATCGTTTCTACTTCTACGGAAGCAGATCAAGAGAATCTCTAATTTTTCAAT
>Ga0315279_10002481_pt1 | contig 27596 bp, 17 predicted proteins | sample YL17G06_20_MG_FD_203694 | JGI IMG/M metagenome (GOLD analysis project Ga0315279, IMG submission 203694) | Sediment microbial communities from Yellowstone Lake, YNP, Wyoming, USA - YL17G06_20 | ecosystem: Environmental > Aquatic > Freshwater > Lake > Sediment | place: USA: Wyoming | collected... | reverse complement strand
GCCAGTTGAGCTACACCGGCCTCGTCTTCGCGCCGGCCGGCGGCCGCATCTACATGAGCAACGTCGACGGCAGCGTCAAGGTCTTCTCGGTCGCCGCGGACGGCGCCGTCGCGCCTTCGCACACGATCCCGCTCCCTCCGGCCGACGCGCCGCGCCGCGCAGAGGAGATCCCGGCCGGACTGGCCCTCTCGGACGACGGAGGGCGGCTCTTCGTCTGCGGCAACCTCTCCAACCGTCTCCTCGAGATCGACGCCGCGACCGGGGACGTCCTGCGGGCGTTCGACGTGGGCGTCGCGCCCTTCGACGTCGTCCTCGCCGGCGGCAAGGCCTATGTCAGCAACTGGGGCGGCCGCCGGCCGAAGCCGGGCGACCTCACCGGGCCGGCCGGACGAGGCACCGAGGTCAGGGTCGACCCGGTGAGACACATCGCCGGCGAGGGCTCGGTCAGCGTCATCGACCTCTCCGCCGGTCGAACTTCGGCCGAGATCCTCACCCAGCTCCACTCGTCGGCGCTCGCCCTCTCGCCGGACCGCCGCTACGTCGTCTGCGCCAACGCCGCGTCCGACAACCTCAGCGTCATCGACACGACGACCGATACCGTCGTCGAGACCATCTGGGCCAAGCAAAGCCCGGCCGACCTCTTCGGCGCCTCGCCCAATGCCCTGGCCTTCTCCCCCGACGGGAAGACGCTCTACGCCGCCAACGGCACCCAGAACGCCGTCGCGGCGATCAAGTTCAACCCCCGCAAACGGAAGTCCCGGCTGAAGGGGCTCATTCCCGTCGGCTGGTACCCGGGGGCGATCGCCTTCAACGCCTCCCGGAACACGATCTGCGTCGCCAACATCAAGGGCCATGCCGTCGAAACCACGCCCTACAAGCCGACGGGAGCCCCGGGGTTCAACTCTCACCAGTACCACGGCTCGGTCTCGATCGTTCCCGTGCCGCGACAGAAGGAATTGTGGGACATGACAGACGTCGTTTACGCCAACTACCGCCGCGAACGGATCGCCCAAGCCCTGAGGAAGCCCCGCCCTAACCAGCCGCCGCAGCCCGTCCCCGAGAGGATCGGCGAGCCGAGCCTCTTCAAGCACGTCGTCTACGTCATCAAGGAGAACCGGACCTACGACCAGATCCTGGGCGACGCGGGCCAGGGCAACAGCGACCCCGCCCTGTGCATCTTCGGCGAGAAGGTGACGCCCAACCAGCACAAGCTCGTCCGCGAGTTCGCCCTCCTCGACAACACCTACTGCAGCGGCATCCTCAGCGCCGACGGGCACCAGTGGTCGACGACGGCCTTCGGAACCGACTATCTCGAAAAATCGTTCGCCGGCTGGCCGCGGAGCTACCCCGACGGCATGGGCCCGGACGAGATCGACGCCCTGGCCTACGCGCCGTCGGGCTTCATCTGGGACAACGCCCTGAAGCACGGCGTCTCGCTCTGGAACTTCGGCGAGTTCACGATGCAGAACTGCGGCTGGAAGGACCCGGCCCGCGAGGGCGACCCCGATTGGATGGACTACTGGGACGAGGTCCTCAACGGCCGCGGCGAGGTGAGGATCGGCAGCGTGCCGGCCATCGAGACCGTCCGCCCCTTCTCGCCGGCCGACACGGTCGGCTGGAACATGGCCGTCCCGGACGTCTGGCGGGCGCGCTATATCGTCAACCAGATCGCCGCCTGGGAGAAAGAGGGGCGGATGCCCCAGCTCATCTTCATCTGCCTGCCCGACGACCATACCAGCGGGACCTCGGAGGGCTCGCCGACGCCGGAAGCCTCGGTCGCCGACAACGACCTGGCCTTCGGCCGCATCGTCGAGGCCTTCAGCCACAGCTCCTTCTGGAAGGAGACCGTGATCTTCGGCATCGAGGACGACCCCCAGAACGGCTGGGACCACGTCAGCGGCTACCGGACGACGGCTTATTGCGCTAGCCCCTACACCCAGCGCGGCGCGGTCGTCAGCACCCAGTACAACACGACGAGCCTTCTCCGGACGATAGAGCAGATCCTCGGCCTGCCGCCGATGAACCAGTTCGACGCCACGGCGACGCCGATGTTCGACTGCTTCACGTCGACGCCGGATCTCACGCCGTTCGACGCCGTGCCCAACGTCATCCCGCTCGACACGATGAACCCGCCCAAGGATAAGATCGCCGACGCCCTGCTCCGCCGCCAGGCCATCCAGTCGGGGCGCCTGAATTTCAAGCGGGTCGACGCCTGCCCGGAGGACACCCTCAATCGCATCCTCTGGCACGCCGTGAAAGGCAGCTCCGTCCCCTACCCCGCCTGGGCCGTGACCCTGGCCCCCGATGATCGGCAGGGAGCGGATTCTGAGGAGCGACCGACAAAAGCGCGGCGGAGCGTCCCGGAACCGCGCTTTTAGGAAATATCGTAAACGAGCCCTAAAACTCTTTCGCCCGAGGGCCAGGTGAGGTAAAATCGGGCCCGACCGTTAACCGGGAAGGAGTCGCCATGACCGTTCTCAAGCCCCTCGACTGGATCATCATTCTGATCTACTTCGGAATCATCCTCGGCCTGGCCTGGAAGGTCATGCGCCAAAAGCAAAAGACGTCGGACGAGTACTTCCTGGCCGGGCGGAACCTGGGCTGGCTCATCGTCGGCGCCTCCATTTTCGCCTCGAACATCGGGGCCGAGCATCTCGTCGGCCTGGCCGGGTCGGGCGCGACCGACGGCGTGGCCATGGCCCACTACGAACTCCACGCCTGGTGTCTCCTCGTCCTCGGCTGGGTCATGGTGCCGTTCTACATACGCTCGAAGATCTTCACCATGCCGGAGTTCCTGGAGCGGCGCTTTTCTCCGGCGGCCCGGACGGTCCTTTCGCTCATCTCTCTCGTGGCTTACGTCCTGACCAAGATGGCCGTCGGCATCTTCGCCGGCGGCGTCGTCTTCAGCGTCCTCCTGCCCGAGGTCAATTTCATGGGCCTCGACAGCTTCTGGCTCGGCTCCATCCTGGTCATCGTCATCACCGGCCTCTACACCGTCATGGGCGGGCTCAAGGCCGTGGCCTACACGGAAGCCCTGCAGACGTTCGTCCTCATCATCGGCTCGGCCCTGGTGACCTATTTCGGCCTGAAAGCCCTCGGCGGCTGGGGTCAGCTCCGGTCGATCGTCGGCGGCGAGATGTTCAACCTCTGGAAGCCCCTCGTCCCGGCGGGCGTCGAGGGCACGTGGGCCCCCATCAAGGAGGCCGGCCGGATGGCCTGGTACTTCAACGACAACTACCCCTGGATCGGCATGCTCTTCTGCGCACCCATCATCGGCCTGTGGTACTGGTGCACCGACCAATACATCGTCCAGCGCGTGCTCGGCGCCCCGAACCAGCGCCAGGCCCGCCGAGGCTCCATCGCCGCCGCCTTCTTCAAGCTCCTTCCCGTCTTCATCTTCATCATCCCCGGCATGATCGCTTTCGCCCTGGCTAAGAGCGGCCAGAACCAGGTCCTCCAGCAGGAGCTCTTCGGCACGGGTACGGAACTCATCCGGGCCAACGCCCAGAAGGCCTTCCCCATGCTCGTTGCCAACATCCTGCCGGTCGGCATCCGCGGCATGGTCGTGGCCGGACTGCTGGCCGCGCTCATGAGCTCGCTCGCCGGCGCCTTCAACGCCGCCTCGACGCTTTTCACTATGGACTTCTACCAACGCCTGCGGCCCAAGGTGACCCAGGAACGGCTGGTCTGGGTCGGACGCGTGGCGACCAGCGTCATGGTCCTCATCGGGCTCCTCTGGATCCCCGTCATCCGCGGCGGCCGTGGCCTCTACGACTACCTCCAGGGCGTCCAGTCCTACCTCGCCCCGCCCATTTTCGTCGTCTTTTTCTTCGGGGTCTTCATGAAGCGGCTGAACGCGAAAGGCTGCCTGGCCGCGCTCGGCACGGGTTTCACGCTCGGGCTCTTCCGCCTGGCCGTCGACACGCCGGTCAAGCTTATCAGCAGCTTCTCCTACGCCGAGGGCTCGTTCTTGTGGATCGTCAACCACATCTTCTTCCAGTACTACAGCCTGATCATCTTCATCGTCAGCGTCGTCGTCATGATCGTCGTCAGCTACCTGACCGAGCCGCCGCCCTACGAGAAGATCAGCGGGCTGACCTACGGCACGGTCACGGCCGAGCACCGGAAGGAGTCGCGAGCCAGTTGGACGGCGACGGACATCATCACCTCCGGCATCGTCCTGGCCCTGATCGTCGCCGCTTATCTCTATTTCACGGGGTAAGAGGGACGGGATTCGAGGTCGTGATGTCGTGACGCCGCTCGACAAGGGCGAAGCGGCCAAGGGCTTCTACCGCAAGCACCTCGGATCGATGCTCAGCCCCAAAGTCAACTGGGCCGCGGCCCTCTTCTTCTACCTGCTGTTCATCGTCGGCCTCGTCGTCTTCGTCATTCGGCCGGCTCTGGCCAGCGGAGAGCCGCTCAAGGCGCTTCTCTTGGGAGCATTCTTCGGCCTGATCTCCTACGCCACCTACGACTTGAGCAACCTGGCTACCCTGAAAGACTGGCCCGTCATCGTGACCGTCGTCGATCTCGTCTGGGGGACGACGCTCGGCGGATTGGTTTCCCTGGCCGGCGCCCTGCTCGGACGCTGGCTGCTCAAGCTCTAAAGGCCCGGGCTTCGCCGGCGGAACCCCCGCGGTCAACGGACTTCCAGGCCGACCATGGAAGTCGCCGGGAGCGTGATGGTCACCCGGCGCGACTCGACCCGGACAGACAGCTGAGCCGGTCCGGAACCCGCGTCGTACTCCGCCCGCCCCAACCGCCTGGCCGAAACGCCCCGCGGCGACTCCGGAAGGTCCACGGCCACCTCAAAACTCTGCTCGCCCTTATTGATGAGGAGGATGCCCAGGCTGCCGTCGGACTTCCTCACGGCGTATCCGGTCACGATCGAGAGTTCGATGTCGAGCGTCACCGCCAGGACGGCGACCGGCGCCGCGTCATCCGCGGCCGGGTCGTCAACAGCCCGTCCGACCTCAGCGGCGAGCGGGCCGTCGGCGACGCCCTCCTCGTCTTCCTCCGCTGAGCCCGTATTGACGGCCGGGAGCTCGGCTGATATATTCACTTCTCATGCTCTTTCCCGCCAGAGTCATAACAGAGGGCAGTCCCAAGCCTGCGGCAGGATTGGGGCAGTCCCGAAATCCCAGAGGGCAGTCCCAAGCCTGCGGCAGGATTGGGGCAGTCCCTTTCGTCTGAGGAGGCCCCATGAAAAAGAAAACCGGACTCTCCCTTTTGAGGATCGTCCTCCTCGTCGTCCTCGTCCTGCCGCTCGCCGCCGGGGCGAAAAAGCCCGTCAGCTATGACGCTTACGACGGCTGGCGGTCGATCCAGGGAACCCAACTCTCCCGCGACGGCCAGTGGCTCGTCTACGCCCTCGTTCCCCAGGACGGGGACGGCGAGCTCGTCGCCCTCAACCTCAAGACAAACAAGGAATACCGGGCCGCCCGCGGCAAGCAGCCCGTCATCACGGTCGACGGCAAGTTCGTCGCGTTCACCGTCGCCCCGGTCAAGGCGGACGTCGACAAGGCCAAGAAGGACAAGAAGAAGCCAGAGGAACAGCCCAAGAGCGGCCTGGGCATCATGAACCTGGCCACGGGCGAGGTGACGACGGTCGACCGGGTCAAGAGCTTCAAGCTCGCCGAAGAATCCGGCGCGTTCGCGGCCTACCTCATGGAGCCTCCTCTGAAGAAGCCCGACGAGAAGAAGGACGAAGCCAAGAAGGAAGAGCCCAAAAAGGAGCCTGAGGTAAAAAAGGAGCCCGAGGTCAAGCCGGCCGCCAAGACGGAGGAGCCTAAAAAAGAGGAACCGAAGAAAGAGGAAAAGAAAAAGGACCCCGGCAACGACCTCGTCATCCGCGAGCTCGCCTCCGGAAAGGAGACCAAGGTCGCCGAGGCCGTCGATTACGTCTGGGCCAAGCCGGGAACGTGGCTGGCCTACAGCGTCTCCTCCAAGGCCCCGGAGAGCGATGGCGCTTTCGCCTGGGAAGCGGCGTCGGGCAGGACCGTCGCCCTGCTCAAAGGCCCCGGCAACTACAAGAACCTGACCTTCGACGAGAAGGGGGCCCAGCTCGCTTTCACCAGCGACCGGGACGACTACAAGTCCGAAAAATCGGCCTCGAAGCTCTATCACTGGGCCGCGCCCGCCCCGACGGCCAAACCGTTAGCCGCCGCCGGTGCTTCAGAGCTCGCCCCCGCCGCGGCCAAGGGCTTCCCTGCCGGCATGGCCGTCAGCGAGAACGGCAAGCCCCAATTTTCCAAGGACGGCGGGAGGCTCTTCTTCGGGATCGCGGCCGCACCTCAACCCGAACCCGAGGACGCCCCCGAACCGGTCAAGGTCGACATCTGGAACTGGAAGGACCCTTACCTCCAGCCCATGCAGAAAGCCCAGGCCGAAGAGGACAAGAAACGGACCCTGACGTGCGTCATGCATCTCGGGCCTAAAGAGAGGAAATTCGTGCAGCTGGCCACGGCGGAAGTCCCCGATATCACGCTCTCGGAGGACTCCAAGATCTCGCTCGGCTCCGCGGACCTCGCCTACCGTCAGCTCGTCTCCTGGGACCAGAGCTACGAGGACATCTGCGTTGTCAACGTCAACGACGGCTCGAGGAAAAAAGTCCTCGAGAAAACGCCCAACGGGGCCAGGCTCTCCCCCGGCGGCGCCTGGCTCTATTACTTCAACGATACCGATAAAGCCTGGTACGCCTACCGGATCGTCGACGCCAAAACCTTCAACCTGACCGGAAAGCTCGGCGTCAGCTTCGATCAGGAGGTCTGGGACTCGCCTAGCGAGCCGGGGCCCTACGGGACCGCCGGATGGACGGACGGCGACAAGTCCATCCTCGTCTACGACCGTTACGACATTTGGGAGATCTCTCCGGACGGCGCCAAGAGCCGGATGATCACGAACGGAATGGGCCGGAAGGATGATCTCGTCTTCCGCTACAGCCGTCTCGACCCGGAGAAAACGACCGTGCCGGCGAGCGGGCCTCTCGTCCTCCAGGCGTCGAACGATAAAACAAGGGCCACGGGCGCCTACCGCGTCGACCTGGCCGCGCCGACGGCCGACCCGGTCAAGGTCGTCATGATGGACAAGCTCTTCGGAGGGCTCCAAAAAGCCAAGAACGCCGAAGTCTATGTCTTCACCCAGCAGCGCTTCGAGGAGTTCCCCGACCTCTGGGTGAGCGGCGCCGATCTCTCCGGCGCGCGCAAGGTCAGCCACGCCAATCCCCAGCAAGCCGAGTACAACTGGGGCAAGGCCGAGCTCATCGAGTACACCAACGCCGACGGCAAGGTCCTCCCGGCCGTACTGGTCAAGCCCGAAGACTTCGATCCCTTGAAAAAATACCCGCTCATGGTCTACATCTACGAGACCCGGGCCTTAGGCCTCCACCGTTATGTCCCGCCCTCGCCGGGGACGAGCATCAACTTCACTCGCTATGTCAGCAACGGTTACGTCCTTCTCAGTCCGGATATCGTTTACGAGGTCGGCTATCCCGGATCGAGCGCCCTCAAGTGCGTCATCCCGGCCGTCAGCAAGATGCTCGACATGGGCTACATCGACCCCAAGAGGGTCGGCATCCAGGGCCACAGCTGGGGCGGCTACCAGATCGCCTACCTCGTCACCCAGACCAACATGTTCGCCGCCGTCCAAGCCGGGGCCTCGGTCTCCAACATGACCAGCGCCTACGGCGGCATCCGCTGGGGCACGGGCATGTCCCGGGCCTTCCAGTACGAGAAGACCCAGAGCCGGATCGGCGCGCCGCTCTGGTCGCGGACCCTGCAGTTCCTGGAGAACTCGCCCGTCTTCTGGGTCGAGCGGGTCAACACGCCCTACCTCTCCATCCACAACGACGAGGACGACGCCGTGCCGTGGTACCAGGGCATCGAGTACTTCTCGGCCCTCCGCCGCCTGGGCAAGGAAACCTACATGTTCAATTACAACGGCGAGAAGCACGGCCTCCGCGAGCGCGAGAACCAGAAACACTGGACCGTCCACCAGGACGAGTTCTTCGACCACTTCCTGTTGGGAAAACCGCGGCCGGAGTGGATGGAGAAGGGCGTGCCTTACCTCGAGCGCGGCAAGCGCGACGTGACGCCGCTCTACAAGGGCGCAGCGGCCAAGGAAGAAAAGAAAGAAGAGAAGAAGGAGGCAAAATGACGATCAGACAAACGGTCATTCTTTATCTCATCACCCTGGCGGTGTTTTTCGCCGTCGACATGGTCTGGCTGGGTGTCGTGGCCAAGAATTTCTACCGCAAGCACCTCGGCTACTTGATGGGCCCCAAGGTCGTCTGGCCGGCGGCCATCATCTTCTACCTGCTGTTCATCGCCGGGTTGCTGGTCTTCGCCGTCCGGCCGGCCCTCGTCGCCGGCGCGCCCCTCAAAGGGCTTCTCCTCGGGGCGTTCCTCGGCCTTGTCTCGTACGCCACTTACGACCTGACCAACATGGCCACGATCAAGGACTGGCCGGTCATCGTGACCGTCGTCGATCTCGTCTGGGGGACGACGCTCGGCGGCGGCGTTTCGTGGCTGAGCGTCATCGCCGCCCGCCGCCTTCTCAAGCTTTAAAAGCCCAGGCGATCATCTGGTCGTCGGGCGCCGTGAGCGGTCGTCCGTCGAAGCCGCCGAGGATGTCCCAGCGGGCGAAGCCGGCCGCCCGGAAGAGAAGCTCCAGCTCGAACCGGTAGACCCAGCGCTGGGCGGTCGAGAACTTGTGGACGGCCTGCGGACGGTCGGAGGCGCCGAGCTCCCAGATCTCGACCTCGGAATCCTGCCGCTGAGCGACGATATCTTTTTTTCGGTTGTCCCAGAGCTGGATTTTCCCTCTGCCGGGCCGCGGCGCTTCGTGTTCGAGGACGGCCGCCCCCTCCGGCTCGGACCAGTAGCCCGGGCCCGGATAGGACATGTGGAGGACGAGCGCCCCGCCCGGCTCCAAGTGCTCGAGCGAGCAGCGCAGAACGGCGAGCTGGTCCTCGACCGTATCGCAATGGGCGAAACCATTGAAGGCGCAAATGAGCCGGGCGTAACGTCGGTCCATCGAAAAATCCAGCATATCGGCGACTTCGGCCCGGACCGTGAGCCCGCTCTCCTTGGCCTTTTCTTTTAATCGGCGGATCATGGCCGGGCTCGCATCGAAGCCATCGATGGCGATACCCGCTTTCAGGATCGGCAGGAGCACTCGGCCCGTGCCGCAACCGAGTTCGAGGACGGGACCACCGGCGGTCCGGGCGACATCGAGCCAAAAGGGGATGTCGAAGTCGAGCGAGTCGAACAGGAGGTCATAGAGTTCTGGCGCGTCGTAAGGGGAGGGACTCCGGCTGTCGTTCATGGGGCGCCTTTCGAGCATCATATGTGATATTCTATCGCCGGGCAAGCCGGACGAAGGGAGGTGGCCATGGCCATTCCGATTTTCCAAGTCGACGCTTTCGCCGAAGAGCCGTTCAAGGGCAACCCGGCCGGTGTCTGCCTGCTCCCCGGGCCCGCCGACGCGGACTGGATGCAGAACGTGGCCGCCGAGATGAACGTGGCCGAAACAGCCTTCCTGCTGGCCGAAGGTGACGGCTTTCGTCTGCGTTGGTTCACACCCAAGGTCGAGGTCAAGCTCTGCGGCCACGCCACGCTGGCCACGGCGCACATTCTGTATGAGCGGGGAATTCTCGCGCCGGACCAGGAGGCGCGCTTCGAGACCTTGAGCGGGCTCCTGACGGCCCGCCGGGACGGGGGCCTCATCGAGCTGGACTTCCCGGCCCGGCCCCCCCTGCCGAAACCGCCGGAATGGGCCGACGCAGTCGTCGGCGCCCTGGGCATCAAACCGGCCTACATCGGCATGAGCGCGGAGGACGTCCTCTTCGAGGCGGCCGACGAAGAGGCCGTGCGCTCCATCAAGCCGGACTTCGCGACGCTCCGCTCTCTCCCGGCACGCGGCGTCATCGTCACCAGCCGCTCCTCCGACAAACGCTTCGATTTCGTCTCGCGCTTTTTCGCCCCGGCGGTCGGCGTCGACGAGGACCCGGTGACCGGATCGTCCCACACCGTCCTCGTGCCCTTTTGGGCCAGCCGGCTGGGGAGAACGTCGTTCACGGCCACCCAGGCCTCGGCCCGCGGGGGTGTCCTCTATCTCCGTCTCAACGGCAACCGGGTCCGGATCGCCGGCCGCGCGGTGACGGTCATCCGGGGGGAGATCCTCGTCTGAGCCTATCGCGAAGCCCATCGTAAGGCGGCGATGGATGTCGCCCCGAAGACTCCCGTAGCGGAGGGGGACCCGCCGAAGGCGGGCTTCTTTCAAGAAACCGCGACGTTGACCGGCGTCGGCTTGAGCGCCTTCGCCAACTCCTTCGGGTCGAGGCCGACGAGAAAGCCGCGCTTGCCGCCGTTGATGTAGATCCTGGCGAGCTCTAGGATGGTCTGCTCCATGTAGATCGGCAGCGCCTTGCGCAGCCCGAAGGGCGATGTGCCCCCGACCATGTAGCCGGAATGGCGTTCGGCCGTCTCCGGGGCGCACGGCTGGACCGTCTTGACACCCAGGACTCTGGCGAGTTCTTTCGTCGAGACCTCGCGGTCGCCGTGCATGAGAACGACGAGCGGTCTCTTCGCGTCGTCTTCCATGACCAGGGTCTTGACGACGGCGTGCTCGTCGACCCCGAATTCCCGGGCGAAGTTCGCCGTCCCGCCGTGCTCCACGTACGTGTAGGGATGCTCGGTGAAGGACACGCCCGTCCGCTTGAGCTCGCGCACCGCCGGCGTCATCGGCGCTTTGTCGCGGCTCACGCCCGGGGGGCCTCGGGCTCGGTGTGGACGAGGACCTGCTCGATCGCCGGGATCTCCTTTTTCAGGGCCTCTTCGATCCGCGAGGACAGCCGGTGGGCTTCGATGACGGGCAGGTTCCTCTCGAAACCGCAATGAAGGGAGACCGCGAACCAGTCGCCCTGCCGGCGGATGAGGATGCTGTGACAACAGGCCCGCCCGACGACGGAGTCGGTGATCTGCCTCACGTGCTCGACGAGCGGCCCTTCCTCGGCCGTGACATCCAGGCCGCTGCCGATGCCCGTGCCCCGCGACTCGATGTGCGTATTGACACGTTTGATCGCCGGGAGGGCTCCCCGAAGGTCCTGTTCGATGTGGCTGGCCAGGTCGTGGGCCTGGTGGAGAAGGAGATGGTCGTCCACCTCGAGGTGGAGGTCGACGTGGATCTCGCCGCGGTCCTCGTGGACGCTGATGTTGTGGACCGGGACCTGGTTCCTCTCGGCTATGGCGCGGATGCGGCGGGCCATCGTCTCGCGTTCGGTCTCGCGCGGATCCGTGTGGATGACCACGTCCGCGCCCGGGAGGAGGGCTTGGATCCGGGCCTCGACATCCTCGGCGATGGCGTGGGTCCGTTCGAAAGCCAGCGTGCGGTCGACTTCGATGGTCATGTCGACGAAGACGAGGGCGCCCGACCGGCGGAGGCGGACCTTGCCGACGCTGATGACCCCCTCGACTTCGTCCGCGGCCGCGACGATCTTTTCCTTGAGGCCCTCGGGCGCGCGGTCGAGGAGAACGTCGATCGTCCGCTTCCCGAGCCGGTAGCTGACGAAAAGGACGATGAAAGCGACGCCCAGGGCCGCGGCCGCGTCGGCCCGGTCGAGGATGCCGGCGTGGCCGGGCAGGACTTTCCGGCCGAGCCAGACGAGGGCGAGGCCGCCGAGGACGACCGCCGACGACCAGACGTCCGTCGAGAAGTGGAGGGCATCAGCTTCGAGGGCCTGGCTTTGGTGCTTTATTGCCGCTCGGCTGAGCATCCGGGACCGGCTGACATCGACGGCAATGGAGACGATGATCACCAGAAAGGCCCAAAGGCTGGGGTCGACGTGGACCGTTAGGAAGAAGATCCGGCGGACGGCTTCGTAGATGATCCAGGCGCAGGTGAGGAAGAGGAGGAGGGTTTCGATGAGGGCGGAGAAATTCTCGACCTTGCCGTGGCCGTAAGGGTGAGCTTCGTCGGCGGGCCGGTCCGAAACGCTGACCGCGACCAGGGTGATGAACGCGGCGACGAGGTCGAGGCCCGAATGGGCGGCCTCGGCCAGGAGCCCGAGCGAGCCGCTGAGGAGGCCGACGGCGAGCTTCATCCCCGTCAGGCCCAGGGCGGCGAGGACGGAATTCGCGGCCGCCGTTTGTTTCTCTTTGCGGCTCAGCTCGACGGTCGTCAGTTCTTTAGTGGGCATGGTTTTCGGTGATCTCGACAGGAGCACATTCTATCACGCACAAGAGCCGGCAACAATCCCATGATGAACGCGGCAGGCGAAAAAAGCCCCCCGGACGGCGTTGACTTCGTCCCCGAGCCTGGTCGATATTTCCAGCGCCGACGCCGATTGGCGGCCGCGATGAAAGGAGGGAAAGGCGGACGCCGGCGGAGATGCCTATTGACCTCACCTTAGCTCGCTTCGCGGGGGATTGCGTTTGGCCCGCGAATAAGGTCATCGCCCTCGACCCCGAGGGAAAACTGGGCTCCTACACCTACGAGTATCTCAAGGCGATTGTCCCCTACACCCAGGCCGCCGAGTTCGAACTTGGCCAGGCGGCTTCGCAAGGGCGCAAGCCCGACGCGGCGCCCCTGCAGGCATTCATCAAAAAATACCCTGAGAGCAAGCTCGTCAAACAAGCCTATACCTACCTGGGTTACTACTACGGCTACCAGGCTTCCAAGGAGGACGCGGGCAAGTTCTATGAGGAATATACGTCGAAGTTCCCCGACGACAAGAACGCCCTCAGCGGTTACGTCGAACGCATCGTCAGGGACAAGGAGTCCATCGACAAGGGCATCGCCCTGGCCGAGAAGCTCAAGGAGATCACCGGCTACCCTCAGAACCCCGAAGTCCAGCAGAACCTGGCCCAGCTCTACGTTCTCAAGGGCGACCCGGCCAAGGCCGAAGAGGAATTCGGCAAGGACTTCATCGACGGTTATATTTCGAACGCCGTCTACGCCTTGACCGGCTACGCGAATTTTTGGCTGGAACAGGACAAGAACCTCGACAGCGTCGAGGCCATGGCCGACCTCGCCGCCAAACTGAAACCCGATCAATGGTACACCCTGGCCCAAGTCGCCGGCATCTACGCCAAGCTCGGCAAGGCCGATAAAGCCCTGGCGGTCTACGGGCCCGAATTCGCCAAAAAGAACTGGGGCGACCAGGCGGCCCTGTCGAGCTACGCCAATTTCTGGAACAAGCAGGGGACGAACCTCGACGCCGCGGCCGCCGCGGCCAAGAAGTCGGTCGAGCTCACCTCCGATTACTACAACAACTACGTCCTCGGTCAGGTCCTCTTCAAGCTGAAGAACTACGCCGAGGCCCTCAAGGCCGCCGAAAAGGCCGTCGAGCTGGTCAAGCCCATGGCCGTCAAGTACGAGGGATTCCCCGTCCAGCAGTACGAGAAGCTCGTCAAGGACATCAAGGACGCCGCCCATGCGGTGAGGGCAACCAAGAAAGGGGACACGCTCTAAAGGGCCTTTACCGGGCCCTTTAGGACATGTCCCCCTTTGATGCATACGCTCCAGGTCCCAAGACGCCACCCGGGCTATGACGGGGGGCATCTGGAGCCCCCGTAGCGGAGGGGCGGCAGGGAGCGGATTCTGAGAAGCGACCAGCAGAAGTGCGGCGGAGCGGCCCGGAGCCGCACTTCTGGGAAATATCTGGATCGAGTCTTGGATATCAGGCCTCAGAAGATTCGTAATATCGAAGATTCCCTGGCCGACCGCCGGGACTGGTTCCCCGGGGGGCCGGGGGATACGGATGGCCCCCGTCATGGTCAAATAGGGTGGCGTTCCGTGGCGAGCGAAAGATGTCACGCTTGATCTCCTCTTCTTGTTTGACAAGAAATCAGCGCTCGCCTATAGTGCCTGTAGGCGGCGAGAGATGAAAAAAGCGGCCTGTTGGCTTCTGACATTCGGCCCGCTCGTCTTTCTCCTCGCCTTCGGACAATCCTCCCCGGCCGTCTCCCAGTCCCTCGACGATCGCGTCCGGGAATTCCTCGCCTCGCAGAAGGACCAGTGGCGCGAGGAGAACGTCACCGAGGCCGACGGCCGCTTCCTCTACGACCTCATCCTCAAGCGCGGCTACACCCGCGCCCTCGAGATCGGGACATCCACGGGGCACTCGGGCATCTGGCAGGCCTGGGCCCTGAGCAAGACGGGCGGCTCGCTCATCACCGTCGAGATCGAGGAATTCCGGCACCTCTTGGCCGTCCAGAATTTCAAGGCCTCCGGACTCGACGGCACCGTCGACGCCCGGCTGGCCGACGCCCACGCGCTCGTCGAGGAGCTGCCGGGACCGTTTGACTTCGTCTTCATCGACGCCGACAAGAACTGGACCCTGAACTACTTCAAAGCCCTACTCCCCAAGCTCGCCCCCGGCGGCTGTTTTGCCGTCCACGGCGTCTCGAGCCTCGGCTACATGAAGGGCATCCGGGACTTCCTGGATCACGTCAGGGGCCTCGACTTCATGGAAACGACGGTCGAAACGCCGTCGGCCGGCGGGATCTCCCTCAGCTTCCGCAAGAAGGGCCCGGCTTGACCCGGGTTTCGGCTAGAGCTTCCAGCAGTAAGCCAAGAAATCCTTGACAGGACTAGGCTTATAGACTAGATTTTGTATGGATTCTTATGGAGTCCTACAAAGTTTGGTGTTGTGGTCTGGCCCTTGAGCCCCTGCTATTTTCCACACCCCCGTCCATCGGCCGACTAAAAAGATTCATTTCTTCCCGGGAGGCCGGACCCTAGATGGCGCGAGAACAGATGGAAAAGACAGCCCCGGGCGCCCTGCCTGTCGTCCTCGTCGTCGACGACGACCTCGCCTATCTCGAAAAACTCCAGCCGGCCCTGCGGGACATCTACGCCGTGTACACGACGACGAGCGTCGTCGAGGCCATCCAGCTGATCAAGGCCCTTCCGGAGGTCAACGTCCTCGTCGTCAACGAAGACCTGCCCCGGATGAAGGGCACCGAACTGCTCCGTTTTCTCAACGAGCTTTTCAAGAATTCCGAGGCCATCATCAAGATCGTCCTGACCGAATCCGCTACGAACGGGTCCGTCATCGACCTGGCCAGCTACGGCCGCATCGACTGCTGCCTGGCCAAGCCGGCCGACCCGGCCGCCATCCGGCGCAAGATCAGCTTCCTCCTCGCCCAACGGTCACGCGAGAAGCGCTCCTCCATGCGGGTCACCCTCGACGGCACCAAGGACATCCGCATCGAGACTAGCCTCTTGGGCGAGGTTAAGTTGGTCAACCTCAGCGAGAACGGCATGTTCCTCAAGACCCTGTCGTCGTTTCCCGAGGGCTCGGCCGTTCCCCTCAACATCTCTCTTCCCGACGGCCGGCAATACATGGTGAACGGCCGGGTCGTCCGCCAGGACATCGACCAGGGGGGGGTCGGCGTCGAATTCGAAGCCATGGACGACACGAGCCGCCTATCGCTCCTGCAGTTCATGTCGGACTGCGTCGCCATCCGGGATCTCGTCGAGCTCAAGCTCCGCTACCCGTTCCTCCGGACCGACGAGATGGTCCTGTTCACGGACTCGGTCAAGATCGAGTCCCTCATGCGCGAAGCCCTGGCCCTCAAGGTCGAGGTCGCCGCCGTCCCGGCCCGCTCCGGCAATCCCGAGATCCTGGCCTTTGCCGATATCCGGCCGCCGTCCGTGTGCCTCCTCTCGGGAGAGAAGCTCGACGTCAAGTACAAGACCTCCGACCTAATCTTCGTCTCGTACCAGATCGGCTACGCGACCTACAATTTCGAGACCATGATCTCCCGGATCTTCCCCGACGGCCGGACGCTCGTCTGCCTTTACCCGCGGGTCATGTTCTACTCGGAAAAGCGGGCCGAAAAAAGGATCGGCCGGGCGGGCAACTTAAGGGTGGAGATCCCCCTGCCGTCCCCGTTCGACCGAAAGCTCCGGGGCCATATCACCGACATCAGCCCGAACGGGATGAGCTTCGTCGCCGACGGGGAAGCGCCGGCCCTCCTCAAGGGGACTCCGCTCGAATCCTTGGCCATCCTCGACGGTGAAGAAGTCCTCTGGGAGAAGACCGGCGAGGTCCGCCACGTGGGCCTCGCCGAGGAGGGCGAAGGCCGGGGATTGAAGTACGGCGTCCAGTTCGGCATCGGCCGGATGAGCATCCAATCGGTCCATGCCCCCGACCCGGATTTCGCCCGGCGCACCGAGGATGCTCCGGAGAAGGCCGGCGCCCTTGGCCACGTGACCCCGCCGGCGGATTTCGTCAAGACATCCCATATGGTTCCCCACGTCATCAGGCTGGAGAACAGCCGAGGGGAGGAGATCGTCGGCCTCCTTAACACGGCCCTTCCCCTGGACGACAGGCCCGTTCCCGTGGTCATCATTCCGCCGGCGTTCGGCAAGACCAAGGAAACGCTCTTCGGCCTGGCGTTGACGCTCATCCAGAATTTTCGGGCCCTGGGGAAGCCTCTGGCCGTCATCCGGTATGACGGCATCCGGAGAAAAGGGGAGAGCCATAAGGATCCGGAGGCTTCCGAGCCGCCTTACGAAATGCTCAACTCCAGCACCAGCCAGGGCGCCGAGGATATCAGGACGATCCTCGATTGGCTTCAACTCAATCCCAAGGTCAAGGCGACCACCGTCATCCTGGTTACATTCTCGCTATCCGCCCTGGAGGCTCGGGTGGTCCTGAGGGAAGAAAGATATCGCCGACGGATCAACTACTGGATCTCCTGCATGGGCGCGCTGGAATTCCGGGACATGATGAACCGGATCAATTGCGGTTTGGACCTGCTCGAACAGCACCAGCTCGGTATCAAGTTGGGTCTCTACCAGATCCTGGGCAACCTGATCAATCACGAATCCTACGCTTTCGACATCATCGCCAACGCCGTAGGCACTCTGGAACAGGCGCGGGAAGACATGCGGCACCTCGACCTGCCGATCACCTGGATCTACGGCCAGTACGATAACTGGGTCAAGGCCAAGTTCATCCGGGACGTCATGAGCGTCCAGGTCGACGCCCCGCGCGAAGTCATATCCGTCCCGATCGGGCACAATGCCCGGACGTCCAGAGAAGCTCTCCGGATGTTCGGCACGATCATGTCGCTCATCCATCGGTTCGTTCACAAAACGGTGACCCAGCCGGTTCTGCCGAGCCGGAAAGACATGGAACTCATGCGCCGGGCCGAGAAGGACCGGCTCCCGCCCCGCGACCTTAAGAACCGGAAGACCTACTGGCATCGCTATCTCATCGGAGAGGGCAACCTCCTCGGCTTCGACATCATGGCCATGTCCGATGATTACCAGCAGTTGATGGGCGACCAGCTCCACGCCCTGGAGCTCAGGCCCGGGGACCGGCTCCTCGACCTGGGCGGCGGGACAGGCAACTTCATCGAGCATCTCCTGCTCAGCGGCGGCGGCCTGCCCGCGCAGACCACGATCGCCGACCTCATCCCCGAGGCCATGAAGAAAGCGTCCCGGAAACTCGTCTCGCGCTTCCCCGCGCTCAAAGAGCCGGGACGCTTCGACCTCCTCGCCGTCGATCTGGAGATGAGCCGATTTCTCTCCATCCGCCGCTTCCTCGACGGCGAGATCGGAACGTTCGAGGAGATGGCCGACAAGGTTGAGAATCTGACCCTGGAGAGCGCCATCAAGATCCAGGAAGACTACTCTCCCCGCCTCCACCGGATCCTGCGCGGCGAGCGGGTCACGCCGGCCCACGACGCCTGGCTCAAGACCCGTTTCGACCTCCACGAATGCCGGATCATCACCGACTTCAACCTGGCCGCCCGGTACGTCCGGCGTCTGACTCCGACAAAGCCGGTCTTCCGGAGGCTCATCCTCCCCGGAACGCTGGAGAACACGTTCCATCTGCCGATCAAGCCGGGCTGGTATAATAAGATCCTCATGAGCCTCGTCCTGTCTTACGTCTTCAACCCGGCCGAAACGCTCCGGGAGGTCCGGCGCGTCATCGAGCCGGGAGGCATCCTAGTGCTGTCGAGCATGCGGCCCGACACCGATGCCTCCGGCCCGTTCACCCGCCTGCTCGAGAAGATCGAGGCCATGCCCGAGGAGGCGCTGCCGCCCAAGTGGCCGAAATCCCGCCTCCTGGACTCCCTTCGATCATTCCTCAACGACGCCCAGGCGCTGACAGAACTCGAAGAAGCCGGAACCTTCGATTTCTTCGACCCGGAAAAACTGGATGGCCTGCTGGATGAGGCCGGATGGGTCAGCTTAAAAAAAATCCCGAGTTACGGCGATCCGCCGCAAGGCTATATCGTCGTAGCAAAGCCGAGAACACCACATGACTAAGCCGCAAAACCCGGAATTCGAATTCGAAGAACGCCTCTACCAGGATTACGCCCTGAAGAGCCGGGCCCGGCTCATCATCATCCTCAGCGCCATCCTCTACGCCTCGTTCATCATCCTCGACTGGGTCCATGCCCCGAGGGAGCTCTTCCACCTGTTCCTGTGCCTCCGGCTCGGCGTCCTCGCCGCTCATCTCATCCTGTTCCTTCTGCTCGGGCGGATAAAAACCAACCGCGACTGCGCCAAGACCGTCATCGCCGTGGGGTTCTTCGATATCCTCGGCATCGCCGTCATGATCTATTTCTTGGGTGGATTCGTCTCGGCCTATGTCCAAGGCCTGTCGATTATCATCATGGGATCAGTTATCGCCCTGCCGCTGTCATTCCGAGATTCGAGCCTGGTGTTCATCTTGATCTGGGCCAGCTACATCATCCCCAGCGTTTTGAATATGCCCAGCTGGAAAGCCAACTGGCGCAACGTCAGCACCAACCTGTTTTTTCTGACCTCTCTCCTGATTATCGGGAGCATCGGCTCGTATTTCATGGACAAGCTCCGCCGCCGCGAGCTCCGCAGCCGCATCAAGCTCGAAGAGACGACGGCCCGGCTCCAGGAGTCGAACGTCAAGCTCAAGAGCCTCGACGAGCTCAAGACCCAGTTCTTCTCCAACGTCAACCACGAGCTTCGGACACCGCTGACCTTGATCCTGGCCCCGCTCAAGGCCGTCCTCGAAGGCCGGATGGGAAAGTTATCGCCCACCCACAAGGACACTCTGGAGACGATGCAACGCAATGGCTACAAGCTGCTCAAGCTCATCAGCAACCTCCTCGACCTGAACAAGCTCGAGGAGGGGAGAATGCGGCTCAGGCTGAAGAACGTGAACCTCGTCGATTTCATCCCGCCGCTCCTCGCCGCGGTCAAGCCCCTGGCCGACCAGAGACAGGTCCGGCTCTATTGCCAGAATCCCCCGCATCCCGTCGACCTGACCCTCGACCCGGACCAGTTCGAAAAGGTCGTCTTCAATCTCCTTTCGAACGCCCTCAAGTTCACGAACAAGGGCGGCAAGATCACCATCTACGTCGAGGAGAAGGACCGCACCGTGACGATGACCGTCGAGGACACGGGCATCGGCATCCCGTCCAACATGCTCGAGACGATCTTCGACCGCTTCTCTCAGGTCGACGGGTCCAAGTCCCGGGCCCAGGAGGGCACGGGCATCGGGCTGGCGCTGGCCCGGGAGATCGTCCTCGTCCACAAGGGCTCCATCCGGGCGGAAAGCGAGCTCGGCAAGGGCTCCCGGTTCATCGTCGAGATGCTCAAGGGCGAGGAGCATTTCGACGACGAGGTCCTCGACCGCCGGTCCGAGGACATGCCCATCGGGCTGCGGCGGCGGCTGACCGACACCAACGAACCGCACGTCCGGGATATCGTCTCCGACTTCCGCCGGCGCCAGCTCGTCGACCTCGAGAAAGTGGACATCGAGAGCGGCCGCGTCGACAAAGCCAAGATCCACGACGCCCTGATCCTCTGCATCGACGATAACCCCGAAGTCCTCAAACTGATGAAGATGCTCCTCGCCGACGATTACGACCTGGAGCTCGTGTCTTCTGCTGAGAAGGGCTTGGCCTTCCTCAAAGCGAAGAACCCCGACCTCGTCCTCTGTGACGTTATGATGCCCGGCATGGACGGCCACGCCTTCGCCAGGGCGGTCAAGAAGGACGAATCCCTGAAACATATCCCCGTCATCCTGGTGACCGCCCGGACCGGGGCCGAGATGCTGGCCGAAGGAATGCAGGCCGGCGCCGACGACTACATCTCCAAGCCCTTCGACTCGACCGAGCTCAAGGCCCGCATCCGGGGCCAGCTCCGCCTCCGCCAGATGGAAGCGGAGTTGTCCCTGGTCAACCGCAACCTTAGGATGAGGACCTCGGACCTCGTCGACCAGCAGAAGTCGCTCTTCCTGTCGACAGTCAAATCCCTTGCCTCGGCCATCGACGCCAAGGACGGATACACCCGCCACCACTCGACCCGGGTCACGGAATTCACTGTGAAAATCGCCAAAAAAATGGGCATCAGCGGAAAGGAGTTGGGCGACCTCGAACTGGCCGCACTCCTCCACGACGTGGGCAAGATCGCCGTCCCGGAGAGCGTCTTGAACAAGCCCGGCAAGCTGACGGACGAAGAATTCAAGTTGATCAAGGATCATCCCGTCCGAGGCGAGAGCATCCTCAGTCCGGTCGTCGAGCTCAAGGAGATCGCCCGGATCGTCCGGTCCCACCACGAGCGCTACGACGGGACGGGTTACCCCGACAAGTTGAAAGGCCGGGTGATCCCCCTAGGGTCGCGTATCATGGCCATCGCCGACACCTACGACTCGATCACGTCGGAACGGCCCTACCGGAGGCCCGCCTCCCATCGTTTCGCCGTCAAGGAGATCATCGGCTGCTCCGGGACGCAGTTCGACCCGGAAGTGGTCGCGCACTTCCTCGAGACCGCGAGCACGTTCGTCCCAAACCAGGGCCAAGACCAGAAAGAGGAGGCCAAAAAAGCGTGAACCTCCAAGTCAGCTACTACGTCCTCAGCCTTTTCCTCGGCGCTCTGGTGGCCGGCTCCGTGGCCGTGATCTCCTCGAGGCGCACGGTCACACCCGTCGGCCGTTCCCTGGCCATTCTCATGGCCTCCGTTTTCACGTGGTCGTTCGCCGCGGCCTTCGAAGCAGTCGTCCCGGACTCGGCCGTGAAGATACTGCTGTCGAAGATCGAATACCTCGGGATCGCCTCGGCCCCGGTCCTCATGTTCCTCTTTGCCCTCAAGTTCTCCCAATCCGGCTCCCGGCTGAAGAGGGGACAGGCCATCGCCCTCTGGGTCATCCCGTCCCTGACCTTTTTCCTGGCCGCCACGAACGAAGCGCACCGCCTCATCTGGTCGGGGTTTTCACCCGTTGCCGGGACGGAATCCTCCCTCCTTCTCTACCATCATGGACCGTTCTTCTGGGTGCACGTCGGATATTCCTACCTCCTCCTCTTCGCTACGACTGTGCTTCTCCTCCTCGCCTATTTCCGGTTCAAGGACATCCATCGCAGGCAGGCCCTGTCCATCCTTCTGGCCTCCCCCTGGCCCTGGCTGGGGAACATCCTCTATCTCGCCGGGCTCGCGGGCGGCAAGAGCGGTTTGGATTTCACGCCGTTGGGCTTCGCCGTCGCCGGGTTCTTCCTCCTCGGAGCGATGTTCCGGCTCCAACTCGTCAACATCGTCCCCGTGGCCAGGGAGAGGGTCATCGAGAGCATGAGCGAGTCGCTCATCATCCTCGACGAGGTGGGGCGGGTTGCCGCCACCAACCCGGCCGCCCGGAAGCTCATCGCCGAGGCCGGCGGCCCGGCCGAGGACGTCCCCGAATTGAAGATCCTGGGCAAACCGGCCGCCGAGATCTTTTCGACCTGGCCGGAGATGGCCGCCGGCCTGAGTTCCCCCGCCTCCGGCCAACGGGAGATTTCCCTCAAGATGGACGGCTCCTCGCGCGTCTTCGACGTCCACCTTTCCCCGCTTCTAAGCCACGGCTCCTTCGTCACGGGCTGTGTGGCCGTCCTCTACGACATCACCCGCATCAAGGAGGCCGAAGGCTTGGCCGTCGAGGCCAGCCGCGTCGCCGATACGCTGCGAGAGGTCGGCCTGACATTGAGCTCCAACCTCGAATTCAATCAAGTTTCCGCCCTCATCCTCGACCTGATGAACCGGGTCATCCCCTTCGACATCGGGGCGTTCCTGACGACCGAGGGAACCGAGCTGAGGCTGGCCGGGATCAAGGGCCCCGGGAACACCCAGCTCCTGATCGGCAGGACCTATCCCGTGAGCGGCTGCCGGCTCTGCAACATGTCCATCCAGAGAATGCGGCCGCTCATAAGCGGGATCGCGAGCCCGGACGATATCTTCCTGCCGCTCGATGCCAGCCTCGGCATCCATTCCTATCTCGGCGTCCCCATCGTTTTCCGCGACCACGCGACCGGGCTCATCGCGCTCTACAACGCCAGCGCCCGTCCCTTCGCGGAAAAAGACGCCCAGGTCGCCGAGATCTTCGCCAACCAGGTCGCCATCTCCATTGACAACTCCCGCCGCGTCGAGCAGATGAAAAATCAGGCCGTCACCGACGAGCTGACGGGCCTCTACAACCGCCGGGCGTTCGCGGACATAGCCGAGAAGGAGGTCGGGCGCGCCCGGCGCTACCAAAGGCCTCTGGCCCTCATCCTCTTCGACATCGACCATTTCAAGAACGTCAACGACACCCACGGCCACCTCGTCGGCGATCAGGTCCTCCGCGTCCTGGCCGCCGCGGTCAGGAAGACCGTCCGCGCCACAGACACCATCTGCCGGTTCGGAGGCGAGGAGTTCATCGTCCTCATGCCGGAAGCCAAGCCGGACGAGGCCCTGACCATGGCCGAACGCCTGCGCGAAAAGGTCTCGGACATCACCGTGGTGGCGCCGGGGGGCACGCTCTCGTTGACCATCAGCTTAGGTTTCGCCGGCCTCGAGCCGGACAAGGACGAGACCCTCGAGAGTCTCATCGGCCGGTCCGACAAGGCGATGTACGAAGCCAAGGCCGCCGGCCGCAACACCGTCCGCGGCTGAAGCAGCTTTGAAAGCCTGCTGCTAGAGCAAGAGCCCCGTCACGTTCCCCGGGAGTCGGTCAGGAACCGGATGCGGCTGTGCTATAATAATTCCTTTTCGGAGGAAAAAATGGCCCGCATCGAACCGTTCCGGGGCGTCCGCCCCCGCAGAGACATGGCCCACCTGGTCGCCGCTCCGCCCTACGACGTCCTGACCTCGGAGGAAGCCCGGGACATGGCCGCCGGGAACCCCTATTCCTTCTTGCACATCGGCAAGCCCGAGATCGACCTCCCGCCCGGGACCGACCTCTACTCCGACGCGGTCTACGCCAAGGGAAAAGAAAATTTCCTCCGTTTCCTCCGCGAGGGGACGATCGCGCCGGACCGGACCGGGAATTTGTACATCTACAAGCAGGTCTGGGGAGAGCACGTCCAGATCGGCCTCGTCGCCGCGGCATCCTGCCAGGATTATCTCGACGACGCCATCAAGAAGCACGAGTTGACCCGGATCGACAAGGAAAACGACCGGATGCGCCACATCGAAACCCAGGGCGCTCAGACCGGCCCGGTCTTCCTGACCTACAGGCGGAAAGAGGCGATCGACGCCCTCATCGCCGAAGGCATGAAAAAGACCCCCGAGTACGACATCACGACCCCGGACGGCGTCCGCCAAGTCTTTTTCGTCGTGGACGAGATGGATCTCGTCCGCGAGATCCAGGAGGCGTTCGCCGCCCTGGACAACCTTTATATCGCCGACGGCCACCACCGCTCGGCGGCCGCGACCCGGATCAAAGTCAAGAGGGATGGCGAGCGTCCCGGCCGGACCGGCGACGAAGAGGACAATTTCTTCCTGGCCGTCATCTTCCCCCACAGCCAGATGAAGATCCTGCCCTACAACCGCGTCGTGCGCGACCTCAACGGGCTCGACTCCGCCGCGTTCCTGGCCAGGGTCGGCGATAAATTCCTGGTCCGGCCTTCCGGGCGGAAAGCTCCCGAACGGAGCCGCAGATTCGCGATGTTCCTCGACGGCCGCTGGCATGACCTCAAACCGCGGCCCGGGACATTCGACCCGGACGACCCGATCCTGTCGCTCGACGTTTCCATCCTTCAGGAAAACATCCTCGCGCCCGTCCTCGGCATCACCGACCCCCGGACGGACAAGAGGATCGATTTCGTCGGCGGCATCCGCGGCATCGCCGAGCTCGAGAAGAAGGTCCTCGCGGGCGGCTTCCGCGTCGCCTTCTCCCTTTTCCCGACGACGATCGACCAGCTTTTCGACGTGGCCGACGGCGGCAAGACCATGCCGCCAAAATCCACCTGGTTCGAACCCAAGCTTAAGGACGGATTCGTCGTCCACCTGATCGACGAATGACCTGCCCCATCTCCATCGCCCTCGTCTCCCGGACCAGGCAGGAGGCCAGGGTCTTTTTCCAAAGCGCCCGGGGCAGCCACGACTGGGACCACACGGAGCGCGTCTACCGTCTCTGCCTGCGGATCGGCCGGAAGGAAAAGGCCGACCTCGGCGTCCTCAGGCTGGCCGCCCTCCTCCACGACATCGGGCGGGAGGAAGAGGACCGGTCGGACGGGAAGATCTGCCACGGCCGGAGCGGCGCGGCGCTGGCCAAGGAGGTCCTCGAGAGACGCGGCCTCGACCGGGCTTCTGTCCGGGCGGTCGTCCACTGCATCCGGACGCATCGCTTCCGGAAAAGGGCCAGGCCGAAAACTCTCGAGGCCAAGATCCTCTTCGACGCCGACAAGCTCGATTCGATCGGCGCCGTCGGCGTCGGCCGGGCCTTCCTCTTCGCCGGGGAGATCGGGGCGCGGCTCCACGACAAGGCGATCGACGTCAGAAAAACGAAACCCTACACGCGGGAAGACACCGCCTACCGCGAGTACCTGGTCAAGCTCGGCCGGGTCAAGGACCGGATGACGACCCGCGAAGGGAAGCGGATCGCCGCCGGGCGGCACCGGTTCATGGCAGCGTTCTTCGACCGCCTCAACAAGGAAACCGACGGCGCCCTCTAAGAAACATGGACTGGCACCAGGTCTATGACCCGCTTTCGAGCGCCGGTCTCTCGACGCTCCTCGCCGCCCTCCCCATCGTCATCCTCCTCGGCGGCCTCGCTCTCTTCCGGCTCCGGGCCCATGTGGCGGCCTTCCTCGGCCTGGCCGCGGCCGCGCTCACCGCGATCTTCGCCTTCGGGATGCCGGCCGGGATGGCCCTGCGGGCGGCGGGTCTGGGGGCCGCCTACGGCCTCTTCCCCATCGGCTGGATCATCCTCAACGTCATCTTCCTCTACGACCTGACCGTCGAGAAAGGCCACTTCAAGGTCATGCAGGACAGCCTGACCGGGATCACCCGCGACCGCCGGCTTCAGCTCCTCCTCATCGCCTTCTCCTTCGGCGCGTTCTTCGAGGCGGCGGCAGGCTTCGGCACGCCGGTGGCCGTGACCGCGGCCATCCTCATCGGTCTCGGGTTCCCTCCGCTGGCCGCCTCAGGGCTGTCCCTCATCGCCAACACGGCGCCCGTCGCCTTTGGCGCACTGGGGACGCCTATCGTCGCCCTGGCCGGCGTCACCGGCCTCGACGTCCGCCAGTTGAGCGCCATGGTCGGGCGGCAGCTCCCGTTCTTCTCCGTCCTCATCCCCTTCTGGCTCGTCTGGGCCTTCTGCGGCTTCCGGAAGATGAAGGAGGTCTGGCCGGCCCTCGTCGTCGCGGGAATTTCCTTCGCCGTCCCCCAATTCCTGATTTCGAACTTCCATGGGCCCTGGCTCGCGGGCGTTGGGGCGGCCGTCATCTCCATGACCGCCCTCGTCCTTTTCCTCCTGAAGTGGCGCCCCAAGACGACGCTCGGCCTCGAGGGACGAGCCTTCGGCTCGCCACTCGCCCGTGACTTATATCCACGGGCGAGTACGGCGGAAGTGGACCCCCGGGCAAAGCCCGGGGCCCCGGTCGCCGTCGCGGGCGAGGAAGAAACCGGACCTCCCCTCCCCCGGCGCCGCCTCACAGCCGGCGAGCTCGTCCGCGCCTGGATGCCTTGGCTCGTCCTGAGCGTTTTCGTCTTCCTGTGGGGCATTCCGCAGGTCAAGGCCTTCCTCGACGGCCTGTCCATAATCCGCATCCCCGTCCCCGGCCTGGACAAGCTCGTCTTCCGGATGCCGCCCGTCGTCGCACAGCAGACGGCGGAACCGGCCATCTTCACTTTCAACTGGGTGACGTTCACCGGGACCGGGATTTTCCTCGCGGCCGTCGCCTCGGGCCTGCTCATGTCGTTCTCGCCGCGCCAGCTCCTTCGGACCTACGGCCGGACGCTCAAGCGGGTCCGTTTTTCGCTGTTGACAGTAGCCACCATGCTCTCTCTCGGCTACATGACGCGCTACTCGGGCCTCGACGCGACACTCGGACTGGCCTTCGCCCGGACCGGCATTCTCTACCCCTTCTTCGGAACGATGCTCGGCTGGCTCGGCGTGGCCCTGACCGGCTCGGATACGTCTTCGAACGTCCTCTTCGGAAGTCTCCAGAAGATCTCGGCCGAACAGCTCGGCTTGAACCCGGTCCTCATGGCCGCGGCCAACAGCTCCGGAGGCGTGATGGGCAAGATGATCGATGCCCAGAGCATCGTCGTCGCCTCGACGGCCACCCGCTGGTACGGCCATGAAGGCGACATCCTACGCTATGTCTTTTTCCACAGCCTGGCCCTGGCCGCCCTGATGGGCCTCCTCGTCTTCCTCCAGGCCTACGTGTTTCCCTTCACTCTGCTCGTCGTCCGGTAACACACGCGGGGACATGTACCTAAGGTACGTGCCCCCAAAACTGGTTCCCGGAGGCCGGGGGCGAAGCATGGTTCCCCATCAACGCAAAAAAGGCGGCGCCCCTCGGTCAGGCCGGATAGGACCGATCTTCGATGCCGCGGTAGACGGCCTCGTTGAAATTGATAGAGCGCATCGGCGGCTGGCTGGCGACTTCCTCGAAGTAGTGGGCCGAAAGCCCCATGATACGGCCGAAGATGAAAAGCGCCTTGGCCAGCTTCGGGTCGAGCCCCATGTCGGCGACGATGGCCCCGATGACGCCGTCGACGTTGATAGGCAGGTCGAGGCCGCGGACTTCCCGGAGCATGTCCCCGGCGATACGCGAAATAGCGACGCACGGTCCGGCCAATCCGCTCTCTTCGGCGAGCGCCCAAAGGGCGTCCCGGCGGGGGTCCTGTCTATGGACACGATGGCCCATCCCCTCCACGCGCCTCCCTTCCTTGATATAACGGCGGATGACGGCCCGCGTCGCTTCTTCAAGTGAAAGGTCCTGCCCCGAGACGAGGCCGGCGCATCGCAGGAAGAAAGCGGCCGCCTTCTCCCCGGCCCCGCCATGAACGTCGGTGATGGCCCCCGCGCCCTGGGCCACGGCCACCTCGTAGGACGCCCGGACCGAGGAGGCGATGAGGGTCGCCTGGGCCGAAGGCGGCGTGACCCCGTGGTCGAGGGAGGCCACGATGACGGCCTCGAGCATGCGCGCCCTCTTCGCGTCGAGGGTGCCGGAGCCCGAAATCGCTCTGTAAACGGCGTGCGCGAACGGAGCTTCAGGCTCTACCACGGCCAGGGCGGCGCTATGCGATTGTAGCCCAGCTAGGTAGGCTGCGAAACGTCCCAGGGCAAAGACGGTTTTTTCGGCTTGGGCCGCTTTCCCAGCGGGTTTGAAAGCGACGAGTTCTTCGTCCGC
>Ga0315279_10002480_pt1 | contig 27600 bp, 51 predicted proteins | sample YL17G06_20_MG_FD_203694 | JGI IMG/M metagenome (GOLD analysis project Ga0315279, IMG submission 203694) | Sediment microbial communities from Yellowstone Lake, YNP, Wyoming, USA - YL17G06_20 | ecosystem: Environmental > Aquatic > Freshwater > Lake > Sediment | place: USA: Wyoming | collected... | reverse complement strand
AAAACAAGAGAAGAGTATCATCAGGAATAGAAATAACATTAAACATAGAAAAACTCAACAGGCTTTGTAATGTTTATGGTATTTCTTAATTTTTTTTAACAATAGAAATTATATTAAATCTTCAAAACCAAAGGTTATTCATGAATTTAGTTCCAGGCCTTCCAGCTTATCATAAGTTCTATAATTTTGCTGACGAACTTAGAATTTATCAAATCCAGGAAGACATGGTAATAAAACTAAATCTCATATAGTAGAGATAGTAAAAGGTACTAAAGAGTTATTGTTTATGCGCTACCATGAGAAATACAAAAAGGCCTAAAGTTTTGTAAAGTAAACGCAATAATCTAGGTCTCCAGTATCTTCAAAGCCGGAATATCTACAGCCACCGTCAAAGTGTCTACGGCATTTACAACACTCTTTAAATCTTCTCATTCTCAGCCAGCTCTATAATGTTTATTTTAAAATCCTCTATTATGTTATTGACTACATTATTTATGTCTATTTTATTCTCTTTGGTTATAATCCAGAGTTCGTTTTTAGAGCCTAGTATTTTATCTGTAGCCAGCAAGTCTACTAAGGCCAAGTAGCTATTGACATTATCTAAAATCTCTTTTATTGTTACTATCACGTTAGTACTAAAGCTAGGTATAGAGGCTCTACTACCTTGATAGCTCTTATTATCTTTTTTAGGTCTTTCTATGAGATAATCAGCGTAGCCATTCTTGAGCTTAAAAATGTTGTATCTTTTTTTTAACGGTAGTAAAAACTTTAAAAACCAGCCGTTATTTTCTCTAGGGCTGTTTTCATTTAGAGGCTCTAATTCTATCTGAGCCATGAAAGAATTATGTACTTTGAGATATAAAACAATTTAAGTGATATTCTCTATAGTTATGTCAAAGGTGTAACTCTCCGTTATTCCTTTTTTCCTCTTTTTTAAAAACGTAATTTGTATTAATTTCTACAAGCTATTGTACTAAACTATACAAAATGGTTTTTTAAATCTTAAATTTACGTCTAATAGCCTCTATCTCTTGAGGCTCGTTTACTTCTACTACAAGCCTATGATAGTTTCTGTTTATGGTTATGCTAGGTAAGACTACTTTAGAAACTAGGTTTCTAGGTATTGTAATTTCATTACCGTTATACAACACTACTTTAATGTCTTTAATGGCTTTATCAACTGGCATATTTAACCTTTTATGTCTTTGTAGATATAGTAACCAGCTATTAGGCCTATCAGTATTCCTATTAGCCTCATGGCTGTTAAAGAATAAGCGTTAATTATGAGGTTTGGTATACTAGAAATCATTACAAAATAGATACAAGTTATAGCGCCGGCATAACCTAAACTCTTGCTCTTTAGGTCTATTACAAAAAATAATATTAATCCTACGAGCCAAAAAAATAATCCAAAAGGCATATAAGTATTAAACAGAGTGACAAAGAAATTAAAGAAATCCAGTCTTAATAAATAATCCCAGAGAATATTTGTTACGTCTACTACCATTAGCTCAACACCTCTACTCTATCTCTTACAAACTCTATTAAAGCCACTCCTATAATAAAGAGGCTTACAGCGTTTAAGAAAGTCACAATATAATCTATGAGTACATGGCTGGCCGTATCGTTGGAATAAAAAGGCTCAAAATAGACTTTAATCCAGCCCCATGTAAGAGCGTCAAATACCGTATTCATTACATTAATGCTGGCTTGTGTTTGCTCCTCAGTAGAAAGAGCGCTTACGTTTCTTGGTAGGTTTACATTAGTAAGCTGGCTCTCGTAATAAATGCCGTTAAATAAGCCACTAACTGTAACTATGCCTAGACCTACTTGTATACAAATCACAAGTAATGCTATTTGTACGGCTCTCATGTTTCATTACCAGCTTTTACATGGCTTATTACATTTAAAATCAGTAAGACTACTACCACTATCAGCAAGACGGCCGGAGCGGAAATCCAGCCTAAACCCATTAATGTTAAGTAGATAGCTACAAGCAAGATAGAGCTAGGTATAAGACTTGTTTTAGTTCCTAGACCGCCTATAGTAACAAGTAAACCTAGACTAAATAGGTTATACATTATTACGCTAGTGCCTAAGCTCCATGCTACCGGTGCTAATAAAGATAAATCGTAAGTGATAGGAGAATTACCTAGCTTGCTATGAGTGATATTAAATCTAACTACAAAGCTGGAGCTGTTATATGCTGAGGTGTCAAAATTAGTGTTTAAATGGTTAGTGGTGGTATAGACTAAGTTTTGAAATAAAGTACCGTTCTCAAAGAATATTTTAAGCCTTAAGCTCTGGGTTAAGTTAAGATTATCGTTATAAGTGACATAAAGAGTGGACCTATCAGCGTTCATATAGGCGTTCATGTAAATATTATTAGCTATGAGGATAGCATTAGGATTAAGCATTATGTAGACATTACCCAGCTCTTTAGTATCTGGTTTTACTACTGAGATAGTGCCAAACTCGGTTATAGCATTAGAATAATCTATAGTTCTAAGTAAATAATCGCTATCTTCCATTAGATAGGCGCTACAGTAGTGGCTAGCGTCAAAAAAACATTCTGTTATCATTATCTTAGTACTACCAAAACTCTTATAAATCTGTAGCTTAACACCGTAATAGTTTACGTCTAGCATTTTAAAGTCTATCCTATCCAGAGCGTTTTTGTAGGCGTCTATGGTATAGAAATTAAAAATAGTCATATCAGCCGAGACGTTAGGATAAAACTGGCGAGAGTAGTACATATCGGCGGTATAAGAGACTCTTAGGCTGGCTTTACTTAAGTAACCACGTACGGCCAGTAAAAAATTAGTCACTCCGTTTTCTATGGGTATATAATTTTCTCCATAAGAACAAGTTATTATGCTCATTAGAGTAGTGTTAGGTGGGTACATGACCGTACCGTTTAGCTCGTCTAAGACGTTATAAATGGCTACTGGGTGGTTTTGTAGATAGCCAGATACGTTCTGTATGTTACTCTCGTTTAATGGCCTATAGGCATAAGTTCTATTAGCGTAGTAATTACCGAAACTTACGGTAAAAGTAGAAAAGCCAGTATTGTTTACTATGAAATAGTAACCGTTAGTAGTGTTAATGTAATGAGTGTTATTTGTATTGACATAGACGTCTCCTAGATTAGTTCTAACGTAATGCTGGTTTACCAAGTCGGTAAAGTTTAACGTAGTAAGGTAGCCGTCACTTGTTATGGTCTTGTTAAAGCCGTATAAGTTACTACCAGTACAAGCCAAGACTGGATTAACTACTATAGTATTGCTTGCTACTGTAGGAGTGTAATTATAAGTGTCTCCGGTCAAAGTACAAGACACGAGATAATTACCGGTTTGAGTTTGTAAAATGTAAGGATTAGTTATTATATTGCTATCCAGAGTAAAGCTAAAGCCTAAGCCGGCTAAGACATTACAATTTAAAGCCGTATAGTCTCCGCTTGTCAAACTCCAACCGGAGCTAGAGGCTATAGCTAGATTAGAATTAGCTTTAGATATAGTAAGCCAGTAGGTCTTACTATCAGCCGTATAGTTCTCATTACTAAAAACAGCCGTAAAGTTGTAAAGGTAAGCTCCATAACTATTGACATTAGGGTTAGTTATAGACGTGCCGTTTCTTAAAAGAGTGATAGAAGTAGAAAAGCCATTAGCATAGGCCGTTATATTAGATACTTGAGGAAAGATATAACTCTTGTCACTCTCAGTACCGTTAATGGTTAGGTTAAAAGTAACTGGCTGTTTTAATACCTTTAAATAATAAGTGGCCTCTGAGGCTGAGTAAGTGCCATTACCAGAATAAAAGGCTCTTATAGCGTAAGTTCCGTTTTTAAACCAGTTAATGTTAGTCATGTTATAGGCCAGAGTAGTATCATTATTAAATAAAGTTCCGTCTCTGCTTAAGCCTATCCATAGATTAGTGACATTTATTTTGGCTGTTATGTTTACATTCTGGCCGTAAACAATAGTTATATTACCTTGAGTGCCGTTAAGCCAGAGGTTAGTAGTAGTAGGAGCTAAGACTATGTTGTTTTCCTCAGCTCCGGTACTTGTATAATTATTTATACCGCTCCAATATTCTTGTTGTAATTCTAGAACAGTTTTCGTATTGTTATAAATCCTTACCTCGTCTATAGAGCCTTGAAAAGTCTCTCCGACTAAACCACCGCCTATTTCTAATGGACTGCTAGTCAAAGGAGAGCCAACTATAGTATCTATCGTACTACAGTCTTCTTTACCGTTTATATAAAGTTTCATGGTAGCCCCTTTACTATAAACTACGGCTACATGGTACCAAGTGTTTAATGTCAAAGCTGTAGAGCCAGTACAGTAAGGATTACCAACACCGTCATACATTTGTATTTGTATGACTCGGCCGGCTCTCGGCGCTATCTGGTAATTATATTTAGAGCCAGAGGCTTTTACTACCGCTTGCCCAGAGGCGTCTACGGTCATGTTAAGCCATAAAGAAATAGTGTAACTACCGGCCAAGTTTAACAAAGCATTATCTGGTATTATTACTTCAGCTGAGGTAGTGCCGTCAAAAGATACGGAATTATTAAATGGGCTTTTAGCATATTTATTATAAGTGATAGAATTATTACTTAGGCCGTTTACGCTATCTATGGTTTTGCCTTGCTGGCCGAAGTGGTAGACGGCTACAGCCGTAGAGCCGAAAATCTGGCCTATACAATTACCGGTATTATCATTCTCGTTTTCCCAGCATTTTTGGGTAGTGTCATTAGCTATTGCTATTAAATCGGTCTTACAACCAGCCACTTTACAATAGACATAATTGTTAGTAGAGCCGTTTATTAAACCCCAGTAAATATGACCGCCTACTCCGCTACTATCATTTATAGCAAGAGGGTATTCATTATTACCAGAAGTGGCATTAGCGGTTATCTTATACCTATAAGGATAAGTCACGTCAAACCATGCTAAACTGTTAGAGAAAGATAAGATTAAGAAAAAGCCAAAAATTAAAATAAAAACCTTACGCTTAAGGTTTAACTTTTCTCGCTCCATGTATTATCTTACCGGCTATCTTTTCTATCCTCTCATAGCTATAGTTAGGATACTCCTTTTTAGCTATGTTCTCAGCTTTTTTAAAAGTCATTTTATGACCGCACGTCATTTTTTACACCTCTTTAATATCCTAGAACAGCCTCTCTTTTTTGCTGTTCTTGGCTTACTTTAAAAACCCATATTAAAATTACAATTATGATAAAAAACAAGCTAAAATAACTGGCGTCATAGGCTATCGTGTACTGAGTGTTAAGCCTTGTAACATTTACTGTTTGGTTAAACCTTACGGCCTTAGTCATGTTATTTTGAAAAGTACCAGTAACCATGTTAAAAGGATACATTAAGACTACCCATAAAATAGAGATTAAGAAAATCGTGCCTAGCGCCACTATAAACTCAAATATACCCATTAGTAACCACTATAAACGCTTGTCTCCTCTCTTTCGTACAAGAGCTTTACTATTAAAAAAATAAAAGGTAAAATCAGTAAGATATAAAAACCATAGTAAAGGCCAGTCTCTAAGTGGTCTATTTTCTGATTATAGAGCGTAGGGCTCATGCCTTTAGTGTTGTTAGGTGTTAAATGCTTAAAGAGTGGTACTAGATTAGCGCCTACTAGATTTACTGAGACCACGAATATTAAGGAGACTATTATAATTGAGATTAAAACATATATTGCGGTGTTAAAAACGTCTACCATTATACAACTAACCTCATGGCCTCAATTAGTTTATGCTGGATACTTCTAAGGTAAGTGTCTAAATCCTTACCACCGTAACCTAGACTGGCGTTAAAGAATGGTCTTGGCGGTACTATCCTTATAGGTCTTTCTATCTGAGGTATTTCTGGTGTAACTACTCTTGGCTGTATCCTCTCTGTTCTTGTGACTGTTCTTGTTTCTTGCTGAGTAGCTGGAGTAGTTATAAGCTCCACTTCTTGTATAAACTTTTGTACTGGCGTTTGAACTTGCTTAGTGCCTTGTTTCTGTTTCTGGGCTTGCTGAGTAGCATTATCTACTATCTCGTCTATGAGATTAGGGTTAAGGATTATAGGCGGTAGATTAATGTTAGTACTTCTAATCTTTGGCTGTTTTTTCTGAGCCTCTACCTCTTTTACTTTGCTTATTCTTTCTGTTATTAAAGGTGGTATAATACTCTCGGCATTTACTGTAGTCATAAGGTTAGGTATAATTCTACCTACATTAGCCTTGTTTATGCTGGCTGTTATTTCTTGGTCTTGTAGTTGTCTTATACTTTCAAGACGTTTTAAAGTAGCTGATATACCACTACCAGTAGCGCTAGTGGTAGTACCAGTACCTCTTATTACTGGCTTAGTAAAATCTGTTAAATCGGATATTTGAGGAGCTATGTTTTTAATGTCTTGTAAATAGTAATAAGTAAAAGGCTTTTCTGTTTCTAGGCTTACAAATTCTCCTCTACCTATATTAGCTGTAGGAGTAGAGTAAGCCTTTTCTAGATAATAATCTAGCTGGCTAGTACCTTGTCTTACGGCTTGAGAAACTCCATTATCTATTTTTTTTATGCTTACGAGCTCGTCTATAGTCTTTAGGCTCTTGTCTATAGAGCGTAAGTTACTATCCATAGCGCTATTAGTCTCATAGCCTAAAGAGACCTCTTCTTTTAAATGTTTTACTTGAAACTCGTTTACCTTGCCTTGCTCAGAATAAATGTTGGTCTTTATCCTAGCGAAATCCTCGCTCTTGTCTATTATAGTTTGTTCTTTAATTTGTATTTCTACTGTCTCGCCGTCTTGGTTAGTAATGTAGGTTTTCTGGCTAGGTATTTTATAATAAGATTTTGTATTACCGTTTTTTTCCATTATGCCTATATGCTCTCCTTTTATTGTAGCTCCGGTATCCTCGTCTACTAGGCTTATTTCTGTATATATTCTAGTCTTACCGCCTTGCTGTTTTTCTATAATTTCTTTAAAATAGACCTTATCTGGCTTAATCTCTATCTTATTCTGTTCTACGCCAAAGGTAGAGCCCAACTTTTTAGCCTCAGCTATACCACTTACACCACCTAGAATTACACCAGTCAATATAAGACCTCTACCTAATGCTAGGCCGTATTCTTTTTGTACTATGGGCTTAGCTATGCTTATACCAGCTACAGCCGTAGTTACACCGATTAAAGCGCCTCTCATAACTCCAGCTAGGCCAGCGCCTAAAACCTTGCTACCGCCTAGAAACTGGGTAGCCTCGTTTATTGCTGTAGAGGCTTTATTTATTGCTGTTACCGAGCCTACAGCCAAAGGTCTAGAAATAGTCACTAAGCCAGCTCCTTTAGTAAAGGCGTCTATCTCAGCTTCTATAATCCCTAAAGGATTTTTCTCTCTATTGGCTTGTTTTTGTAAAACCTCTCCTAAAATATCGTTATAATTACCGTAAGCATTATTAGAAATATTAGCCACTAAGAGCCTAGCCGTATCTACATAATCAGTTAGGCCTAGTCTTGTAGCTACTACGGCTTTTTTCCATGTAGGCAAGTTTTCATATTGTTTTATTAATCCTTGTTTTTCCATAGCTTGTAAGTTTTGCTCGCTCTTAATCTTGTACTCCAGCCAAGTAGGTAAGGCATGGAGCATTAACTTATTATTATCTATAGAAAAATCATTACCAGTTAGGATTATAGAGTTTCTAGGTATTTCGTTAGGGTTAGTAGAAAACTTTACGTCATTACCTTTTTGTATTAGAGCTCCTACTCTATCTATGGGAGCTAGGTTAGAAGTGTTAGTATCGGTCTCTATGTAAGCGTATACTTTACCAGAACGAATATTAGCTAATGTATCCTCTGGCTTTTCTACTTCTTGATCCCATGAGGCCTTGACTACATAAACACCGCCTTTGCTCTCGGTGTCTTGCTGTTCTTGTTTAGAAATAAGACCAAGTTTATTAGCTACGGCTGGGCTTACTGGTACTTCATTACCAGCTTTATAAGTGCTTATCTCTGGTTTTTTTTTTAATTCCTCTGGAGTAACGGTAGTAGGAGTTAATATAGGCTGGCCTTGAGCCGTTACATTTTCTTTAAAGACTTTACCGCCTCTCTCAGCATAGCCTTGAGGCAAGTAAATAGGATTAGGGCTTACCTCTCCTACCATGCTAGCGGTAGTCTCAGTAATAGGATTAGCATTAATAGAATTAATAAAATTAATCTTTTCTGATTGACTGGCCTTGTTTTTTAATAGTTCTCTAAATTGGGTAGCTTGCTCTTGAGAAAGCTCTACTCTTTTCATTTCTCCATTAGTGTCTCTATAACCGTAGATATAGACCATTTTATCACTCCATGAAACTTAAAAAATAAAAAATTAAAGAGGCATTAAATCGGCGTAGCTGAGCTACCACCGGATAAACCTCTTAATACAACAAGACCTATACCTAGCGTCACTACTATTATCACTAAAAAGATTACGTCATAAACTGTAGAGGTACTACTTGTTAAATTATCGAAAATCGTACCAAAACCAGTATTAGTCTTAGCTGTAGGATATTTTACTGTTATGTTTAATACTCTTGGTAGTTTTGAGAAAGTGCCGTCACTCGTACCGTTAGTAGTCACTATAACTTGGTAAAGCGTATTACCTAGCCAGCCTATGTCTTCATAAGTAGTATAGTTTTCTGTACTTGGCGTTAATACTACAGTACCTCTTACATGGTCTCTATCTCCAGTAACGTTAGTATATATTGTAAACAACATAGCTCTAGTTGTGTTAGTGTTCTCAGTACCTACTTTTAACTCTGTTATTGGTGTTTTACCAGATATGCCAACTACAGCCAAAATACTTACTCCTTTTGTTAGATTAGCGGTAGTAGAAATATTGGTGTTTATCGTAAAAGTGCTCGTGTTATAAGTGCTGTAGTCTTTTAAACTACTCTCGTTGTTTATGCTGGCCGTCATGTTTATAGCAAAAATGCCTATAAAAAGACAAATTATAGCCGTAACTATGCCTAAAATCATATCTGAGGTCATGGCCTTGCTCTTTTTAAGTCTATGTATTTTCATATTCAGCCTCTTAAAAAAGGTTTAAAAGCCCATTAGGGCTTTATTGTTTTAAATAGGGCTTGCTCCTCTAGCCTCTCCAGCGCTAGTAGCTCCGAAACCTCTTAGAACAGCTATAGCTACTCCTAAAGCCACAACTATAATCACTAATATCAGTACGTCATAAATCGTACCAGTATTAACAATTAAGTTCTGGTAGATACTGTAGAAGTCGTTAGAACTGTTTATTGCGGTTACGTCAGAGACCTTACTTATCATATACAAACCGATAAATAAAGCCACTATAGAAACTACCATACCGAGAGCTAGGTCAGCTAATGCTCCTTTTCTGCCTAGTCTTTTCATAGAAATAACTATAGGAAATAAACTTTATAACATTCGTTAAAACGTGGTGTTAATTGTTATGTTTTTAGGTGTGCCGTAGCATTTACAAGAGCCTACTCTATAAGAGAAACTATCTGTAGAATATTTACAATTACAATATTCTTGACAAAAATAACCGGCGTCTTGTATGGCATAATAGGCCATTATTAAAGCTATCATAGCTACAAAAAATAAAAAAAGGCGCAAGACAAGAGTTAAGTCTAGTTTCATTATTTGGCCTTTAATTCTTTGTTTTTTTCTTTGTTATAATAAACTCCTAGAACGTTTAATACTATAAGGCCAGTCACAAGAGACATGGCGGATAGGCTTAACCTATTAAAAATTATGCCAGCCATGAATAATAGAAAAAAAACAAAAAAGCATATTAGTAGTAGCTCGGCATATAGGGCTTTCTTACCAGTACCAAAAATCTTTTCTATTAATTTCATGTTTTAGTCTCTTGGGTTTTAGGTGGTAATACTTGTTTTTGTACTTTTTCTCTTCTATCGGCCTCAGTATATAAGAAGTACAAAACAGCGCCACCAAAGCCACCATAGATTATAGCCTTACTTTTTAATGCTTGTAAATTAAAAGTAAAGGTAAAAGTTAGAAGAACTACAAAAAATGCTACATAGATTATTAAAATAGTAAATATCATGTCTTTTTTACGAGTACCTAAGATTTTAGACGTTAAACTCATTTTTTATTACCTCTTAAACTCTTTCTAATTAAATTCTCTATCCATTCTGCTAAACTCATGTTAAGCATTATTACTTTTAGGTTAATCTTGTTAATTTCCTCAGAGTTAAAAAGTAGAGTAGGCTTTAGCCTATTTCTATGCGTTTTACCATGTAACAGCCTTTTATATTTCATACTATCTATGGAGTATACGTGCTATGGAGTATAAATATCTATGCTCCGTAGTACCTACGCTCCATATTAAAATAAAAGGCATTTTCCTAAAAGTAACTCAGCTACCTTTACAAGACCTAAAATTAGCATTACAGCTAAAAATAATATCAGTATAGAGAGTTTAAAATCGTCACTATCCATTTTAAAAACCTCTAGGTTTGACTTGCGGTTTTTTCTTGTATAGCCTTAATCGTCTACGGTCTTTAAGTCTTCTACCGTTGTCATGTTTTTTTCTATGTTTCTTTTCTGGCATTTAACCAGCTCAGTCTTTCTATTAAATCTTCTATATATTCTTTATCTGGTTTTTTTTTGCCTAATTCATGCTTTATTTTTAAACTTAACCGTTCTTTATTAAATCGGTTATATTCTTCCTTTGTTTCTATACCTTTGTTTAATGTTACATGATAGCTACCAGTCGGAAAAATCTTCATGCTTTTAATTATTTTCATTAAACCACTTAAGGCGCTATCCTCGCTGGCTGTATTAAGCCAGAAAGTAAATTACTTACGGCTGGAGTGCCTAGAATAAACCTTAGGCCTATGCCTACTCCTATGATTATAAGTACTATTGCTATAGCTATAGCTATCCAGTTTCTACCGCCCATTTTTTCTAGTTCTCGCTGGTAAACCAGTTCGTGTAACATATCGTGTATTGTCACTCTGTTAAGGCCGGTATAGATAAAGTCTTTTACTACGCTGGGTAAATAGTTATAAACCTTAAGCTCTGTTTCTGGCTCTATCTTAGTGGCCTGCTTATGGGCATGAAAAGCCAGAGCCAGCCTATCTAATCTAGATAGCGGTTTATTTTCCTCAGCCTTAGTTCTTATGTTTTCTAACATTACGGCTGGGTTATTAACGGTCTTATCCTCTAAATGATTTTTACCGTCTACGAGCTCTTCTAAATATTCTTTAATTTGCTCTGGCGGTTTAGTCTCTATCTCTTCTATAAAATGTGCTATCTCTTCTTGAGACCAGCCAGCTTGTAACTGGTTAAATATAAACAGCCGTACTTCTTGAGGAACGGTGACGGCCTTATATAAGTCTCCATGAGCTATTATACCGCCAGTAAGATTAAGTACCGGCTTAGTACTACTTCTTGGCACTATCACTAATTCTTTACCGCTAGTCACTCCTAAGTTCCTATAAAACTTTTCTATAGTATCCCAGAAAACACCTTTATCAGTCTCCATAAAGATTATTGGCTTTCTCTTCTTTAGGGCATTTATAAATCTGGTAAGCTGTTTATTCTTTAGGACTGGTAATCTATCTATCATTAATCCTATTAAAAATGTTAAAGCTCCTACTCCGGCATATATTACGATACTTGAGACCATTAAAATAACCTTAATTCTCTTTTCTTATTATAGTTAGGCTCGCTACCAGTTTGAGTAAACGACCTAACAGTATTCAATTCTCTAACGGTAAAGCCGTCTTTACCTCTTGTAAGGTTAATGTAGTAGAGCTGGTATAGAGTGTTTAACAGCATATTTAGGTCTTGAGTTATTCTACTATTAGCGTCTCCTATGTCTTCATAGATTATTACATTACCCCATTTTTGCTCTGGTATAAACCACTTAAGCATTATAGCCCATTCTCTAAACTTGCTCATTAAAAGTAAAATATCTCTCTCGGTGTAATTACCAAAAACGGAGTTTTCCCATAAGACATAAAACTGGCGTCTCATAGAAAGCGGTATACTAGGGTTTTCTAGAATGTATTTAACAGCCTCTACTAATGGCGCTTGTGTTTGGTAAGGTACGGTTATAGCTGGCGCATAGGTAGGCTGAGCTTGAGTAGGCTGGCTCTTTTTACCAAAGAACATAATAAAATATAGATTTTCTAATATTTAAGTTCTTATCCTCTTCATTATAACTGTTGATTATAATTATAGATAGAAATATACAAAACAATAAATAATCTGCTTAGTAAATATACATTTATACAACAAGTAAAACGGTCTCAAAAATGTTTTGCGAGGAAATAAAAAAGTTCTCTGAGTATCTTAACCAGTACCAGCTCGCTGAGAGTACTTTTAAGTTATATATAGTGGTGGTAAACAGCTTTCTATCTAAAAAAAAAGAATTAACTCAAGAAACTCTTAACAAATTTATTAAAAAAAGGCCTCGTCTTTATATAAAAAGAGCTCTCCAGTACTACCTAAAGTACAAAAAGTTAGATAAAGAAATAGAGCTCATTAAGGTACGAGTACCAGCTAGACGGCCTAGAGCCGAGCCTACGAGAGAACAGCTTAAGTCAATAATAGACAAGATACAGGACCAAGAGGTTAAACTTTTTTTTGAGCTATTATATAATACTGGAGCTAGAGCAAGCGAGGCATTAAATATAAAAGTCAAAGACCTAGACTTTATAGCGTCTACTCTTACGCTCAAAGTAAAAGGCGGTTATTATAGACAAGTAAAATTAACAGTCGAGCTGGCTAATGAATTAAAAATCTATACTGTAGAAGAGCTGGGTAAATTAGGTAATGAAAAGGTTTTTTTTAGTAATTGTAACTCCAGTAAAGTGGCTTACATAATCCTTAGGCGTAGGATTAAAACTCTAAGTAACCTCTCAGATAGCGAGAAAGATTTAATTAAAAAAACCCATAGTTTTAGAAGAGCTCTAATAAATCACTTGTTTATACTTACAAGCAATATTAGGCTAGTACAAAAATTCATAGGCCATAAGAGCATAGATACTACCAGTACATATCTATCAGAGAAAACAGATAAGGAGCTCGTAGAAGAGGCTAATAAATTATTGAGGTTATACCATGGCTGAGCAAGACTTAATGACTGAGGACTGGAAAAAAGAGTTTGAGAAAGTCATATTAACCAAAAAATACGCCAGAGCTAGTAGCGTCATAGGTCTAGCAAGTAGCGAGCCTAATCTTTTAAATCTTAAAATGGCCTACGGTAATGTTCTAGATTATGTTACGGCTATACCAGTAAGTCAAGATTTAGATAGAGTGGCTATAAGAAAAGGTTTTATTGACAAGCTGGATAAGATAGGCCTAATTCTTAATGGCTCTACGACTAATGAATTAACTCTTAACGCCATGAGAGATTATAAAGTTTTCTTGTCTCCAGAAAGAGACGGCGTTAGAACGATACAAGCATTACAAAACTTACCTACTTTGGTTAATGCTATCAGAGATATTCTTATAGAGGCTGGAGAGTTCTCTACTCAAATCGGTATGAGAGTAAGCCTATCTAAAAAAAGAAAGTATGGTAAGGAGAGGTTACTAGAAGAAGAGGAGTTTGAGGATTTAGAAACATGAGACTAATAAAAATCACTATTAAAAATGACGGTTATAAGCAAGTAGGTTGTATTAAAGATAAGTATGAGTGTTCTTTAAACGTTTGTAAGGCTTGTAGGTTTTTCTTTAGAACAGAAAGCGGTAATGTCTTGTGTGATTATGAGCCACCTATTTATAAAAGACCTTTAAATAGGCGGTATTAATGAGAGTTCTATTAAAGGATTTTGCTAAGGTAGTGGTAAAGCGCCAGATAGTAAAGAAAGCCGATACTAACACTATAATATACGGCCTAGCTAGGAGCGGTAAGACTACTCTTGGTTTTAAAATACTCATGGCCTATTTAAACCTTGTCAAAGAGTTAAACAAGTTAAGTAAGCATGACTGGATACCAGAGAAAAGCTGGATAAAACTATTTAAAAAATATTTTGCTAGTGACGCTGAGGATATGAATTATAAGATTAAGAATAATCCAGAGCGTAGTTTTACTTTCGTAGACGAGGGCATAGACGTAGCAAGCTGGCAAGAAAGACTAACCAAAGAACAGCGAGAGCTTATAGAGCTCGTACAAAAAAGCGGTAAAAAAGGTTTAATGACTTTATTATTGACTAACAGTATGAGCCTACTTACTAAGGATTTATTAGCGCGTTTTCATTATCTTTTTATAATCATAAGCGAGCCTACGGCTAAAGGTAATAGGGCTTTCTTGTTTAGGAATTATAAAAATCCATTCTTGGCCGAGAAAAATCCTTTTGGCCTTAATAAGCTCTTTAGTGATATTAAAAAACACCCTAACTTTATAGACGAGCAATATAAGCTAGAGAATTATTTAATTAGGATTAAAACGCTGGTAGGTACTGTTTACTTTAGAGCCATGAGCCCTAAACTTTATTCTCTCTATGAAAAGGTCATTAAAGAGCCGGCTATTATGAGAGAGAAAAAGAAAAGCCGTACCGTATCTTATTACCTTTTCTATAAGTTAAGATATATGTTAGATACTTTAATTTATAACTTGAGCGTCAAAGACGGTAAAAGTATGTCTCAGTTAGAGAGGCTTTTCATAGATAAGTTTGGTAATGCTCTGGCTAATAGGGCATTATTAAAGGCTCATTTAGATAGGTTAATTTCTATGGAGAGACCGCCAGATTTAACTAATGAAGACATTATAGAAAAGCCTTTAGAGATATTAGATAGCGAGGATATAGACTTAGAAAGTTCACTTGCCAAAGAACATGATAGCCATGTAGACGCTCCTAAAGAGGCTAAGGAAAGCGAAGATTAAGCATACTCCGGTAAGCATTACATTAGCTGAGGTAATTATTATAGCTCCGCTTATATCAGTACTAAAAGGTATACTAAGGCCAAAGTAAACGCCAGCTACAAATATTATAGTGGCTAGTATAGACCAGAAAATAGCCTCTCTCTTAAAGTTTAAGTACAAGCTCCCAAAACCTATGAGCATAAAGAAGACTTCTAGAAATACATACTCTAAAGTCATGATAATTAATTAGCGTATAAAATTATTAAGATTTAGATAGTTCTTTAGATAGGATTAAGGCAAGCATGACTTTTATGTAGTTAGTCATAACGTCAATAAATGGTAACCACTCGGTTGAATGAGCGCTACATTAACGCCTTAACCCTTTTATCCTACGCTTGAGTTTTTTTAATGCTTTCTTTATATCCGGTGTTAAAGCTATTAGCAAGCCTAAAATCACTACTAAACCGATTAGATTAATTATATCCTTAAAATCTATCATGTTTTCTTTTCCTCATATCTTTTTTGTTTGTATAGCCTATTAATGATAAACAAGTAAGGTCTAGCCTCTTCTTTTGAGTGGTAATGAAATTGAGCCATTATAACCAGTATTCCAGCCTACGTCTTCTATCGTGCTCTCTAGGCCTATGTTTTACTTCTCCATGTTTTTTTAGTTGTCTAACGTTATTATGAGTACCAGCTCTCGTTATGCCTAGTTCTTTAGCTATCTCGTCTACGGTCATAGGTTTTTTAGCTCTTTTTAATATCTTTATAACTTCAGCTTGCGACATTCTAAACCTCTAGATAGTAGTTTTATTACCTCTAAGAAAATGAGGTAGCCACTCGATATAAGTAGTAAAATTACATTTAGGGCAGTAAACTCTCTCTCTCTCTCGGTTTCGTGCCTTTTCATAAAGGCTTGCTTACATTTAGGGCATAGGCCTAGCTTTAATATTTCCTCAACCAAGACCGCCAGCCTCTTTAAATTTTTTAGGATTTAATCTTTTCTTTGTACCACAAACTCTACATTCAAAATCATAGCTCTTTTTTTTGCTATCGTAGCCTATAAACTTCATTAAATAACCGCAACAAAGAGGCTTATACATAAATTACATTGACACCTTTTTTAAATCTTTCTGAGAAAATAAAACAGCCTAAAGATAGGCCATAACAGAGCGTAGAAAAGGCTATAAAAAGGATTTTAAAACATAATGGCGCTATAATTGCGCATATTACGTTTAAATAGGTCATAATCAAGTAAAACCAAAAATAAAACTTGTTTTCTTTTCTAACGTAGGTCTTAACCATTCATTACCAGCTCCTTAGGAGTGTTTTTTCTCCAGATAATTTTTAAGTTCAATCAATGTTGATAGGCCTAGGCCCAAACCAAAGATTATAAATATTATTGGAATTAAACAGCATAATCCGTTTGGATAACATGATGCACAACCAAAACAGCATGGGCAAAAGACCTCAGTTAATCTAATCCCAATTTTTGCAAAAACAAAAATAAATGCAACCACTATTAAAAAACTTATAAAATAATTTACTAAGGTTTCAATTGTTGGTTCTTTTTTTTTCATGGAACCAACACCTTAAAAATTGTTGTTGTAACCTTTGTATCATTTAGAGGCTCAAAATATCCCTGAGTGTAAAAATAATAAAACAAAAAGATTGTTTCAACAATCAAAATTAAAAAGAAGACCAGGGTCATAATTAATTTCATTCTCTCCATTTGTATTTTCCCTCTTTAGTCTCGCTTGTATCTATTTTATGAGTATTATAAAACTCGTCTAAAGTTAATGGTTTTTTTTTAATTGCTAGGATAAATGAGCTAGCCATGTCTAAGAGTTCTATTAATTGTTCTTGCGAGCCTTGTAATAAAAGGCTATAATCATTCTCGTCTAGTTTTTCTAGTATCAGTCTCATGTCTTGTGACCTCTTTAATTTGACTTTTTGCTATGTTCTCTTTAAACGTTTTAACGGTTTTATCGGCCTCTAATTTTTTCTGGTACTCTCTCCATATCTCTTGACATTTAGTTAAGTGTACGTTTACTATCTCTAATTCTCTTATCATTCTGGCCTTGACTTTCATTAATTCATTCATGTTTAACACCACCTTGAGCCAGAAACTTGGCCCTAAATCTTATTATTCTTTCTATTTCCTCTTTTTTTGTAAAGTAAGTAAGCAGAATGTCTCTACAGTTGTTACATAACGGTCTATGCCAGTCTTTCTTTATGTTTTTACCGTCTACTAACTCAGCTCCGCAAGTTAGACAGTTCTTGACTACGCTCTTTTCTATCATGGTTACACCTTTTTAGGTTTTAAATATATTTCGGGTATTCCTTTCTCTATAAAGAATTTAAATTTAGTTTGGGCAGATTGTTTTGCCACTTCGGGCAAATTAGAAAGCCAATTTTTCCATCTTGTAAAGTCAGGATTTCTTTTTCTTGTTTCATCTACTAAAAATTCATGCGTTAATATGTTAGATATTATTTCTGTTAGATCATCATAACTTGGTGATATATTGATTATTATTCCATTTTCTCCTTGAATTTCAAAATACCATTCTGGATAAAAATCAAAATTTGGGTCTTTTGATATGCCTAACCTTTGTTTAACTATAATTTTTCCACTCATTTTTTAAACACCCACAAATCACGATTCCTACCAAGCAAATGTCTTGTTTCTTTTGCTTTTTCCATTTGTTGTGGATTGAATTGTTGTGTTGATAAAGGGCATGATATATGGTTAATACATTGAAATTTATTTTCTATGAATATCCTATAAGATTCACCACTTAAACAATAATTACCTTTTTCTGTCATATCCTCTATCAATAAAGCTACTATACCATCTTTTTTAACAGTTTTATAGCTATTTTTAGCTAATTTCTCAATGAAAGAATAAAAATCATCTATATCTTTGAATAATCCTTCAAACACCATGTTAAAATAAGGTGGATCCAAAAAAATCAAATCACAATCTTTACATTCTTTAGGAAAACCGTTATTAATATCGTTCTTTTGAATATCATCTGTTATCGGATTTAAGTCATAAACCAAATATCTACGATGCATTTTCTTACAAACATCTTTAGTAGTTCCAGAACCCACCATCGGATCAACCACTAAATCAAAAGGCTTGGTATAATACCATAGAACATTCTCTATTATTTCATGTGGAATTGCTCCTCTAAATTCCAATCCTTCTCTTTTGCCGAAGTTCCAAACATTGAATAATTGTAATGATTCTGGTGGATTTTGAGAGATTTTCGAAGTATTTTCAGAAATGAAATTATTTAGGATTTGACCAACTCTTACATCAGAAAGACCAACTTTCGAACCTATTTCAATGTTTGTCAAACACTTCAAATGAAGGTCTATTATCTGTTTTTCCTGTTCTTTTTTAATGTCTTGTATCAAATCTGAAAGCCATTCTGACACTATGCCACTTGATACACTTAACACACTGGCAATTTCTTGAATTTTAATACCATTTTGATAGAATCTTTGAGATAATCTTCGTTTTTCTTTTTTTGATAGTTGTAAACCATGCTTGGAGTTTAATTTTGTCGCTTCAAACAAGATTCTTTCTTTTGGAATATCTAAGATTTCTATTCCTATTTCCTCTTTTTTCTCAAGCCTATGTGCTATTAGCCTATGATAACCGTCTATTAAGATATTTTCCTTTGAGATTATGATAGGTGGTAAATTATCTATGTTAAGCCTGTAAGAATTAACTATTTCATTATCAAAAGAATCTCTTGGATAAAATTCTTCTAAAAATTGTATATCTTTTACTAATATATTCATTAAATCTCCTTTTTCTTAATTGTTAAACATTTAGTACAAAAAAAATAAACACTTCTTATAGGGAGTATCATTGTTCTAGTAGATATTTGCGTTTGTTTAATCTGTCTCCAGTCATGAATACATTTCACTTTACCAGCCTCTTTAGGTATTTTAGTTCCTCTTTATCCAGCTCTTTCTCATGTAATTCTAATATCTTACCGGCTATCTCTAAGGCTGAAAAGCCTCTACTCTTTATGTCAAAGAATTTATGTTTTAGGATTATTCTAAAGCATTTACGCCAGTTGGTCTTAGCGTCTCGCCAGTCATAGATAGCTCTAATTTCCTCAGTCACTTTATAAACCTCTATCTCTCTTTTATTTCTTTTAGTAATATCCATTTAAAATATTTTCTATGTTCTACTGGCGTATTGCTTTTAAAATCATTCTGGTAATTTAATTATCCCTACTAGCCGAGAGTTTTACTTAGACTGGAGAGTAATTACGATATATATATTTTACTATCTAAGTTCTTTTTGCTATCGTAGCCTATAAACTTCATTATGAAACCACAACATATAGGCTTAAACATCTTTTGTTGGCCTCCAGCTGCTATAAGTTGTGCATGACTCTGCATATCTCTGCAACCTCATGATGAACCAAAACCTTATTACACTCCCTGCATACTGAATCAAAATCCAGATCCAGGATCTCTATCTTCCTATGCTTGCAGTGGTTCTGGTAAAATGTCATTTTTTCAGCCTCTGCTCCTTGGCTGATCCAGATCAGCTATCAGGGAGTTGATCTTGTTCCTCAGGGAGTTATAGTGGCTCGATTCTGTTTCAGCCAGTTCTGAGATCTTGTTCTCAAAATAAGATTTCATGTTCTTCTTTGAGAGTTGTTTTTCCAGATCATCTATGTCCTGGTTTATTTTTTTGAATTTAGCTCTGAGCTTTGAAAATTCCTGATCGAATAAGATTATCTGCTTTTCAATAGGAACCCTGGTATGCTCTGTTATAAGCTTTCCTCCAGCCTCTTCTAATTCAGCCATTCATGATCACTACTCCTATAGCATCAACTACATTTCCCTGGAATTGCCTCTTAGTCAGCTGCAGATAGATCTTCTTCCCAACCCAGCCGTCAGTTTCATTTCCATAAGCCTCCGTAATAATCTGAGCATTAGTCTTGTTAAGAGCCAGTTTCTTTTCGATCTTATCCAGAGTCAGAACGATCTTCTGCTTTGCATGGGTATCTCCTCCTATCATCTCAACCTCAGTTCCCAGTATTACTATAGGCTTGTTGACTAATTTCTCCAGCTTCACACTGGCTGCATTTAAATAATTTCCTCCATAGATTTCATTCACATCTACCATTTCATAACACCTCATTTTTTTAATATGACCTTACCTTACCACACCAAACCACACCTCACCTTACCTTACCAAACCACACCTCACCTTACCTCACCAAACCTCACCTCACCGTATAAGTATAATTTTTCAATTCATATAAAGGATTCTAGATCCTTATCATGTTTAACAAGAGCCAGTAAAAAATCAGCCCAGGTTATTGACTTTCCAGTTTTCATTTCAATCCTAGCTTTAGATTTAATCATCTCTTCGAGCGTTTCTGGTTTAAGAGATAATGTTGTCCAGGGATATTTTTTATTTTCCATAACATTTATTATATAGTTAATTTATAAATAGATTTATATTTTCAAATAGATAAATTCTTTTATAAGCTATTGTTCAAACTTTTGATTATGACTAATTTTTTTGATGAAAATGATGATGGTTGCTGTTTGATATGTGAGAGTGCTGAAGAGGGGTGTCTTTGTTTCAACTGTAAATGCACTCAGTGTGATGAATATAATTTAGATGGTTATTGTAATATAGCAAATGAATTTAAATTTGAAAATAGAAGAAGGTGGGAAAAAACTAAAAAGGAAATGTTTGAAGAAAATAGGATATTAAAATTTTGCCCTACTTGTAGGCAAAAAAGGTTTATGAAATTTTTTAAGGATGATGAAATCGCAGATTATTATTGTTTTAATTGTCAGCATTATTTCACAAAAGAGTTCCTGGGGGGGATGAGATGAAAAAAAATAATAAAACCAAAGAAGAACTATTTTTTGAGGGTTTGATAAACATTTTAAAAAGATATGTTGAGATGGAGGAAAAAAATTACATTATTGTTGCACTCTGGATCATAGGAACTTATTTCCATGATAATTTTAGAACTTTCCCTTATTTGTTTATAAATGCTCCGAAGGGTTCTGGAAAAACCAGGCTGTTGAAATTGATCGCATATCTATCAAATAATGGGAAGGTTCTAGGCCTACCGAGTGAAGCATTTATATTCAGAATGTCAGAAAAGATGAGTTTTTGTTTGGATGAGATGGAAAATATTGAAAGGAAAGAATCAAATTCCCTGAGATTGTTGTTAAACAGTGCATATAAAAAGGGGATGTTTATTCCAAGAATGAAAAAAACCAGAACTGGAGAGATGGAGCCTGAGATGTTCGAGGCTTATGCTCCAATTTGCATAGCTAATATTTGGGGAATAGATGATGTTTTACAGGATCGCTGCATATCAATAGGGTTGGAAAGGTCAAAAAATACATCTATAACAAGAAAGATTGAGGCATGGGAGTTTGATGATGATGCTAAAAAGGTAAAAGATTTTATCACTATTGAGTTAAAACAGTGTAGTTTGTGTAGTTATTTGTTATGTAGTTACAGTGTGGAAAAGATATGGAATGACTTATTAGAAACTACACTAACTACACACACACACATACAACACAAAACTACACAAACAGAAGTAATAGAGTTTAATGAACGCTTTAGTCAAATGAATTGGTTAGGAAAATATAATATTGAATGTTCACAGGAACTTCATGATTTTTTAGAGGGAATTTATAACAGCAACATAGAGGGAAGAAATTTGGAGATTTTCTTTCCTCTATTTAGCATTTCTTTCCTTTTTGGATATGATATTTTTGAAAAAATTATAAACATAGCAAAGGAGGATAGTGAAAAAAAGAAGTTTGATGATATGTTTGAAAATAGGGATAGTATGTTATTACATTCAATTTGGCTTATATCCGATGATGAAAAAAAAGAATGGATAAGCATCAATAAAATTAAAACAGCATTAACAGAAACAATAGGAGAGGAGAAAGAAAGGAAAGATGGATCTATTATGAAAATAACACCTGAATGGCTTAATGCAAAATGGGTCGGTAGAGCATTAAAAAGAATGGCTATAACAAAAAACAAGAGAAGAGTATCATCAGGAATAGAAATAACATTAAACATAGAAAAACTCAACAGGCTTTGTAATGTTTATGGTATTTCTTAATTTTTTTTAACAATAGAAATTATATTAAATCTTCAAAATCAAAGCTTATTCATGAATTTAGTTCCAGGCCTCCCTCCTTATCATAAGTTTTATAATTTTGTTGATGTGTTGAGGAACCAACAGATAGAAGAAGACATGGATTGTTTGATAGGAGTTTCTGGGATCAAAGGAATAGGGAAGAGCAGCTTCTCTGGAGGAGTTGGAAGATGCTTTGTTGAAAAATACATAGAGCCAAAGTTCTCCTGGGAAAAATATACTGCTTACACTCTGGATCATGTCTTTGAAAGGATAGATAACCTTCCTGAGTATTCTGTTATAATTGGAGATGAGGCTGTCAACTTTGCCCTGGGAGAAGATTGGATGAGAAGGCATAATAAAGAGCTGAAGAAGATCTTCACAAAAGTAAGGGATAAGCATTTCATCTTCTTCTTCAACATCCCTGATATTTGGTGGCTGGATAAAAAGTATCGTGAAGGCATGATGAACTTCTGGATCCATGTAGCCAGGAAAGGCCTGGCCATGCTGTCACTTCCAAACATAGCTCCAGGGATAGAAGACCGTTGGTATAGAGGCTGGTTGCAGAAGACATTCAACAAGAAAATAATCAATTACTTCACGCCTCAAAAGTTGTTATTTAAGCTGCTGAGCCAATATCCTTGCAAGTGGGATATATTCCAATTCCCAAAGCTTCCTCAACCGATCTATGATCTTCACTTGCAGTTAAGAAACAAATACTCTGCAGTGAAGGAGAGCCAGGAGGAAGATTTATTGAAGCTGGAGTGGAAGGCTATTCCAATTTTTAATCTTAGAAATAATTTTCCTAAAATTGCTGAAGCAATAATTAAGGCTGCTGAGAATGGAGGATCCATGACTTATGAAGAAATCGTGAAGAACTTTTATTATAATCCTTTTACAGAACAGCCTTTTATAACTCTTGCTACAGCCCAACAAACTCATGATAGATTCAAAGCTCTTCTTAATGTTTCTAAATTAAAGTAAGCTTATAGTATAATTTTATTGTATAGCCATATTCTATTATTTAATAATAGCTAAAAGAAATATTTTTAAAAATTTAGCCATTTCCTCCCTGTTTATCAGTATAGAGTGCTATACTCATACTCTCCCAGGAGTGAGCCTTTATCTGCAGAAAACTCCTCTGAGTTGGCCTGGATCAATTAAAAAGCCTGGCTAACCAGCTAACTTTCAATACAGTAGCACTGCTCAGCTGCAGAATCCCAGTAATAGAACCCAACTCCTTTCTCCCGGGAGCAATAGGTTCCACAAGCTTCCTCTTTCCTTATGACTTCCATCCCTAAGTTGATAAGATAAACCAGCAACCCAGTTTCAATTACTACTATGATTAATAATATAATAGATACGATCTTCCAGTTCATTTTCATAAGTTGACTCCTCAGTAATTTCCTTTTTGGTGGTATAGTCTTACTCCTGTTTCCTCTCTTTCAAACCTCAGTTCATTTAATTTATACACACCATAACTGATAAGCACGAAACCAAATATGAGAGTTATATACCCCATTATAACATTCAATGTAATCACACCCAAACCAATGAGCAAAATAAGAATACCTAATGATATGCTTATCCCAGCTCTCACCTTTCTCCAAAAATATTCTTTGTATTCCATTTTTAATTCCCTGTTACTTAAGTATTTATAATTATCTCATAACCTTATAGCAGCCAGTATTCCTTAGGCTTTCTGGGTTCTTCTTCCCTGACTCTATATCCCAGGATCTTCCATTTCCTCATGTTCCAGATATTTGTTTGGGTAGCATGAATATCTGCTCCCAGCTCCTTTGCTATTTCCCTGATTGTCAGAGGCCTTTTGATCCTCATCATAAGAGTTATTATTTCAGCCTGGCTCATTAGGATCCTTCCTCCTGAATTTCTCTACTACTTCCCTGGAGGCCTCCTCCTTCTTAATGTCATCCAGATACTTTGAAGTGGTTTCTATAGACTTGTGGCCTAGGATATTCTTAACCAGGAAAATATCCTTAGTCTTTGAGTAGATATCTGCAGCCAGGTTTCTCCTGAAGTCATGAGGCCTGAATCTTTCCAGGCCTTCAACCTCTTTAGCAGCTTCAGTCAGCTCATTCAGATAATACTTATAGTTGTTATCTACCCAGGTAGTCAGCTCACTGGAAGGAATTCCTCTAAGGAATAGAAATTCATCCTTCAGGGTTGCTATGGAAAGAACTATTTCTGCAGCCTCAGGCATGGGAATCATGAATGTATTAGGATTTAATCCTTTTGACCTTCCAAAGTAAATGGTCAGGCCATTCTCTTTAATCTCAAAATCATTTCTGTTTAAGCTTAAAACATCCTGAGGCCTGGCTCCAGTATAATACTGGATCAGAGCAACAGTTCTATAAACTGGATCTCCAACTTTTTCAACCAGCTGAAGCTCCTTCCTGGGAGTAGTATAGATCCCATGCTTTTCCTTTGGTTTCTTTTTTTGTTTAACTACATCTAAGTAATCCTTCTCTTTATTCAGGAACTTCAGAAACAGCTTGAAAGGGAATCTATAATAGGAGATATTCTTTCCAGCCAGGAACTTATTTATATCTTTCATCTCTGTAGAATCATCAAACTTTCTCAGGAATTGATTGATCACTTTAACATACTGCTTTCTTGTTCTGGGTAGTAGAGCTGAATTGGATTCCAGCCATTCTCTAAATTCATCAGAAAGGCCTTCAATAACAAACTCATCCTGATCCTTTAACATGGATATCACTCAGGCCTCCTGGCTGCTCATCTATGAAGGTTTCATCTTCTTCTGGAACTGGAGCCTCCTCTTCCACTGGAACTTCTTCCTTCACTGGTTCTTTCTCTTTATTCTCTTTCTTCAAAGGCCTGAGATCCTTTTTCTTTGGATTCAAAGCATACATCCTTAAAGCTTCATCAATCCCTTTGATTCCTTTTACTTCTGTTCTGAAGAAGAACTTCCTCTTCTGCATGAAACCTATGACTAATTTTTGCAGATAATCCAGGATCTTCAGGAGAACCAGGCATATTGCAAACACATTAGGATCCTCAGCAAAGAACAACTGATAATATTGCTCATAGAGATCCAAATGCTGTTTGATCATTTCATTTTCCTTATCCTCAAACAAAGGAAAGACATTATTATATATCCCAGTCAGGACTGCATGGAAGCTCTCTATGTTTGGAACACATTTATTACTGTAAGCATCTATCCTGATTTCATCCAGTTTCATGAACATAAGATCCAGCCTTCTGTTAGTCAGGAGTGAAGAGTGGCTGGTTACTTCCTCATTCTCCAGATCTATATCGTAAGGATCTTCAATCTCAGCATACTCTCTTTTAGTAGTCATAAGATCATGTTATTGCTGTTGGAACTGGAGATATTGTAGTTGGAGGAGCTGTTGAAACAACTCTTAAAGGAGCTAACAGATCTTTCAGCTGGTTTATATTAACTGAGTTGGATCCTCCAGAACTGTTTACAGTGGAATTGTAAATAGCTAATCCTAATAAACCACAGAAAATCAATATCCCAAAAGCTATGATCCATTTACTTTGGCCTGAAGTTCCTTCAACCTTCTTTAATTCCTGGGAGGCTGTTCTCCTATTTATCTCAGCTTCTATCAGATCTGCCCTGTCATTTCTGTTGAAGTAATTATGGATCTTATCCAGAGAAACTGTTTGGCCTAGGATCTGGATCTCAGGAACTGGATAAGCTGCTGGATTCACACCAGGATTTTTTTTAAACCATTCATCATAATCCTTTTTCATCCCTAGCAGAAATTCATTCAGGTCATCATTATTTTGGATTCCTAACAGCTGCAGCTTATCTACAGCTCCAGCCATCTCTGAATTTATTGGTATCGAATGATTCCCATAAGCAACAACCATAGGAACCTTTGAGATCTTCTCAAAAAAAACATCATTAGGATCTGAAAGATAATATCCCTGATCCTTCACATGAAGCAAAGCTCCCATCCTTTCAGCTGGTTTGAATCTCAGGAACCTATCCTCAGCTGGATTCAATATCATGACTCTTTTTTTGAATGAGGCTTTTAGAAATGCTAGAGCTGGAGTTTTTATCATGAGGATAAACAGAAAAATAATTGACGCCCAGAGGCCAAAAAATAAAGTCAATCCTAGAGGAGAAAGAAAAACCAATTCTATTGGAACTTCAGGGAGGCCAAACATTATTTCAACTCCATTTTATTTTTAAAATCTTCCTCTACTTTTTTTGGATCGATTCTATTTAATATGCTAATGAAAGAAAATATACCAACTATCATAGAAGCTACTGCTAGAGGTATAATTACAACTATAAAAAAAAAGAAGATTTCACAGAACAGAAATAAAAATCCCAGGATTAAATCAACTAAATTTAAATTCATTTTCCAAACATCCTCCTGAAGAATCCTGACTTGGCTGGAGAATTATCTCCCGACATTAGTTGCTTGAACTGGGTTTGCTGGATTATCCTTTCATTCAATTTGTTTCTGTCAGTTGTTCCTAATGATCTCCTTAAATTAGCATGAAATATCATTCTTGTTTGGCCTATCTTCAGATACAATTCTGGAGAATGTTTTGAAGGAGGAAGGGATCTCAAATATCTGCAGATCTCGGCCTCATATAAATTCTCCTGGATATTAACATCCCTATTATCAAAGAAAGTCAACTTATAGGTTTTAGAAGCAATAACAAACAGAGGAAAATCCTGGAGGTTCTTTTCAACTATGTGGTCATTTAACAATTCCCTGAGAGATCTTAAACTTTCATTTCTGAGGAGGAGATCTTCAGGAGAATCATAAAACCCTGAAGCTCCTGGCTGGGTAATTGGAGGTAATAATAACTGAGGTGGAAAATAATCTTCAGCCATGAGTATATCTATGAGATAATTGGTTTATAAATATTACAGTTCGTTGTGAGATAGTTGCTTCCTATCACTTTCCAGCTGCTCACCCCAGCCCCAGAAAGTCATGACTATAGAATAGATAAGCATTATAAGGCCTAAGCCAACATAAAGATAAGAAACAGAATCCTCCATTATGACTTTGGAATCACACTCCATAGTGGAATTGGTATAAGGGAAATCACAGTGGTTTATTTCTATATTGAAACTGGCTAGAGCCAGGAAGAAAAATAATACAGCTGAGAGATAACCAAAAATAAGAAAGTCTTTTCTCCAAATTGAAAGGATCATGAAAATAAAACTCAGGATAGAGAACAAGATCCACAATTCAATTAACATAAATTAGAATTATGTTTCAGCATTTAAAAATGAAACACTTCCAGAAAAACAACCATTCTTTCATCATGGATCTGATTTTAGATCTAGCTAAATGAATCAAACATATTCAAAAAAAAAGAAAGAAAAAAAGAAGGCTTAAATTAATTTGCTAACTGCAAAGGCTCCCATGATCGTTGTAATTATTGCAAGAGCAATCATGACATAAGGAACCATAGATCCTATTTTATTTCCAGCTATGGTTTGGTCATAGACACTTTGATAACTGCTGAATCCTGAAGAGCTGTAAGGAGTGCAAGTTAAATAAAGAGTTCCTTTCATAGTTGCATTATTGGTATCTACTATTGTAAATGGC
>Ga0315279_10002479_pt1 | contig 27602 bp, 26 predicted proteins | sample YL17G06_20_MG_FD_203694 | JGI IMG/M metagenome (GOLD analysis project Ga0315279, IMG submission 203694) | Sediment microbial communities from Yellowstone Lake, YNP, Wyoming, USA - YL17G06_20 | ecosystem: Environmental > Aquatic > Freshwater > Lake > Sediment | place: USA: Wyoming | collected... | reverse complement strand
TCGTAGGGCCGGGGCTTGCCCCGGCCTTCGTTCCAGGTGGGGCCTCGGCCTAGCGTGGCTTGGTGGGTTCGGGCAGCGGGTGCCGGCAGAATCGGCTACCCTCTCCGCCGACGTTGGAGGGCATAGGCCGGGGCAAGCCCCGGCCCTACAACCCATGATGGGCGGTGGCTGTCCGCCCCCTCTTCATCGCTGCGATAGTTTCCCCATGCCTCGGAAAACGCAAAGCTCAGGTCCGGCAACCACTATATACTGGGGTTACCCACTCCAAACCCGGAAGGACCTCCCAGTTGAAGTATTTCGTTCAGCGCGCCTAGTGCTGCCCGCGGCACAGGCTGATTGCCTCGTGGTGTGCTTTTTCCTATAATGGAGTCTCACCCTGAAGGCAGGATCGCGCTTATGCCCTCACCCGTCGTTCAGAAGATCCAGGAAGAGATTCAGGCTTTGGAGTACGAGCTCAACCACGAGTTGCCTAAAGAGTTGAGACGCGCCCGCGCCTTGGGCGACCTGAGCGAAAACGCCGAGTTCGTCATGGCGAAACAGCGGCAGGACTACGTGGGAGCGCGGCTTGCCCAGCTCAGGAAGCGGCTGGCGGAACTCTCGCTGGTCAACTTGAGTAACATTCCCAAGGATCGGATCGCCTTCGGCTCGAAGGTGGTGCTGTACGACGTGGACCGCGACACCGAAATCGAGTACAAACTGGTGACGAGTGAGGAGGCGGACGTCAGCCAAGGTCTGATCTCGACCACTTCCCCTATCGGCCGGGGGCTGATGGGGAAAAAGCTGGGCGATACGGTGAGAATTGCCACGCCCAACGGCTGGCGAGAATTTGAAGTCCGCGCCGTGCAAACCATTTACGAGCAGACGTAGGCGCGACCCAAGGGGATGGCGGGGACCCAACAGCATTGGGTGATTGAGCGATTTGGTGATCGGGCGATTTTAAATCACTCAATCGCCAAATCACCAATCATCTCCGGCTCTGCGCCTCCGCGTTGAATTAAACGTATGGTGACCCGACAGATCGGCGAAACGCTTAAGCACGTGCTCGAGGCGATCGTCCGGGCCTTTGCCGCCAGCGGGGTCAATCCCAATTTCCTCACCTTCATCGGATTCAGTATTAACCTGCTGGCCGCCTACCTTTTTGCCTACGGTTGGTTTCGCTGGGCGGGCGCTACCATCTTCGTCGCGGGCATCTTCGACATGGCCGACGGCCGCGTGGCCCGCATCACTCACCGCGTGACGCCTTTCGGCGGCTTCTTCGACTCGGTGATGGACCGCTACTCCGACCTCTGCCTGCTCATCGGCCTGCTGATCTATTACGGCCGCATCAATCGCTACTTCTACGTTTCGCTGGTGGCCGTGGCGATGATTGGCTCGGTGATGGTCAGCTACACGCGCGCTCGCGCCGAGACGCTTATTCCGTCCTGCAAAGTCGGCTTCCTGGAGCGACCCGAACGCGTGGTGCTGATTATCATCGGCGCGCTGTTCGACCGCATGGCGCCGGTGCTCTGGCTCATCGCGGTGCTCTCCAATGTGACGGTGATCCACCGCATCCTCTATACGCGCCAGGAAGCCCGCAAACTCGCCGCGTCACCTCCTGCCCCTTGACTCGCGTTGGGTAAACCCTTCTCGCCGCCCTGGAAGGCGGAATGCTGAATTATGAATGGCGAATGGTGAAAGCTGACGGCTGAAAGCGGAAGCCGACAGTCGGCAAGAAGCAGTCGACAGTCCGCGGTCAACAGTCAATGGTGGAAGGTCAAGAGTCAAACCGGTTCAATGTGAGGAGGGGACGTCGGATATTGACGATTGATCGTTGAACAAAGTTGACCAGGGGCGGCAATCGAAAATCGGCAATCGACAATCGTCAATCAGGCGGACCCCAAACGCCGCATCCCCAATCGCCAGCATGACGCGCAGGCCCGCCCCGCGCGGGGGAAGAGCGCCGTACGAAGCGAGGGGTCCGCACGAAGCTATTCATCTAGGCTACAACTGCCCGGGGGCGGCCCTAGGGGTGACCTGGCGTGTCCACGTCAGGAGGCGCAGGGCTGGGGGGTTCCGGGGTAGGCATATGACACTGGCCGACGAAGAAGCCTCCGGGGTCAACAACCAGGCAGGGGGTATAAATGTCGCCGAGGACGATGCCGTGTTCTTTAATCTCCAGCCGCTCCGAGGCATGCACGGCGCCTTTCACTTTCCCCGTGACACTGACCAGCTTGGAGCGCACTTCTCCCTCCACTTCTCCCTGCTCGGGGATGACTACCGCCCCCTCCGAGTAGATCTCGCCCTTGAAATGGGAGTTGAGCCGAATCAGGCCCGCGGAAACTTTGAGCTTACCCTCAAGCTCAACGCCTGGTTCAAGCCACCCCACCCAGTCATCCGGCAACTCGGCGAGTTCTCGCCGCCGTCGTGACTTACCCCATCCGAATGGCATCACGGCCTCCTGCCGGGCCTCAAGCCCGGCTCTTCACTCGTTAGTCCCGATCCCGAGGTGAAAGAATATAATCGCTGCGGCAAAAGCCGCTAAAGCCCGCCGCCCTTTCCGGTCCCTCAGTTGGCGGACGACCTCTTGCAGATACGCGCGGGCCAACAATCTGAAAACTTCGGGATCGGGGTCAAAGCCATTTAACTTCGCCACAGGGGTTACCCTTCCTAATGCCGTTCCAACTATTTGCGGCTACTTACCTTGAGCTACGCGGTCGCACCCAGGACCCTTCTTCCAACAATTTCCGGCCACGTGGCTTGGGTGGTGTGCCGCGCGGCCCGTTCCAACAGTTCCCAGTCGTCTGGTCCGTGTGGTGTGGCGGACGAGTTGGAACGGGCCGCGGGTTGGAACGGCCCCAGACGGTAGCAGAGCGGGCTAATTCATAGCCCCACTAAGTTGGAACGGCACTAGCCTCCCCAGTTCCCAGGCTGCAAGGTGCAGAGTATTAGCGCCTGGCTATCCAGTCGTAGAGGCGGTTCAAGTCTTCGGCTGAGAAGTAGCTGATTTCGATTTTCCCGCGTTTTCCGTCGCCCAGGATCTTGACGCGGGTCCCCAGCGCCCTTTCCAGCTCAAGAACGGCTGCGCGGATATTGGGGTCGAGCTGCCGAGCGCTGCCAGCCGCCTTCTGTGTCGTGGCCGTTACCTCGCGGAGGCCCACGAGTTTTTCCACTTGCCGGACTGAGAGACTTTTCTTCACCACGCGCTTGGCAAGCTGGATTTGTGCGGATGCCGAATCCAGCCCCAGCAGTGCGCGCGCGTGGCCGGAGGAGATATCGCCGCTCGTGATCATATCTTGCACGGCTGGGGGCAGGCGCAGCAGTCGCAGGGTATTGGTCACGGAGGAGCGATTCAAGCCCAGGTGTTCAGCGATCTCTTCGTGGCTGAGGCCGTATTTCTCCTGGAGCGCCTGGTAGGCGAGGGCCACTTCCAGCGGATTCAGGTCCTCGCGGAGAATATTCTCGGTCAGGGCCAGTTCGAGGGCGTCACGGTCGGCGAGCTCGCGGATAACTGCGGGAATCGTCTCCAGGCCGGCCAAGCGCGCCGCGCGGCAGCGGCGCTCGCCAGCGACCAGTTGGTAGCGACTGTCGGTGCGGCGAAGGAGGACCGGCTGCACGACGCCGCTCGCTCGGATGGACTCCGCCAGTTCTTTCAGCGTCTCTTCGGGAAACCCCCGACGAGGCTGGAACGGGTTAGGGTCAATCCGCTCGAGCGGGACCTCCTCAAGGCCCGTAGTGGTGGTTTCGACGGTGCGCAGGAGCGCGTTAAGCCCTCGTCCCAACACCTTTCTGGGCATGGCTGATGACCTCCTGAGCTAGTTCAAGGTAACTGGCCGCTCCCCGACATTGGGGGTCGTAAAGAAAAATAGGTTTGCCAAAGCTTGGGGCTTCGGCGAGCCGCACATTGCGCGGGATCACGGTGGAGAAAACCTGGTCACCGAAGAAGTCCCTCAGGTCGTCGCGCACCTGGTGGGATAGGTTCGTGCGCTCGTCGAACATGGTGAGCAGTATCCCCTCAACGGCCAGCCTGGGGTTATGCGCCCGGCGGATGCGGATCAGGGTGTCGAGAAGCTCCGAAACTCCCTCCAGCGCGAAGTACTCGCACTGCACGGGGACAATCACCGAGTCCGCCGCCACGAGCGCGTTCAAAGTCAGCAGATCGAGGGCAGGCGGGCAGTCGAGCAGGAGGAAGTTGAACTGATCGCGGAACCCATCCATCTTCTTGCGCAGCAAATGCTCGCGCTCGGGATGATCGACCAACTCGATGGTAGCGCCTATCAGGTTCTTCTCGGAGGGGATGAGATGGAGTCCTTCCGTCTCGCACTTCTGGACCAAGTCGCTTAGCGGGACATCGTGCATAAAAGCGTGATAAAGCGAGCGCCGCGCAGGGTCCTTGAGGAAGCCCAGGCCCCCGGTGCTATTTGCCTGGGGGTCGCAGTCAATGATGAGAGTCCACATGTCGCTCGAGGCAAGCGCGGCCCCGAGGTTTATGGCCGTCGTAGTCTTTCCGACGCCGCCTTTCTGATTCGCAACTGCGATAACTCTCCCCAACTTCTCCCCAAGCCTATGAAAGTTAAGGTGAATCTACCAGAGGACAGAGTTTTACGCAAGCCCAAGCTGTGGCGCGGATACCCCTGCAATGCAATATCGTAATTCCTTGTTTTCTTAGCAAACATTTTTCGTCTTGTGTAGGGCCGCCTTGGGGCGGCCTTTCGAGCCCGATCAGTGATCTTGGGCCGCCCCTCAGGAGGCCGGGGCAAGCCCCGGCCCTACAAGGCCCTAAGGCATTTTGGGTTGCGGCCGAAGGCCGCGCTGCGCCACCAGGAGGGTATTGGGGCTCGGGGTTCTCGGCCGTAGGAAGGCGACGTAACAGGAGTGCTGACACCGCAGGCTAGGGGCTGACGTTTCACGTGGAACATTCACCCCGATCCCGAAGTTCCGACCGAGCCCCGTACCAACCGGCCCAAAGTTTGGCGGTCGCGCCGCGCTGAGGGACTGGTACGGGGCAAGCAAGCAGATTCAAACAGGTTGCAATGAAGCGCTGAGTCGAAAGCATAGACACACCATCTTGCTTCGGGATCGGGGTTCACGACTTCCTTGTGCCGCACCGAATCTCCCGCTGGTGGGACAATGGAATCGGGATCGGACTTCCCCAATCCACCCCATGTTTTCTCCCAGAGAGTTCTTCTCCTTGCTGCTGGCTCATCCAAAGGAAGATGCTCCCTCCGGGCTTCAGACATTGACACGCGAGCGGGACCAGTTCATCCAGATGCCCCACCGCGCGGGCTGTGGCCGCATCAAAATCGAGTTGCGGCTGGAGACGCAGAAAGTCCTTCAGGCGTTCGCGACGAACTTCCACCCAAGCCATTTCGCACGCTCTTGCAGCCTCTTTCAAGAAGGCGCGTTTCTTGGCTACAGGCTCCAGCAGTGTCACGGAAAGCGTTGGAAAAGCGATTTTTAGCGCCAGCCCAGGAAAGCCCGCGCCACTTCCGACGTCCAGGAGTCGGCCACCCAGCTCGACCCAGCGAGCCAGGTACAGGCTTTCGCCGAAATGACGGGAAACGCACGCCTCGGGGTCGCGGATAGCGGTCAAGTTGATCTTCCGGTTCCACCGCAGCAGAAGATCCAGGTAGGTGAGTAGCTGCGCAAGCTGGCTCGAATTCAAATTGAGTCCAAAGGGGAAGAGTAGTCTCCGCGCGCTTTCTTCGCTGAGCATGTTGAGACCGATTGTAGACGCGGGGTCGGGGGTTCGCAAGCTGAGCAGGACGATGGGCTGGGTACGCGGTCTGCCTCGGGCACCCGCCGTGGTGAGCTGGCCGCCCTACGGCGAGGTCGAGGGATCCGTTTCACGTGAAACTCAGCCTTGTAGCCAATTGACAGCAGTGGAGACGGCTCTGGATTGGCGAGGCCCCGGACGGGTTTGGCTGCCGCCGTGTTGTGGGCTCTGATCTCCGGCTTTGCTTATGTCTAGATTAGGCATCAACCGATTGCCATACCCACAACATGCGTATATACCTTGTTATGGAGGGACCTGCGCGCGGCTAGCGCCGGCGCACGTCGGGTCGCGCGTGCTCCGTGCGAGGCGCGGGGAGGCTGGCATTTTGCAGATAAAATGCGCGCAGCTGGTCCGGGACAGGGCATACAGCGCAATGCCCGGGCGAACCGCGAAGGCACGGCTGTGAATCACACGCAGAGCCGGTAGAGTTACAGAACCCGCCGTGGCGGGCGCCACCCCGCTTCGGCACCTCGCCATGCGAAATCGCTCGACCGGCGTAGCGTTTTCTTGCCCTCCAGACAGGAAGCTGTGTAGGATGGTCTCTTGGCGAGGGCTAAACGATCTTCACCCTGGATTGCGTCGAAGCCCGGGAAGCTCGGGCACCGGACGAGTATCGATTCGAGGCGAAGGCCATAGCGTGGTTCACAATCATCCTCAGAGTGGTGATCGCATCGGCGTAGTGCTTTTCCAGCTCGGGGGCCCCGACTCTTTGGAGGCCGTCGAACCCTTTCTCTACAACCTGTTTTCCGATCCTGACATCATCGATTTTCCGTTTGCCCGGCTGGCGCGCGAGCCTTTAGCGCGTCTCATCGCCTCCCGGCGGGCCCCGCGGGTCTGGAAGCACTACGCGGAAATCGGAGGAAAGTCGCCTCTTCGCGAGCTGACGCAACAGCAAGCGCGGGCCCTGGAGCGAGAACTCCGGAAGGCCTCGCTCGACGCGAGCGTCTTTGTCGCCATGCGCTACTGGCATCCGCTTACGGAAGAAGTCGTCCGCGAGATCCAGGCGCAGGCGTTTCGAGAGCTGGTTCTGCTGCCGCTCTACCCGCAGTATTCCCGCACCACCACGGGCAGCAGCCTGAACGAGTGGCAGCGCCAGTATTCCTGCGCGGGGGCTAAGAAGCCGCCCGTGAAGATCGTCCGCGATTTTCACGACCATACGCTTTACCTGGACGCCGTGGTGGAGAAGGTCAACGCCGGGCTGGAGAGGTTCCGGCGGTCGAACGGGTCGGCGGCAGGCCTGCCCTCCGGCGCCCGCAGGGCTCAGGAGGGCCTGCCGGCCGACGTTCACCTCCTGTTCAGCGCGCATGGCGTGCCCGAGAGCGTGATCGCCGCCGGCGACCCTTATCAGGGGCAAGTCGAGGCGACGGTCGAGCGGGTGCGGGCGCGCGGCGCGTGGGCCAACATATCTAGCCTCTGTTATCAGAGCCGCTCCGGTCCGGGCCGCTGGTTGCGGCCCTACCTCGACCAGGCGCTCCGGGGCCTCGCCACCCAGGGCGTGGAGCGGGTCCTGGTCGTGCCCATTTCCTTTGTCTCCGACCACGTCGAGACGCTGTACGAGCTCGACTTCGAGGCTCGTGAACTGGCCCAGGACCTCGGCATGCGGGAGTTCGCGGTCGTGCCCGCGCTGAACGACTCTCCCCGGTTCATCGCTGCCCTGGCCGATCTCGTCCTGCGCGAGGTGAGGGGCTCCCGAGCGTAGCGGCGGGCTTCAGCCGCAACCCAAAATGCCCTGGGGCCTTGTAGGGCCGGGGCTTGCCCCGGCCTCCTGAGGGGCGGCCTAAGATCATCCCATTACCTGGCAGGTGGACTTCCTGCGTTCTGCTTCGATTGGTCTGGGAGACCCGCACGGCATTCTGAGCGAAGCCGTGGCGTTTACGGTGTTTTCGCTGGCGGCGTTTGCTGGCGCGGTGCGCGTGCATCGAGTGCCCCCTCGCAAGGCGACACAGATCTTCCTCCTGACGCAGGTCAAGCGGCCCGTTTTCTGGCGCGTTGGCCACCGTGTTGACAGGCTCCTCCGCCATCATCTATATTCGGGTTTTCGGGGCTTGGAGAGGAATTTGTTTTAGCTGGCACGTCTAGGCGGTTGCAACCATGGCGCATGCGGGCGATATAGTCCCCCCTACGAAGGCCGCTTCGGCGGTAGTCGCGGCTCCTTCCAAGCCGGCGGCCAAGCCGGCCACGCCAGGCAAACCGGGCGCGGCCGCCGCGGAGGAGAAGCCTGCGGGTTCCAAGTTGCGGCGGCGCATCGTCTGGAGTTGTGTGTGGGGATTCGTGGCCGCGAATTTCTTTATGTTCCTGCGCTTCTTTTTCCCGCGCACGCTGTTTGAGCCCAGCACGGTTTTCGGCATCGGCTATCCGGCGGATTTCCAGCCGGGCGTGGATGAGCGCTTCAAGCAGCGAGCGCGCATCTGGGTGGTGCGGGAAGGGGACCGGCTCTTCGTGATTTTCGCTCGCTGCACGCATTTGGGATGCACCCCCGATTGGAAACCTGCCGAGAACAAGTTCAAGTGCCCCTGCCACGGCAGCGGGTACACCGCGGAGGGGATCAACTTCGAAGGCCCGGCGCCCCGGCCGATGGATCGCGCCCACGTGGAGCTGAATGCGCAAGGTCAGATTATTGTGGATACCAGTCGGCTGTATTCCTGGCCCAAGGGGGGCGTGGATCAGTTCAGCGACTCGGGCGCCTATATCAACGTCTAACCGCTGGAGTGGCGCTCTCCGGCCGCCAAGCGCCTGCGTAGAGATGGCCCGGCGGGCCCGCCTAAGCCCTGCGGGCGCCGGAGGGCGGGCCGTGTCCGGCGTGAGACATTCCATCGGAAAGTCTCAGCGGCGGTCGCAGAGCACTGGTGCAAACCGAGGGGCAGGAGAGATCGATGGCTGACGAGCCCAAGGCCAATGGCGAAAAGAAAGGCCTCACCGCCGTCATAGAAGAAGTACGCGAAACCACCGAGGTGCTCAAGGAGAAGGCCAAGGAAGACCTGGAGAGCCTCAAGCAGCCGCAAAAAACCGCGCTCTACAAGTCCATTTTTCGGGTGAAGCACGATGACACCCCGCGCAGCCGCGCCCTGGGCGTTCTGACCAACGTTTTCCTGCATCTCCATCCGGCCAAGATCAATCGCGATGCCGTCCGCTACAGTTACACCTGGGGCATGGGCGGCATCACGTTTTATCTCTTCCTTGTTCTGACCATCACCGGGGTGCTGCTCATGTTCTACTACCACCCCTCCAAGGGTCAGGCCTATCGCGATATCGTTTATTTAATGAGCGACGTCCCTTTTGGGTCGCTGCTGAGGAACATGCACCGCTGGGCTGCGCACCTGATGATCATCACCGTCTGGCTGCATATGTTCCGCGTGTTCCTGACGGGGTCGTATAAGAAGCCGCGCGAGTTCAACTGGTGCGTGGGCGTGATCCTGCTGGTGCTCACCATGCTCCTATCGTTTACCGGGTACCTGCTGCCGGACGACCAATTGGGCTTCTGGGCGGTCACCGTGGGTACTACCATGGCGCAGAACACGCCGCTGCTTGGATCTCAGGGCCCCCTGGGTCACCAGTTGGGCATGACGCCATACAACGACGTGCGCTTTGCGCTGCTAGGCGGCTCGATCGTGGACGCCAATGCCTTGCTCCGGGCCTACATCTGGCACTGCATTGCTATTCCGATCATCGCTGCGGTCTTCATGGGGGTGCATTTCTGGCGGGTTAGGAAAGACGGAGGGATTTCGGGGCCCGCCCCCATGCAATTGGAGTCTGCAATCAAGACCAAGCCGACGGTTTACGTGGCGCCGCAACACACGGAGTGAAGGGGGCTGTGAAGAGTGACGAGTGACCCGCCGCGGCGGGACGAGCGGAAAACCGGCTCGCTCGGCTGATCACTCGTCACTGGTCACTGAGGTCGCGCAATGGACTGGCATCAGCTTTGGGAAATCATTTCCGCTCCCGATAACGTCCCCATTGTGGCGCTGGTGGTGCTGGTGCCCTTCTATACCTGGTACGGCCTGCGTCAGGCCCTGGCCAATGACCGCCTGATTGCGCAACTGGAAGCCGACCCGCAGTTGACCAAGACGCACCCGCGCAAGCTCTTCCCCTGGAAACCCGGGTGGGACCGGGAAGTTCCGGTATGGCCTTTCCTGCTGCGCATCGAGTTTCTGGCGGCCATCATTGTGACGGTCATCCTGATGGTTTGGGCGATTACGCTCAACGCCCCGCTCGAAGAGCCGTCGAACCCCAGTCTGACGATGAACCCGGCGAAGGCCCCCTGGTACTTCCTGGGACTTCAGGAGATGTTGGTTTATTTTGACCCCTGGATGGCCGGCGTGGTGATGCCGACGCTGATTATCGTCGGCCTGATGGTGATCCCTTATGTCGACGCCAACCCGCTCGGGTCGGGTTATTACACCTGGAAGCAGCGGAAGTTCGCCATCGGGACGTTTTGCTTTGGGTTCATGCTGCTCTGGCTGCTGATGGTCTTCATCGGCACGTTTATTCGCGGTCCCGGCTGGATGTGGTTTTGGCCCGGCCAGACCTGGGACCCCAATCGCCAGGTGTTCGAGGTCAATCGCGACCTGCCCGACATCTTCTTCATCACCTCCCTGTGGGGCAAGGTCGTTTTCGGCGCCGTCGTCATGGCGATTTACTTCTTGCTGGCCGGCGGATTCGTCCACAAGCTGATCACCTGGAACGAGCTCAACCGGAAGATTTACCAGCGTATGAGCTTTCTTCAGTATATGACCCTGCAGGTCTTCTTAACGATTATGCTGTTGCTGCCAATCAAAATACTAATTCGGCACCTCCTTCGGATCAAGTATATATGGGTGACTCCTTGGTTCAACCTCTGAACGCCGCAGACGCCATCACCGAGGAGGTTCAAGTTGCCTGAGACTTCCGACAAGGATCCCGTCACCAGTCAATCGCTGGCTGGCTTGTTAGTCCTGGCGTCGGTGCTCCTGACCTTGACCCTGGTGTGGGCGCTTTATAACGAATTTTTTGGCCTTCGCCCCTGGAAGAGTTACCAGCGGCTCTTTGCCCGGCAATATCGCCAATTCCTCCTGCGGCAAATTCCCAAGCAGCACGCCGCAGAGAAGGCCCTCCGCGACTCCCCCGAGTACCAGCAACTTGAGAAGCAACTCCAGGACCTCGAAAGCCGGGTCAAGAGCCGGGCGGCGGAACTGGACCGCCAGACGGCAGTGCTCGACCACCGATTCTCCGTGCTCACGGAGACCTTCACCACCGCCCGCGCGTACGTTGCCTCCCAGATTTACGAGATCGAGCACACCTCAAGCCCCCGCGGCAAGCAGTCTCTCCAGACGCGCCTGGCCAAGTACGAGGCTGGGCCTTTCAAGCTCGCCTTACCTTCCCTCCCCCATGGCCAAGTCGAAGAATTAAGCCTGACGTTCGAGCAAATGACGGAGGAATTCAACCGTGTCCAGCAGGAGAAGGGGCAGCTTCTGGAGGAGAAGGCTAACCTCCTGCGGCCCGTCGCAGAGTTGCGCAAGCGGGGCGACGGTTACGTAACCGACCATCTGAACGGGTTGACGACGGAGCAATTACAGGGCCTCCTGGCCAAGGTGAACAGCTTCGCGGTGGAGATCCGGCAAATCAACAACTCGGACGCCGGGATCGTGGACCGTTGCGAGAGTTGCCACCTGGGCATCCGAGAGCCCGTGGTGGTTACCGCCAAGGATATGCAAGGGGAGAAGGCCTTCGTCAGCCATCCCGACCTGGAGTTGCTCCGCATCCACGATCCGGAAAAATTCGGCTGCTCGCCCTGCCACAACGGCAATGGTATGCAGGTGGAGAGCGTCCGGAAGGCGCACGGCAACTACGAGCACTGGCTCTATCCGCTCTATCCGCGCGAGAGCGTGGAAGCCGGCTGCCAGCAGTGCCACGCCAACGACATGGTGGTAGACCACGCTCCCGTCCTCAGTTCTGGCAAAGATCTCTACCAGTATCGCGGCTGCGTCGGCTGCCATCGCTTCCAGAAGTATGATCCTGAGCCGGAAGAGAGCGTATCTGTGCAACAGCAAATCTTCCAGTTCGAAACCCAGCGCCACGATGCCCAGCGCGACATCCAGCGGAATATCCAGGCAGGCGACCAGGCGCCGGACAATGAGACGGCCCGGAGGTATTACACGAAAGCCGACAAGCTGCGCGTTTCCATCAGCGACATGGACGCGCGCCTCGAACAGCTCGACCGGTGCTCTCGCGACCTCCTCCGCGATATGAAGAAGATTGGTCCTGATCTCAAGGAAGTGCGCGTGAAGGTCCGACCGGATTGGCTTCCCGTCTGGATCGAGAATCCGCATGCTTTCCGGCCTACCACCCGCATGCCGCGCTTCCGGCTGGATCCGGATGAGCTGGAAGCTGTGTCCGCTTTCATCTGGCAGGACGCCATTGACACAACGCTCCCTGACCAGCCATCCGGCGACCCCGTGAAAGGCAAGGAAAGCTTTGAGGCGCGCGGCTGCATGGGCTGCCACTCCCTGAGCGACTCCGACCCCGGTTTTGCCGCCAACCTCTCGCGCGTCGGCGAAAAAGACAACTACGCCTATTTGGTCCGGTGGATTCACAGTGCTCGCGAGCGCACGCGCCCGTACTGCCCGTACGAAAAGCGCGACCTCACCCAAGAGGACTACCAGAAGCACGGCCTGCCCTTCGTCTTTGATCTAAACCACACCAGGTGCCCTAACGATGGCCACACACTGCAAGTGGAGCAAATGACCATCATGCCCAGCCTGCGCTTGTCCTGGCAGGAAGCCCGGGACATTGCCAGCTACCTCCTTACGTTGAAGCAGAAAGATCCTGTGTCGTATCTGCACGCACCCTATCTCAACGACCCGAAGCTGAAGGCAGAAGGCCGGGAGGTGGTCGAGCGTTACGGCTGCGCAGGCTGCCACGAAATTGCCGGGCTCGAAGACGAAGGCCGCATCGGCACCGAGCTCACCAAGGAGGGCAGCAAGCCGCTCGAGCAGTTCGACTTTGCCTTGTTCACGGAGGGAGCCCGGAAAGAAGGCTGGTACAGCCAGAAGGGCTTCTTCGAACACAAACTGGCCAAACCCGAAATTTTCGACGAGGGCATGATCAAGGCGGAGGGCGAGGAACTGAAGATGCCCGACTTTGACTTCGACAACAAGCCGGGCGAGATCCGCGGCCTCACCACTTTCCTGATGGGCAGCGTCACGTCGCAGTATCCAGAACGCTACTTCTACTTGCCTGAAGGTCAGGGGCGCGACGTCCAAGAGGGTTGGTGGATCGTGAAGAAGTACAACTGTATGGGTTGCCACCAATTCCAGGTCGGCCAATCGAGCCACCTCATGATGCTGCCGCGCTACCAGACGCCGGAGGGGAAAGACCAGTTGCCGCCCAAGCTCATGTCGGAAGGCGCCCGCGTCAGCCCTGATTGGCTCCTCGAGTTCCTTGCCAATCCGGCCATGAACGAGAAGGATACGGACCGCAACGGCGTGCGACCGTACCTGAAGGTCCGCATGCCGACCTTCTACTTCTCGCCCATCGAGCTCGGCAGGGTGGTGCACTTCTTCCAGGCCCTTTCCGGGCAGCCGATGCCTTACCTTGCCCCCAGGCTTGAGCCGCTGACTGAGCAGGAATTGGCGATGGCGCGCGCGCTTTTTACCAGCCCCGCCGCCCCGTGCTTGAAGTGTCATGCGACCGGCGACCCCGCACATGACAAGCTTGCGACGGCGCCCAACTTCTTGCTGGCACGCGAGCGCTTGAAACCCGGATGGACCAAGCGCTGGATCCTGGACCCTTCCATGATCAGCCCGGGGACCGCCATGCCTTCCGGCCTTTTCCGGCGTGAGGGCGACCACTGGGTCTTCGCTGGACCCACACCACCGATCCTCAAGGGATACAACGGGGACCAGGCGGATTTGCTCGTCCGCTACATGTTTGAAATTACGCCGGAGGAGCAGCGCCGGTTGGTTGGGATGAGCGCCGGCGTGCTCAAGCCGACAACGGAAGTCCGCGGGAAGCCTGCGCCCGTGGCGGCGGCCGGAGCTTGGGCGCCTGGGGGGGACCGCCGCAGCGCCGCCGCCCCGCCAGCCAAGGAGCTGCGCAACGCCAGCGGGCTTGCCAGCCCCGATCCGTCGATAAAGGGAGCAGCCTCGGGCCTGAGGAGTGCGCGTCGCCTCTGGCCTGGCGGGACTTAGCCTCCTGCCGACGGATCGGGGCCAGCCTCTCAAGAAAATTGCGTGATTAACTGTTTTCGGAATGAATCTAAAGGAAAGGTCCTAAACATGAATTACCGAAAAGTAGTCCGGCTCGTGACGCTCGTCGCGGTGGTAGGCCTCGTCGGCTGCGCCAAGAAGGAACAGCCCACCGAACAGCCGGCCGAAACTGCCGAGGCCGTTAAACCTACGCCCATCGACCAGTCCACCGTTGGCACCATCACCGGCAAGGTTTCCTTTACAGGGGCCAAGCCGAAGCTCCAGCGGCTGATGATGGACCAGGATCCGGTTTGCGTGCAGAAACATGCCGGGCCCGTTTACGCCCAAGATGGCGAAGTCAACGCCAATGGCACCTTACCCAATGTTTTTATCTACGTGAAGGCCGGCGCTGAAAAGTATGTCTTCGCTGCCCCCACCGAAGCCGTGACCTTGGACCAGGATGGATGCATGTACAAGCCCCACGTCCTGGGTGTCATGGTGGAGCAGAGCCTGAAGATCGTCACCAGCGACGCGACGACGCATAATGTCCACCCCATGCCCAAGGACAACCGGGAATGGAATATGTCCCAGGCGCCTGGGGGAGCGCCCATCGAGCAGAAGTTCGCGCGCCCCGAAATCATGATCCCAGTAAAGTGCAACCAGCACCCCTGGATGCGCTCCTATGTGGGCGTCGTGCAGAATCCCTTTTATGCTGTGACGGGAAGTGATGGGACTTTCACCATCAATGGGCTTCCGCCAGGGGACTACACCATCGAGGCATGGACCGCGACTTTCGGCACTCAAGAACAGAAAGTAACTGTGGGTCCGAAGGAAACGAAGACGGCCGACTTTTCGTTTAAGGCCTCTTGAGCGTGGTCGGGCGAGACCGTAAGTTGGCGGGGCGTTCCTAAGAGGTGAGTTCGGTGGCCGGAGGCTGGGAAACCGGGGGTGAGGTTTTTCTCGGTCTTCGGACAAAACGTCTTTTGGTTCTCTGAGGCCATTCAGTCAAAGCGCCTTTTTGTCCCTCCGCGAGTTAAACAGGGTTGTTCAACTGAAAAACTAGTGTGACGTTCCCTTCCCCTAATCATCTCTCTAAGTGCGGGGAAATAATTTCAGGAGCTATAAGGTATGGCGCTGGCCATCGCGCTGGTGGTGATTCTTATCACGGCTCTTTCCGGTTACTTCTTCCTGGCCAAGACGTGGTGGTTTCCCGTCGATATTACCCAATACTACGGTCACGCCATCGACCGGCAGTTCATGATCACGCTGGTCACCACAGGGATCATTTTCGTTGTCGCTCAGGCTGCCTTAGCGTACGCGGTGTGGCGTTACCAGGATCGGGGTGATGGCCGTAAGGCTCGCTACTCGCACGGCAACAATCTGCTGGAGGCCAGTTGGACCGCCCTGGCAGCCATTCTCTTCATTGGGCTCAATCTGATGGGCTACCACATCTGGGCGGCGGTTCACTTCACAGGTGCGTTGCCCGGGGCGATGAAGATCGAGGTCTGGGGGCAGCAATTCGCCTGGTATTTTCGCTACCCCGGCCCCGATGGCCAGTTCGGTCCCGCGCATGTGGAAAAGGTGGACGACGCCACCGGAAACTTTCTGGGCCTCGATCGCGACCACGACCCGGCCTCGAAAGACGACATCGTCACGGCCACCCTCGCGGTTCCTGTAAATCAGCCGGTGGAACTCATCCTGCGCTCGAAGGATGTCACGCATTCCTTCTTTGTGCGCGAACTGCGGCTGAAGCAGGACCTGGTGCCGGGGATGGAAATTCCCATCCACTTCACGGCGACCAAGATTGGCCGGTACGAGATTGCCTGCGCGGAGTTGTGCGGCCTTGGGCACTACAAGATGCGAGCCTTCTTTGACGTCATGTCCCCAGAGGATTTTCAGAAGTGGCTGCAGAGCATGGCTGCCGCGCAGTAAGGAGTCAAGAGTCGGAAGTCAGGAGACAGAATATAAACGAACCCGAAGCGAGAGCAGTCTTGGCAGGCAAGCAACGTCCTTCTGACTCCTGACTTCTGGCTTCTGACTTCTCTTCAGGGAGATCATGGATGGCAGATTTGGAATCCATAGCCGTTCACCGGCACGAGGCCCCCAAGGGTTTCATCCGCAGATACGTCTTCAGCCTCGACCACAAAGTCATCGGCATGCAGTACTACTTCCTGGCGCTGTTTTCCGTTTTCGTCGGGGTGACGCTTTCTATCCTGATGCGGCTCCATCTGGTCTGGCCGCAGGTGAGCGTCCCGCTGCTCGACAAGCTTTCTCCCCTGGGTGCGCCGAACGGTGTGATCACCCCGGAATACTACCTCTCCCTGCTAACCCTGCATGGCACGCTCATGGTCTTCTTTGTATTGACGACCGCGCCCCAGGGTGGCTTTGGAAACTACTTCCTGCCGATTCAAATCGGCGCCGAGGACATGGCTTTTCCGCGCCTCAACATGCTGTCGTTCTGGGTGACCCTCGCGGGGCTGGTCGTGCTTTTGGCGACCTTCTTCATTCGCGATGGGCCGCCCATTGCCGGCTGGACCTCCTATCCGCCGCTGAGCGCCGTAGGGGGAGCGGCGGGCCCGGGGATGGCGTTGGGCGAAACGCTCTGGGTCTTCTCCATCGCCATTTTCTGCGTGGCCTCGATGCTCGGGGCCATTAACTTCATCGCCACCACCTTGGATCTGCGCGCGCGCGGGCTCTCGCTTATGAAACTGCCCCTGACCTGCTGGGCTTGGTTCCTGACCGCCATTCTGGGGCTGCTTTCTTTTGCCGTCTTGCTCGCTGCGGGCGTTTTGCTTTTGCTCGACCGGCTGGGCGGAACCAGCTTCTTCATTCCCGCCGGGCTCATTGTGAGCGACAAAATCCTGAGCAACCACACGGGCGGCTCGCCCCTGCTCTGGCAGCACTTGTTCTGGTTCTTCGGCCACCCTGAGGTGTACATCGCGATTCTTCCCGGCATGGGCGTAACCTCGCACATCATCTCTACTTTCTCCCGCAAGCCCATCTTTGGCTATCGAGCCATGGTGTATGCCATGTCGGCGATCGGTGTGCTGGGCTTCTGTGTTTGGGGCCACCACATGTTCGTCAGCGGCATGAGCCCCTATTCTGCTTTCGCCTTCTCCATCCTGACCATGGCCATCGCCGTGCCGTCCGCCATCAAGACGTTCAACTGGATTGGCACGATGCTGGGCGGCAAGCTTCGCTTTGTGACTCCCATGCTGTTTGCGATCGGCTTCGTCTCGCTTTTCGTGACCGGTGGATTGAGCGGCATCTTTCTGGGTCAGCCGCCCATTGATCTTTACTTCCACGATACCTACTTCGTGCTGGCGCACTTTCATCTGATCATGGGCGTGGCTGCCATCTTCGGCATTTTCGCCGGAACGTACTTCTGGTTCCCCAAGATGTTCGGCCGCAAGATGAACGAGACCCTGGGCAAAATCCATTTCTGGGTCACCTTTGTAGGCGTCTACGCGATCTTCATGCCCATGCATTACCTGGGATTGGAGGGCAATCCCCGGCGCTATTCGGAGTTTGTCGACAATTTCCTCCTGCCGCTGATTCCGGTTCACAGGTTTATTTCCATTGCGGCATTTATCACCGGCGGCGTCCAACTCATTTTCCTGTTCAACCTTTTCTGGAGCATGTTCAAGGGCGCGAAAGCCGCTGAGAACCCCTGGGAGGCGACGACGCTCGAATGGACGATTCCTTCTCCGCCGCCTTTCGATAATTTCGCGGGCAAACATCCTGTGGTTTACAACGGCCCTTACGAGTTCAGCGTTCCCGGCGCCGCGAAGGATTACATCATGCAGAATTCGCCGGAGACGGCGGCAGCGAACTAACAACAGTCGGCAGTAAGCAGTCGGCAGAAGGCGGAAGGAAAGCAGTCAGCGATCAGCCTAGACTGCGGGTGCTGCGGGCCCCAGTTGAAGCCGCATGCTGAACGCTGATAGCTGACGGCTGAGAGCTTGCTGAGGGGCAACGAACAAACAGGGCTTTCGAGTTTCTAGTTTCCAGCTTCTATGCGCAGTGGGACGGTCATGGCAACCACCTTAACGCCTCCCCAGCTCGGAACGGCACGCGGCCTCGAAGACGCCGGCCACGGCGGGGGCGGCTTTTATCCGGGGGGCTTCGGCGGTGGAAGAGGCTTCCCGGAGTACCGCGTGCCGGCGCGAACTTACCGGCTGGGCATGTGGTTCGCGCTGACCGGCATCGTGATGTTCTTTGCCGCCTTCACCAGCGCCCTGGTGGTTCGGAAAGGGATGTCGTTCGACTGGGCGGCGATCGCGGTTCCACGGGTTCTGTGGCTGAACACCGGCGTCCTGATCTTGAGCAGCATCACCCTGGAGCTTGCGCGGCGGTCGCTGACCGTCGGCGCGGCTGCGCGGTTTATCCGCTGGCTCTGTGCAACGCTGGCGTTGGGGCTTGGCTTCCTCGGCGGGCAACTGGTGGCCTGGGGTGAGTTGGCCTCGCGCGGAGTCTACCTCGCGACGAATCCCAGCAGTTCCTTCTTCTACCTGCTGACGGCCGCGCACGGCGTGCACCTGCTGGGAGGCATCATCGCGCTGGCTTATGGGGTGTGGCGTGCCGGGCGCGTGGCGCATGGCCCCGACTCGTCGGGGACGGTGATGGATGTGACGGCAATTTACTGGCACTTTATGGATGTGCTTTGGATTTACATCTTTTTCCTGATCATGAGGTTGATGTAGCGGCTGTCGGGCGCGCCTTTGCCCATCAAGCCGCCAAGCCCGGCGCGACGGGAGTTCCTGAATGGCGACCAACGAAGTGGTAAGCGCAAATCTGCATGCAGTCGGAGAATCAGCGTGGGGTGGAGGGGTAGCGCCATTCGCCACCGGCCACAAGAAGCTGGGCATGTGGCTCTTCATCATCTCGGATGCGATCACGTTCTCAGCGCTGATCATGGCTTACAGCTACGTGCGCGTGGCGAGTGAGAGTTGGCCGACGCCCTTCGAGTTCTATCCCGGCATTGTCAAGGCGACCGTGATGACGGTGATCTTGCTCGCCAGCTCGGTGACTATGGTGATGGCCGTACGGGCCGCCAGGCTTGACCAGCAGGCAAGCGTCGTCAAATGGCTGGTGGCTACCATGGCGGGCGGGCTGGCGTTTGTCATCATCCATGCGACGGAGTGGGCGGGGCTGATCGAGGAAGGCGTGCGCCTCTTCCGGAATCCCTGGGGTGCGCCGCTATTCGGCGCCGCGTTCTTCACCCTGACCGGGCTGCACATGACGCATGTGTTCTGCGGTGTGTGCTACCTGGGCGTGGTCGCCTTCCTGGTGAGGAAACGGAAATTGACGCCCGAAGACGTAGAGGTCAGCGGGCTTTATTGGCATTTCGTGGACCTGGTGTGGATGTTCATCTTCCCGCTGGTGTACATCCTCAATGTGAAGATGCGGTGAGCTCTCGTCTGTGGTTCGTTGTCCTTAGTCAGTTGCAACGGACGACAGACCACGGACCTTGAAGAAGCGAAACTCGAAATTCGAAACTCGACCGGCAATTTTCCAGTGTCGATTTTCGAAGTTGTCGAGGAGGGAACATGCATCAGGGATCGGAGCACAGACACGGCGAGGGCACCGTTAGGGTTTTTCTGGTGGTGTGGTTCTGGCTTCTGGCACTCACAAGTGTTGAGGTCTTCCTGGGCTACAAGGCGTTTGAAGTGAAGATCATGATCTCTTTGTTGATGGGCCTGTCGGTGATCAAGGCGTCGCTCATCATTGCCTATTTCATGCATCTGCGCTACGAGAAGCCCAGCCTGGCTGCCGCCTTGATGCCTGCCCTGGTCATGGTGACCCTCCTGATGTTCGTGGTCTTCCCCGACAGCTTCCGGCTGCTGGCCATGCGACCGAAGTAGACTTGCTCACGAGGCCCAGACAATGCTCCGACCCTTCAGCGTTAAGGCGCACAGGAAATTGGAAAATCGAAAATTGAAAATCGCATTGCGAAAGTCGGAATCCGAGATGCCAGACCCGAAGCTCACCGCGCATCTCCCGGCAGTTCTCGGATTTCCATTTGCGAGTTTGGGAACTCGCCTCGGCGCGTTGCTCGCTCGCCTGGCAGCTATCCTGGTGGTACTGGCATCGCCGGTCGCGGCGCGCGCGCAAGGGTGCGCGATGTGTTACACCAGCGCGGCGTCAGCGCGCGCCGTGGCCATTCAGGCGCTTCGGAGCGGTGTGCTGATCCTGCTGGTTCCGCCGTTGGTGATGATGGGTGTGATCCTCATCGTCGTCTATCGTTATCGGAACCGCTTTAACACACCCCTGCCGTGGACCCCTGAGGACGAGCGGGAATTGAAGGAATGGCTGCAGGGGGTCGAAAGGCAGGATGCGGAGCGGAGTTTTCAGTCGTCAGTTGCCGGTTCCCAGTAACGGGGCTTGCACCGCCGGTAACTGAGAACTGGGAACTGATAACTGAGGACTGAAAACTGATTTCCAGGTTCGAAGCCATGACACGATCGAACAACAATCCCTGGCTACACCGTTACGCAACTTTTGTCGCGTTCTGCACGTTTCTCTTAATCATCGCGGGCGCGCTCGTCACCGGCAACGATGCCGGGCTTTCGGTGCCCGACTGGCCCACCTCTTTCGGCAGTTTTCGCATGCCGCGCATGGTGGGTGGGGTCAGGTTTGAGCACGGCCACCGGATGATCGCCGGGACCGTCGGCATCCTGACCATGCTCTTGGCGCTCTGGCTCTGGTTGAAGGACTCACGGCGCTGGGTGCGCCGGCTGGGAGGCGTCGCCGTCTCAGCGGTGGTGGCGCAAGCCGTTCTCGGCGGAATCACTGTGCTGTTTTACCTCCCCGTGGTCATTTCGGTCAGCCACGCCGCACTGGCTCAAATCTTTTTCTGCCTGACGTTCAGCCTGGCCCTGTTTACGCGCTCGCCCTGGCGGTGGGATGAACCGAAGGTTGAAGACTTCGCCGCGCCTTCCCTTCGTCACTTTGCCGTGGCCACGACGGGGGCGATCCTCGTCCAGTTGATCCTGGGCGCCGCCTACCGGCACTCGGGCCTGGGGATTGCTCCACACATCGTGATGGCCATGGTTGTCACGCTGCTGGTCACCTGGACGGTCACGCGAGTCTTGGCGAAGTTCTCTGAGGAGCATCGGCTCGTGCGGGCGGCACTAGTGCTGCTGGGATTGTTGGTGGTTCAGGTCTTTTTGGGGGTGGGTGCTTACGTGATGAAGATGGCCGCGCACAGCGCGCCCCAGCCGCTGCCTCCGGTGGTGGCGGTTACCACCGTGCATGTGGCCGTCGGCGCTTTGGCGCTGGTGGCGAGCCTCGACCTGACTTATCAGGCTTATCGGTTTCTCGCCACGCGTACGGCGGACGTGAAGGTGAGCTCAGCGCCGCAGAGGGCTACGACATGAAGGACGAGATGGAAAGCTCGATGGCCACGCCCGCAGCGTCGCAACGACCGCATCGCGACGGCGGATCGAACCACCCGGAGTGGCTCGCCCCGTACCAGCCCCGTACCAGCGCTCCAACAGCGTGCGCTCACGTCGAGCCGAGAGGCTTGGTACGGGGCCAGTCGCCCCAGGATGGGGAGTCCCGCCGTCCGTCAGCCGACGGATCAGCCGACGGACGACCCGGTACAGGGCTCGTGCGTCTGGCGGACTACTGGACGCTGACCAAGCCCGAGGTCAACTTCCTGGTTCTGGTCAGCACCCTGGTGGGTTTCTATCTCGCCTCGCGCGGGCCACTGAATTGGCTGCGGCTCTTCCATACGTTGCTCGGTACCTTGCTCGTGGCGAGCGGCACAGGAACACTGAATCAGTACCTCGAGCGGAAGACCGACGCCTTCATGCGCCGCACAGCCCACCGACCCTTGCCGGCCGGAAGACTCTGGTCCGCGCAAGCCTTCTGGTTTGGGGTTTTCTTGTCGGTGGCCGGTGGTGCTGAGCTGTGGGCGGCCGCTAATCCTTTAACCAGCGCGCTGGCTGTCTTGACGCTCGGAACCTACCTGCTCTTCTATACGCCCTTAAAGAAGAAGACGCCGCTCTGCACCCTGGTGGGAGCTTTTCCGGGAGCCATGCCGCCTCTCATCGGCTGGGCGGCGGTGCGCAACAGCCTCAGCCCGGAGGCTTGGGTACTCTATGCCATCCTATTTCTGTGGCAGTTCCCGCATCTTTTGGCCATCGCCTGGATGTACCGCGAGGATTACGCGCGGGCTGGCCTGCAAATGCTCCCCGGGAATGACCGCGAAGGCCGCGCAACTATGCGGCAGATCATTGCCTACTTGATGGCCCTTGTGCCCGTGAGCCTTATCCCGGCCTTCTTTGGTCAAGCCGGGCACGCCTATCTTCTGGGGGCGGGGATTTTGGGGTTGGGGTTCTTGGGCTACGGAGCACGTTTGGCAGCCTCTCGCACGAATGCGCAGGCCAAGCGACTGCTCCTGGCGTCCATCGTTTACCTGCCGCTGGTGTTTGCCCTGATGATGGTGGACAAGACTCCGCTCTAAGCGCTGGTGCCTTCCTCTTCCGCGAGCCTCTCTTCCAGTTTTTGAATGGTTGAATCCAGCCAGTTAAGGAGAGCTTGTTCGGCCTTCTCCCGATCCCCGGCGGCTTCCAGAGAGGCAATGCTTTCACCGCGCTCGTTCAGCGGAATGAAGTGGCAGGGAATGTATTCTTCCTTGTCCCTTTCCGGGACCCATTCCCATAGCAAGCATTCACGGCACGGATGGTGTTTGACTTCTTCGCCTACGTTGAGACAAGTGATAGAGTCTCGAAAAAGCCGTTCCGCCTTCCACGGGGTCCGCACGGACCGGCCGTACCCGCCATCCTTGAGGATGTCTCTTTCCAATTTCAGGTGTTCTATAATCTCCTTGAGGTCGGTTGCCATGGCTTTGACCTCCTTGCGAGGTTCCTGAGAATGCTGGCCCAGGGAAACACAGCCGGATTATACCACTTGTAGGCGAGCAAATTCGTGGCCAACGTCAATTCATTGATTCCAGGGAGCTTATTTATTTCCAGGCCGCAACCAACTAATCGGGAGTGGGTCAAGATGCCCACTTTTGAGTCCCCCCGACGGGCCCTTTCAATGCCCAGCCTTTCCGGGTCGCGAAGCGGATTTCGAAGGATGATAGGCAACTGATTAATGGACTCAATCTTGGCAGGGAGCGCGAGCTCATGATCAGCGATGTGGTGTTAGTAGTCTTCTGCGCCCTGGTGGCGCTCTGCGGTCTGGCAGTTATCGTGTGGGAAGGAGTCACAGGGAGGCTTTTCTCCATCGACGGCCTTGCACTAACTCTGATTAGCCTGACGCTGGCCATAGTGTTTGGTGGAAATGTGGCGTGGTCGGCCCGGACGGGGGAATTGCAACAAATCCTGGGGCAAATCCGGAAGGGGACAAAGCAGAAGCGGGCCTCGGATAAGAACCCTCCGGCGGTTGTCTCCTGACTTCTCAACCAACTGTCTTTTCGAACGGAGGACGGAACACTTTAGTTCCGGGAATCGCCCATTGTAGCGGCGGCTTCAGGCCACCATTTCTGTTGGTCAAAACCTATGGCGGGGTAAACCGGCCGCTACACGAAACGGAACGGAGTTTGTGATAATCTCGCTCCAGGCTCGGCATGATTCCTTACCTGCCTGCGGTTGACGCCACGTTGAACGCCTCGAGCGCGGTCCTATTGGCCTGCGGGTATTACTTCATTCGTAGGAGGAATATCCCGGCCCACAAGTTCTGCATGCTTTCGGCGTTTGCCACCTCCACGCTCTTCCTGATCTGTTACCTGACCTACCATTACTACCACGGCGTGACGCGCTTTCCCGGGCAGGGAGCCCTCCGAGCGTTTTACTTCGCACTGCTCGGTTCGCATACAGTTCTCGCGGCCGTCAGCGTGCCCCTCGCTTTGACGACGCTCTACCGTGCTCTGCACCAACGCTTCGAGCTGCACAAGCGCATCGCCCGCTGGACGCTCCCCGTCTGGCTCTACGTCTCCCTCACCGGCGTGGCGGTGTATTGGATGCTTTATCGCCTTTATCCATCGCGGTGAGGGGCCACAAGTCAATAGTCGAAAGTCAAAGGTCGAAGGCCTGGGGGCGCAGGGGTTCGGTTTCTAATCCTGCGGCCCTTCGAGGAGTTTTCCTTGCACGGTCTGGGAGACTTGCAGCGTTATAAACGAGCGTCGCGGCCTCCTCCTCCGCTGATCGTTTTTTCGCTGCCGCGCAGGAACCTGCGGCGGAGATAGTTCCTTGCTGACCTGCTCGCTCTCTCCCCTGATGGCCCCACGGCGGCACGGGCAGCGAGAGGTGCGTCCCTCCACGTGGCTGCCCGCCAAATTGGAAGTCGTCGTCTCCCGCACTCCTTCCCGTTATAATCTGTCTTTGGTTCAGCGTTCGGGGAGAGTTCTGCGCGCACTCTTCTTGGCTTATCCAGCCTGGAAACGAGTGCCGTTCCAACTATTTGTGACTACTTACCTTGAGCCGTGCGGTCGCGCCACAGCGGCGGCAGAACAGGGTGATTGACCCCGATCCCGAAGTTGCCACGGAGCAGGCAGATTCAGGCCCCTTGCAATGAAGCGCTGGGTCCAGGGCATAAGCACGAGTTCTTGCCTCGGGATCGGGGTTGATAGCGCCAATAGGTTGGAACGGCACGAGGAGTTGCTTTGATCCCACCGGAAATCCCGCCGAGCAGTGATCCCGCGCCCGCGTCGCGAGCGGGTGCGGATACGCCGCTGCCTGCCTACGTCAAGCTACGCGCGCGACGCAATTCGGCGATTGTCGTTGTGTCCATCCTGCTGGTCCTGATCACGTTCCTATTCTGGTACCAGACGTGGTTTGGGAGGCCGCTTACAGACCAGGAGATGACGCGCTACCTGGCTGACACTTCAGTGCCCCACAAAACTCAGCATGCCCTTTCGCAGCTCTCGGAGCGTCTGGCGCGGGGTGACGTGGCCGCGCGGCGCTGGTATCCACAGCTCCTGGCTCTGGCCCGGAGCAAGGAGCCCCAACTGCGCCTCCTGGCGGCCTGGGCGATGGGCCAGGACAACCATTCGGAGATGTTTCATCAGGCATTGCGCGGCCTTGTGGACGATCCCGAGCCCCTGGTGCGGGAGAACGCGGCGCTGGCCTTGGTGCGTTTCGCGGATTCGGCCGGTGAGCCGCAATTGCGGGCCATGCTTCAGCCTTACACGGTTGTCGCCCCGAAGGCCGGCGCAGTGAAGTTTCGCTTGAAAGAACAGGATGCAGTCTCGCCGGGTGCGATCCTGGCCCGCATCAGCCCCGGGGAGGACGCGAAGCCGGTAAACGTTGCTTCACCGCTGGCGGGTGAGGTGGCGCATCTGCTGGCCAAGGACGGAGCGAACGTTTCCGCCGGCGACGCACTCGCCGTGATCTCGCCAGGGGAAACGCAGGTGTGGGAATCCCTGCGGGCGCTCTATCTGGTGGGACAACCGCAGGACCTCGAGGACGTCGACCGCTATGCCCGCGGCACGCCTCATATGTCTGAACGGGTTCGCCGGCAGGCTGAGACCACGGCGCAGGCCATTCGCCAGCGGGCAGCACAGGGCAAGGGCTAGTGCCGTGCCTACTTATAAGGAGATGTATTACACCTTTGCTGAGCGTCCCAAGCAGCGGTTCGAATGGCATTAATACAAACACAGAAAGCGAAATTGCATCCCAGAACGGCCTATCATAACCGCCCCCTCACGCGTCCCTGCGGGCCACCCTCTGTCCGTCAACTGACGGACAGAGAGGCTGGGGGTGAGGGGTATAGGGCAATGTGTTCGAAAGGCAGGAGGTCATATTGCTTTTCGCGTTTGTATTAGGCCCAAGGGGGATGGTTAGTATTGGAACTTAGTACCCAGGCGCGCCTCAACTTCTTCCGTAGGTACCATCTCGATGGCGTCCCAGGGGCAGCCATCCAGGAAGCAGCCGTCGGGGCCTTTACTGATGCACTTCTTGCACCCGATACAGAGTTGGGGGTCAACTTCGATGCGGCCGAAGGGCGGGTGGTCTTCGTCGGGAACCCAGTACATGCAGTCTTCCACCGGGCAGTAGGGGACACACGCCGGCGAGCCCGCGCAGCCAGTGCAGCACTCGGTGATGATGGCAATTTCCTTGGGCTTCTTCTTACGCGGCGTGTCAATGCCCTTGGACTTGGGATCGCTCTTGACGACTTCCCCGACGGGTAGGTAGTATTCGGCCAATTTGTTTCTCCTGGCGCGGCACCAAGAGAATATTGTCCCAGACGGGATGAGGCTCGTCAACATCTTCGGTTGCGTACGACCACGAAGTGAAAGGAAACTCGATTTCCGAAGTGGGAAGCTGGTGGCTCGCTATACCTTTTTGAAATTGGAACATCAGCTCGTTACGTAGCGAGGTCGCATGGTTGCCTGGACGCTGGTTTTTCATTTGATTGGTTTGGTTTTCTGGCTAGGGGACTTGCTAATTGTCACCCACGTGCTGGCCATTCATTCGGGCGAGCCGTCTCCGGAAGCTCGCGTAACGCTCGGACGCCTGGAGATGAAGCTCCTCAAGGGCTTGGCTCATCCTGGAGCCGCTCTGATGGTCATTACGGGCATTATCCTGGTGACCCGAAACCCGGAATACCTGGGTGAATTCTGGCTGCGGGCCAAGCTGCTCCTGGTTCTTACCTTGATTGTGCTGGACCTCAGGGTTTATTTCCGGACGAAAGCCTTCCAGAGCGGGCGGGTAGAATTGCAGCGGGGCGAGTGCATGGCCTGGCATGGCGCGATTGCTTTAGTGTTTTTCGCCATCTTGATTCTTGTCCTGGTTAAGCCTTTTGGGCTGCGGGTTCGGAGAGGGTTCGTTAATTCTGCCAAGCCAGGGATGGCGTACCTAGGTGCGGCGGGCGGGACCCCGATGGATCCCGATAAAGGCAATCGGGACAGGTCGGGGCAGGCTGCTCGCGCGCAGTCCGCGAGGGCGCAATGGCGCACCCAAGCGAGAGCGCGGAGCGCGGAAAGAACGAGCGCGTCTAACCGGCTAGTGTCCCGTCCCACTCAATTGTTGACGATGACGAATGTGGGCCGGACCCCCTCACCGGTCTCCGTCAGCTGACGGATTGACGGACAGAGGGGCCGGGGGTGGGAGGGTCGACTCAACATCTTCGCTGTCAAACATTACATGGGACAGGACAGTAGAACTGAAATCGCAGGCGGAGGACAAACACTTGACGAAGATTACGGTCAATAACAATGGGTCACTGAGAGTGGAAGGTGAATTCACTCTCGCGGATGCAGAGGGCAAGGTTTTTGACTTGGCGGGCCGCACCGTAATAAGCCTTTGCCGCTGTGGACACTCGGAAAACAAACCCCTTTGTGATGGCAGTCACAGGCGGGTCAATTTCCAATCGGAAGTGAAGGCTCGCGCACTTCCTCCTGCAGCGCCAAAGCCGCCCGCTGCGTAGACCTGAGGGAGGCGTTTCCTCCGTTCACGCGGGGGCCTCCGTTTGGCACAAGCGCGCGAGCGCGGGCGCGGGCGCGGCCGCGGCCGTGTGGGGAGGTACTCGCCTGTGCCTCCGTGGGTGGGGCTGGGGTTCCTGTTCCAGTCAAGGGAGGTAAACATGCGAATAGTCCGGCGGCTCGGAATCTTCTTGATGCTAGTGTCCCGTAACATTTAATTCTTTACAACGTTTAACCTTTTCCAGTATGCTGTCGGCCGTGGCTTTCCACACGAATGGTTTGGGCGCCTCATTCCAGGCCGCCAGGTACTCGT
>Ga0315279_10002478_pt1 | contig 27604 bp, 20 predicted proteins | sample YL17G06_20_MG_FD_203694 | JGI IMG/M metagenome (GOLD analysis project Ga0315279, IMG submission 203694) | Sediment microbial communities from Yellowstone Lake, YNP, Wyoming, USA - YL17G06_20 | ecosystem: Environmental > Aquatic > Freshwater > Lake > Sediment | place: USA: Wyoming | collected... | reverse complement strand
CGTCCAAAGTTTCCATTCTTAGCAGGCTTTCTCTTCTTTCATCAGGTATCCTGCTCACTTCTCTCACTACCTTCGCTGCGAATTTTGCGATTTCACCCATGTTCTTCTTCAGATCCTCATCCTTGGCCAGCGCTTTCATGATTTCGTTCATCTTCACTTCACCATGTTTAAAATGCTCCAGAATACTGTGATAGACCTTCCATTTCCAAGAGCCAGCAGCGTAATAGCATATCTTTCTAGGAGTGACCTTTGTGGCTTTCAACACGTTCAGCGTATCGTCAATGACGCTTCTGACCAAGTCCTCTTTCTCGATGGCCTGCGTGTTCATGAGTTTCTTGTCGGCTTCTGGCCATTCCGCGACCGATATGAAACCTTTACCTTTCATTTCGGTCCACATCTCTTCACAGATGTGGGGAGCAAACGGGGCCAACAGCCTCAACCATATTCCTAGGGCTTCTCTTAGCGTTCGCGTTTCGGCTTTTCCTTTCCTGTTGACGTACCAGCGGAAGTCGTTCCAAGTTTCAAACAATGCAGTTGACAAAGCAGTTCGAGTCTTCATTTCCTCAAGGCTTTCAGTTACTTCAGTAATGCGTTTCTGTAATGTGCTCATTAGCCACTTCTCCAGATGCCCGTTTTCGTCCTTTCTGGCATTTTCTATTATGTTCTTGGCGAAATGGTAGAATGCTTCAAGTTTGCCCTGCATTTCCTTGGCATTTTCTTTTCTCCAGTTCGGGTCGTCCATGCCTTCTGCAGCCATAATCAGAGCGCATCGAGTGGCGTCCGCGCCGAACTGTTCTGCGATGCTTTTCATGGTGACGAAGTTGCCTTTTGACTTGTGCATTTGTGTACCTTCGCTCATGAGCATGCCGTTTACGCCGATGGCTTTCGGCCATTGTTTGGGTGGAAAGAGCGCGACGTGGTGGAATATGAAGAAGGTTAGGTGGTTGGGAACCAATTCTTTTGCTGAGACTCTCAGGTCTACGGGGTACCAGTACAGGAATTCCTCGCGCATTCCAGCCAAGACTTCTCTGTTGATCCCTGATTCCTTGGACACTTTTTTCAGGTCGCCTTTTCCGCTGAGAATGTAGTCGAACACTTCTTTTGTCAGCATTTCAGGTTTTACGCCGTGTTGTTTTACGTGCTTGTTCAGAGTGTAGAAAGCCATGTATATTGTGGAGTCACTGAGGGTTTCGATGATCCAGCCTTTGCCCCAAGGCAACGGCGTACCGAAACCAGTTGTTCTGGCGCAGGCCCATTCTTTAAGCCAATCAATCACTGTTGAGAAGTATTGTGTGGCTGTGTCTGGGTAGATTTTCATCTTACTTAGGGCTTCTCGTGTCTTGGCTTTCCATTCTAGGTCTGAGTAGTTCAGGAACCATTGGTCTTGCAGAACTTTGACGATGCATTTGGTCATGCATCGGCAGACAACTTGCTGTGGAAGGTCGAACATCGAATCTGCCACCTTTCGGTTCTTGAAGTCTCGGATCAGTATGTCTTTGATTTCTCTGACGGTTTTGCCTGAGTATTCTCTGCAATTCTCTTTCAGTATGCCGCCGTGGAATTCCTTCTTGTACAGTGTGTTTGTGGCTTCGTCTGCTTTGGGGTCGTTCTGATCTTTGACGCCTAGTTGCTTGACGATCTCAATGGCTGGGTATTCGCCATAGCCTTCGACCTTGATCAGCGAGATTGGTTTGATGTTTCTGACTGTTTCCGGGTCAATGCCGAATTCCTTGAGGGTTTCAGGCTTTTCCTGCAGGTCCTTCAGCGCGAGCCAGTCGTAGGGCGCATGAGCAGGAACGCTGTAAACGACGCCTGTTGCTTGTGCCGGGTCCACGAACCATCCTGGAAGTATCAGGAGCTTGCCCTTTGTAGCTGGGTTTTCAAACGTCTTGCCAATCAGTGCCCTGCCTTTCACAGGGCGGTTGACTTTGACGATTCTTCCTTGTTCTTTGAGCTTTTGTGCGGCTTCTTCACTGATTACCCACTTCTCGTTGTCCACATGTGCTTCGACGTAGGTAGCATCTGGGTTCAGCCAGATGTTGGTAACGCCGAAGATGGTTTCTGGTCGTAATGTGGCTGCGGGCAGGTAGGTTTCTGCGTCCAGTTTGAATTTTATGAGCGTGTATTCTTCTGGTGTCACGCCTTCGCCGACTTGACGGTCGTGGTCCCCGGTTGGGCTTTGGCATTTTGGACACCAGACGACTGGGTGTGTGCCTTTTGACACGTAGCCCATGGCTCGTAGGCTTTCGTATTGCCATTCTATGAGCTTCTGGTAAGCGGGCATTACAGTGTTGAATTCTCTTCGCCAATCCACGGAGAAGCCCATCTTTTTTGCGGCGATTCTGCCTTCGTCAGTATAGTAGGTGGCCATATAGATCGGATCAACGAACTTTTTGAGCTCCTGTTCAGGAACGCCGTCAACTTCTCTCAGCACTCTGATCCATTCTTGGTCGCCTTTGGCTACGCGGTTGCTTGCACCCAGCAGTGGTTGACCAGTCCAATGCCATGCCCAAGGAAAAAGCACGTTATAGCCTTGCATGCGCTTGAACCGGGCATAGGCATCCGTGCGCGAGGCAGTGAAGGCGTGGCCTGCGTGGAGTGGGCCGTTCATGTAAGCGTATGGGAAAGTGACGAAAAATTTCCGCTTGACCGGATCGGGGTCTGCTTCGAAAATCTTGGCGGCTTCCCAGTTTTTCTGCCATTTTTCTTCGATTTGTTTCAAAAATTCCACGAAACTTTCTGAATCGGTCTGAGGGGTATTAAAGGTTTTGTTTTCACGGACAGAGAACGTTATCCCTCATATCTCGCACCAAGAACTACTGCAGCAGACTGGGATTAATTCTTTGCTGTGTTTTGGGCAAGCAGAGCTGTCTTCTCTGCTTTGACTGTGAAGAACAGAGTGACTGTTGCTGAAGCAATGATCGATCCGAGCAGAGTGACGTCTGCTCCGTAGAGAGTTGTGTACACACCGTATGAATGCTCGAATGCGCCTAGTTCTGATATCCACGTTCAGGAACATGTCATGGCAATGAGCGAGCCTAATAGAGTCGCAAGGGCGAACCTTGCTCTTTTTCTTGCTTGGTGAACCAGTTGGAAGAATGCTGCAAACGTGCAACCAAAGAACGAAATGACGCCTAATGAAAGCCCCATTCCGATCTCGGTCTCAGGGTATACTACAAGCTGGTTGGAACTCCATCTGAACTCTGCCCAAGGCAAGAAGCAGCCCACGATGCTTACGGCAAGTCCTGTCAGGACTAGAATGTTTGGAGGTTTCGAAAGCGAGTTCAGCAAGGGATTTCTATCTTGAGGATTGCTTTGCTTCTCTCTGATATCTGAGGAAGTATTTTCACGCATGGTTCATCCTTTTGCGCAGATTTTCTTTAGCTTTCTTGATTGCTTCCGGTAGTTTTTCAACTGACGTACCGCCGCCCTGTGCGAAGTTGGGTTTTCCTCCGCCTCCCCCTCCGATGACTGCAGAGGCTTCTCTAACGATCTTTCCAGCGTCCACACCTTTCTCGATCGCCTTCTTACCTGCCATAACGACTATCCTAGCGTTATTTTTATCCGAACCGTAGAACAATGTCACCGTTGCTTCGTCGCGATTGATCATCTCGTTTGCTGTCTGCACCATACGATTGATGTCGATCTCTTCTTTGAAGTTGCGTTCCACAAGCTTGATTCCCTTTATCTCTTGAATCTCTTCCGCAGCATCAGTCAATCCTATACTTTCACGTTCTGCCAATTCCTTGATGAGCTTTCTTTTTTCTGCGTTGGCCTCCTTCAAATCCTTCGTAAGCCTTTCCACTGTCTTGTCAAGCTTCTCCAGAGGAGCGCTCAGCATATCAGCAACTTTTAGCAGCAGTTCTTCATTCTTCTGCACTGCTTTCACGGCTGGAATCCCGATAGAATAGGTGATCCTTTCCACCCCGTCCTGAACTCGTTCCGAATGGATCACTTTAATGAATCCAATCTCACCCGTGTTCTTCAAATGCGTTCCTGCACATGCTTCAACATCCCAATCACCTGCTCTCACTACGCGAATATCCTTGCCCGGAATCGCACCACCTTGATATAGTCTGAAACCGTAGCGGCTTTCAGCCTCGTTGCGCGGCAGCCAAGCCGTTTCAACCGGAATGCTCCGCAGAACCGCCTCATTCGCCAGAATCTCAATCTTGTGAACCTCCTCCCGAGACAGCCGACGATAGTGTGAAATGTCCAGCCTAGAGCTTTCAATGCCCTTCTGCGTTCCATATTGCCAAACATGCATCCCAAGCACACGCCTGGCCGCGCCGCCGATCACATGAGTAGCCGTGTGATTCTTCATCAAACTGTAGCGCTTGTTCCAGTCAATCACTCCCCAAACCTTGTCGCCTTCCCTTGGAATCACGCCCTTCAGCCTATGAACGATGACCTTGCCGACCTTTTGAACGTCAACAACCTCAACTTTGTTTCTGCCAAACGTGAAGTGTCCGCTGTCAGCAGGCTGTCCTCCGCCTTCAGGAAAGAAACATGTCTTATCCAGAACCACGTACTCATCGCCTATCACTTTGAGGACCTTGGCTTCAAACTCCTTAGCGTACTGGTCCACGTAGTACAGCTGTTCCGTTGCAGGAACGTTTTCCACTGCCTTCTGCAGCCACTCCTCATGCTTGACATCTTCCTCCTCAACAGGCTTAGTCAGTTGCATATGCCTCTGCGCAATAAGCGCGTAGAAATCGTCAGGAATCTCCACCCTGAGGGCTTCTCTCTCTGCTGCTTGCTTGACAATCTCAGGCGGAAGCCCGTGCGAATCATAAAGCTCAGTCAACGTCTCTATCGGAATCTCCCTTTTCCTCGCCGCTTTCAGTTCGCTGGCGATGCGCTTCACCATACCCTCGCCGCGAATGATGGTCTCTTCAAACTTGACCTCTTCGCTCTTGAGCATCTCCATGATCTCATTGCGCATTTCTTTCAAATGCGGAAAATCGCCAGACCAGAAACTGATCTGCATATCCATGATGTCGTACAACTTGTCATGAATGCCCAGCATCTTCAGCAACCGGTAGACTCTTCGGAAAATAAGTCGGGCCAAATATCCTTCTTGGATATTTGACGGAACCACGCCTTCGGAAAGAATGAAGTTCAGGCATTTAGTGTGATCAGCGACCGCAAAAGCGTTCTCGATTGGAGTCAGGAACCTGTCAAGTTCCTCTATGCTTATTCCTGCAAGTTCCGCTTCCCTCTTCCTCGTTTCCAGCCGACTTGCCGTCTTGTCCAAGCTAACTAGACCTGAGACTTTCGCTATCTCGTTCAGTAGCTTCTTGTCGATCTTTGTCAGCCCCGCCATTTGGAAGATTTTGTCAAGCAGGTCGCCGTAAATCGCCTGAAAGCCGCTTGCAACTCCTTGACTGAGCCAAGTATAACGGTCTATTCCGTAACCTGTATCCACCGTTCGTATGGGCAGTTTGATGAACTTGTCGTTGACAACCTTGTACTGCATGAAAACCAGCGTGGCAACCTCTAAACCACGAATAATAGACTCAACACACGGTCCAGCGTTCCCGCCTCCGGACCAGACCTCCTCCTTGTAAACGATCTCATCAGCCTTAACGCCTAGATCCTTAGTAACCCATTGATGATGATATCGAACCGTCTGATCCTTCCAATACACTTCCTTGTCAGGATAGTTGAAAGCATGCGCGCCGCCCATTTCGAAAATTGTCATATGCCTTCCGAATGTGGGTCCAGTATTCGCAATGTCCACCATCCTTATGCAAGGCTGAGAAATGACAAGCGGGTTCGCAGGCGGTGGGGCAATTCCTTCTGTCACGTAAGGCTGAAAATCGATTATGCTCGCATGCGTTAGGTAGATGTCTTCTCGCCATCGTGCCACAACTGGGTATGGTTTGATTCGGACATGGCCGTTCTTCTCGAAGAAAGACAGGAAAGATTCTCGCATCTCGCGTAAGCCGTATCTCCTCTTTGTTGGAGGGTTGCCTATGAAGGAGTAGCTCGCACAGCCCGATGAAGAAGCTTCACCGCATGTCTCCTGCTTGGGGTTCTGTGTCCAATAGTATTTCCTACACTTCGGGCACAACTTTCTAACGTAGCCAGACTCTTTGAAGAATGGCAGGTCATATTCTTCCTTAGGAAACTCCTCCAACTCTCAAACACTCCAACAGTAACTTGACCGAGGCTTTTCAGAGGATAGACGGGTCGCACGAATTTAAACCATTTCGCCGAGAACCAAACTGAATTCCCTCTCATAGTAAACTTATTATGGAATCAGTGGGTAATTGTAGTCTTGGGAGAAGATGCAATCATGATATTGAAGCTCAAGATTGCTCTAGCTATCTTGTTGGCGATTGCAGTCGCCACACCTACCTTACTTGTCTGGGCTTCCGAAACCCAAAGATTCGTACTCTCCAAAGAGCTTCATGTCACTGACTTCGTGCCGCGTGACGTTGACGCTTACATAGCGTATGTGAACGATTCTAAGGTTGAGGTTGCACACATATACGTTCGTGTTGAGCATCCCATGCCGAACTCGCATCGTGTTCCCATCCTGTTCTCGATTTGGCACACTGAAGACACCGAACTCGACTCGCTCGTTCTCAGGTTCTCCACCGACCAATATGTGACCTCCGTCTACACGGAAGCTTCAAGCTACAACTGGCCAGAATCCCGATTCTACAGAGAAGGTCGGCAGACAATCCTCGCTGTGAACGATATGGGTTGGTTCGGCGTAGGAACCGTGACACTTAACTTCATGCTGTTCGCGGACTCGCACAGCGAAAACCTGGGGCTGATTATGGATTTTTCAATGCATCACGAAGCGTTCATGCAGCTAACATCACTCAAAGGCCACGCAAACCTCTATACTCCGATTCCAACCTAGCGAGACTGCAAAGAGCCAAGCCATTGGCATCGGCTAGCCAAGCTTGAAGCCAAGCAGAAAGCCAACGACAAAGCTGCCCGCAAACGGCAGAAGAGAGATTATGCCGACAAGCCATGAGAACCCTGAGCTTGCGAGCCCAAACGCGTCTGCCATCGCTTTCCATAATGCATCGTAGTTTATGCTGATGATGTTCTGAGTGCCCAAGTAAATGAGCGCTATCAAGAACAAGCCTATCACGACGGCAACAAGCTTGCTTATCTTCTTAACCGCATATCCAACAATGAAGCCGCCTATCCCGCCAGCACCTAACTGAAAACCCATAGAAGGTAAGAGTTCACTCATTCAAACACCTACAATCATAAGCTATTCATGAGTTTGATTTAAATGCGTTTTGCCAAGAATAGCGTACACGACGCGCTGCGCTCAGGGAGGTGAACACTCACGGACATAGTGGACATCTACATACTCAACCTCTTGCTTACCCTAGGAATGTTTGCGGTCCTCATTTTCCGAGCATGGATCGAAGTCAAACACTACCGCATGGTATGGCAGGAACTGGAATGGAAACAAACCTACCAAAACATGGGACGCATACTCAAAGCCGAAAAAGACCTCTTCTCAAAGGCCGAAGGCGGCGACGAACTGTACCAAATGCTATGCGAAATCTTCAAAGTCACCTCAGACAAAAGCTAGGGAAAATGCCAACCCTCAATCAACTTTCCAACACACTCATGATGTTTCTCAAGCCCATAACGCCTAAAAGGTTTAGTCAAATGCCGCTGAGACCTCGTCGAAGTAATGTAAAGCCCCCTCTTTGCATCGCGCTTCATCGTGACCTCAAGCTTCTTCAAGTCGGGAAACCTTGAACCACACTTCTCACACCTGAAACCCTGTCCTTTTCCCATCGACTTCAGCCTCTTGCCACACTTCGGGCAAACAGGATTATGAAAGGCGATTCTCGGCGCCAGCTTCAGCAATCGAAACTTTTCCAGATTTATCGTCAGCCGCCTGTTTTCAGTTGGCAAACGGACACCTCCGTAGATCTCCACGGAATCCCTTGCCACCAGCTTCATCGCAGCCTTTCGAAGAGCATCAGTCGGTTCATAAGCTGCACAATCAACCTGCGCACTTCCATCCTTGATGGTGAAGATCACATGTCTCCCGCGAATCATCCTAGGATCAGCCGATACTATTCCCTTGGCGATGATCGAGCTGTAAGGCGTCGCCTGTTTCAGATTCTCGATTCGCTTTAAGTGCGCATCTGTTCCTTGATTCGTGCGGAAGATGGCCCACCTTTCCACAGGCTCAAGAGGCTTAACAATTTCAAACGCTTTCTTCACAACCTCCGGCGTTTCACCCCTGATGCCAAAAAGAATCGGATCGGGTCCGCGTGGAGTAATAATGACTCTGTCCTTTTCTGCGTCAACATTGTTGAAGGTGTAAGGCTCAGTTTCTTCATCCATACGAAAGATTGAGGCTTCATCCATCATACGTTTCAAACCATGATTCTCGGGAACGCGATACGCAAGAATCTCAAACGTGTAATCGCCTTGAAGAGTCTCACCAATTGCCGCCAGACCACCAATTATTCCTCTGCTATTCTTGAAGCCCACAGCCTCAGCTTCAGATTTCCTAACAAGTCTCATTGCGTCTTTTAGACCAACGACGCCAGCGATCGTTTTCTTTGCAAAGATCCTGACTTCTCGCGGAATCTCCGTTTTTTCGAAGAAGACAATACCCGGGTCTGTGCCTCTGGAGTCGAGATCGGAATGCTCTTCCACTGTGCTTATGACGGTTTCCTTGATTCTTTTTTCGATGCTTTCATCGTGCTGGATTCTTAGGCAGAGTGCGCCGTTTCCCCTCGTTTTCCATGGCACGTTTGGGTTTAATCTGATCAGATTCGGGTAATCAATGAAGTCGACGTTCAATTTCTGCAGTTTCTCCACAAGCAATGCAGCAATATAGGTTGTACATCCTTTTCTCGTTGAATCTGTATCATCCAGTCCTATGTGCATTGTTTTCTTAGACATTCCAGCAGACCGTTCTCCGGCGGTTTAGAGTCTAGGTTGGAATATTATAAGGTGTTCTTTTGGATCGTGAACAAAAAAGAGGGAGTTTGTTACTTGTTTTCCTCGACAACTATCATCGTTAGCGTTGATCTGACCTTGTCAAGTCTTCTGACACGCCAAGTCACAATCTCTTTCAGCTTGTCCATTGTGTTTGCTTTGACTCTTGCGATTATGTCGTAGACTCCGTAGACCGCGTAAGCTTCTTCCACACCCTCGACTTTTTTCAGTTCTTTCAGAACGTCTGCTTCAGAGCCTATCTCGGTGTTTATCAGCACGAAGGCTGTTGGCATTCAAATCTCCTCAACTCTTACTCTTGCTCTTGTATATTAAAAATTTTGCTACACTTTGCGATTAATCTGATGTGAACACTTGACCCAAAACCCGGTTTTCTTAACGCGACTCACCTTTGATCTTTCATTTGCCTTGGATTGTGACAATTCCAGAATGGAAAGTCAAATTGAGATATGGATATGCTTATCTCCAATTCCCGCACACTAGGCTACTGGTTTTGAACATGCCCAAAAAAGGCGCTCAAAGGAATGCAATCACAAGCCGGGAAATGCGCGCCCTTGAGCTGAACTCGGAATACTTTGGTGTTTCCAGACTTCTACTGATGGAAAACGCAGGGCACTGCGTTGCCCAAGAAGTCGCTTCGCGGTTCAAGCCAGGAAAATCCATTGCCGTCTTCTGTGGTCTAGGTGGAAACGGCGGTGATGGGTTCGTCGCAGCTCGACACCTATCCTCAATGGGTTTTCAGGTTACTATAGTTCTCGCCGGAAAGGCTGAGGAAATATCTGACAAGGTGGCACTGACAAACTGGCAAGCCCTTCGATTCCTCAGAGACGCAATCACATTGCTCGAAGTTCCAGACAGCAGCCTCATACCTGAAACAACGGCGGAAATAGTCATTGACGCACTGCTCGGAACTGGGACCAAGGGAAAACTGCGTCCTCCGATACTGCAACTGGTCAGGAAAATCAACAATATGAAGGCTTTCAGAATAGCCGTTGACATACCAACCGGGATCGATGCGGACACTGGAGAGACCTTGGGCGGAGCGGTAAAAGCAGATCTGACGATAACTTTTCACAAAACGAAGAAGGGGCTTGAAAAGGCAAAGAAACATGTGGGCGGGCTGATCGTAAGAGACATAGGTCTGCCTAAGGAGTTTGAAAGGTTCGCAGGTCCCGGAGACGTCTTGTCTGTGGCAAGATCTCGCCCATCAGAATCCCACAAGGGCGATTTCGGGCGTCTGCTAGTTATTGGTGGAAGCGAAACATATTCCGGCGCTCCCGCATTGGTGGCAATGGCTGCTTTGCGCACTGGTGTCGATCTAGCTTACGTGGCGGCTCCGGAGAGTACGGCTCGTGCGCTTTCCTCGATGTCACCTGACCTAATCACCGTGAAACTGCAGGGAAAGCACCTGAATCCAGATAACATGTCTGATCTGGAGACGTACATTAAACAGACTGATGCAGTCGTGCTGGGGCCGGGTCTTGGATTGCATGCAGAAACCAAGAAAGCCGTCAAAGCCATAATCAACACTGTGGAGAATGCGGGAAAACCGTTGCTTTTGGATGCGGATGGTCTGAAGGCTTTTGCGGATTTCAAGAGAAATCTGAAAGTGCCTCTAGTGCTGACGCCTCACAGCGGCGAATACGCCATTCTGACAGGCAAGAAGCTGTCGAAGGATTTAGAAGGAAAGGTGTCGGAAGTACAAAAAACAGCCGCAGAACTGGGTGCAATAGTATTGCTGAAGGGCGCAATCGACATAATCTCTGAGGGAAAACGCACCAAGCTCAACTTTACAGGCAACCCAGGTATGACGGTAGGCGGAACTGGGGACGTACTGTCAGGAATCGCCGGAGCATTCTTGGCTCAGCAAGTTGAGCCATTTGAGGCTGCGGTTGCTGCAGCTTTTGTGAACGGGGCGGCTGGAGACTTCATATTCTCGGAGAAAGGCCCTCACATGGTCGCCTCAGACCTCATGAACTGGATTCCACACGTACTCAACGACCCGATGAGCCACCTCAAGGTGCGAAAACCAAGTGTCGGGAAAAGTTAGAATCACCGTTTATCATGCTGCTCAATGCGACCCCAGCAAGTGCACCGCCCTAAAACTGAAACATCACGGCTTGATTCGAACGGTCTCTCATATGAGGTTCATACCTAAGAGAGCAATCGTGCTTAACCCGTTTTCTGAAACCGCATTTTCACCAGAAGACAAGAAACGCATCGAAGATTTTGGGCTCGCGGCTTTGGACTGCAGTTGGGAACATGCTGAAAAAGTTCTGCAAAAACATGTAAGAGGTACCTCTCGTTGCCTGCCGATTCTTGTCGCGGGCAATCCGGTGAATTTCGGCAAACCGACTAAGCTTACTACGGCAGAGGCTTTGGCTGCTGCCCTCTATATCGCTGGGTTTAGGGATGATGCGGTGGAGTTGCTTTCGGTATTCAGGTGGGGACACACTTTCCTCGAGCTCAATCACGAGAGACTAGAGGACTATGCAGACGCAAAGAATAGCCTCGAAGTGGTAGAACTGCAGAAACGCTTCAGTGAAGCTGCTAGCGCATAGTGGAATATCCACGTACGCCGACTCGTGGAAGGGTCTGGGGAAAGCATGCGTTATCGAGATTGTCATTATTCAGCTTGCTTCAGAAATCTTTGTTCTTTATGATGCGTAGAATATCATCTTTGCTGACTACTCCTTCGACTCGACGTTCATCTATCATGACAGTCGGCGTACTCTTCACCCTGCTGACCATGGCTGATATCCATCCTCGTGGAGTTCCAAGATCACGAACATCAAAGCTTAACCTTAATTCCTCTGCTACTTCCTTTGTGTTTTTCAGCATTAGCGTATCGTCTCTTGACAGTTCCTTCTCGATTTTGTCTTCAGGAGGCCATCCGCCATACAGCCATGCACTTGAGCTGGAGCTGAAAGGTTTCACAATCCATTTCGTTCTTATAAAAACCGTAATGGATCTTACCATGGTTGCCACCTTGCGTCTGGTTACCCCGTAATAATCGGTTTAAACATGGATAAAACTTGCTATGGCTGTCCAATTCCAAGCTGTGGCCGGATTAGAGGCTTGATGCCGTAGCTAACCAATAGTATAGAAATGGTAAAATCACAGAAAGCCCTAGTTGAGAATGCAGAACTCGAGTGAGCTGTGGAGTGGATCAGAATGAACGAGAGAACTATGTTGCTTTTCAACATGGCAGCACTTGCAGAAAGGTCGTCCTGAACAATGCGCGGTTTCACGCTTTTCATGTGTCTTGTGGCAATGTCTTCTTGGACATTTCTAGGAACTTGTCTGAGCAGAAACGTTGGAACCAGAGCTAGTCTGCCCGTTCACAACCTCCGTACGGGCCTAAGCTACTCTGATATAACGGCAGCCATAAATGCAAATGAAACTCTAGACGGCGACACAATATTTGTTGATGAAGGCACATATCCTGAACACATCTACGTGGGCAAATCGCTGAACATCATCGGCGCGAACCAGAGCACGACAGTCGTGGACAGCATGGGATCTTTCAGAGGTTTTCGTGTTTTCGCGGATAGAGTCAACATCACCGGGTTTACGGTGAAAAATGCAGCATTTGCCATATACCTGAACTCCAGTGAAAACCATGTATACGGGAACAGGGTCGGCAACAGCAAGATAGGAGTGCGCCTCGACAACGGTAGGAATAACACTATCTCGGGGAACGTCATAGAAAACATGCTGCTTGAGGGTGAAGGAATATTTCTTGAGAACGCCAAGAGAAACGTCATTCAAGGAAATCTTTTTGTGAATGATTCTTTTGCCATCTCTCTCGTTCTCTCAACGGAAAACATCATCAAAGAAAACACCATAAGAGACTGTCCCAGCGCTAGCATCTGGCTTCAAAGCTCGTCAGACAACAAGATATATCATAACAACTTTGCCAACAACACAGGAAGTGCAATTGCTGACTATTCCTTCAACACCATTTGGGATAATGGCTACCCTTCTGGCGGAAACTATTGGAGTAGTCACAACGATTCAGATTCGAACAATGGCCTACGCCAAAACATAACAGGAAGTGACGGCATATGCGATGTTCCACGCGTCATCGACGAAAGCAACCAAGACAACTATCCACTAGTGGGTCCAATAAACACGTTTGATGCAGGCACATGGAACGAAGTCTCCTATAGCGTTGACATTGTCAGCAATTCCACCGTTTCAGCCTTTCGTTTCAATCCTGCCGAGGGGCCGCTCATTCGCTTCAACGTAACTGGACAGAATGGAACAAGCGGCTTCAGCAGAGTAGTCATTCCAAAAGGTCTGTTGTGGGTTGAAGACCGATGGGACGTCACTGTTGATAGAGAACCTTTGAACTACACAGTGATCGCTGACGGGGATCATGCGTACCTGTATTTCACGTACCAACATAGTGCAAAGATAGCTGAGATCAGGGGAACGGATGTAATCTCGGAGCTTCCATCGACGAAACTTCTGCTTTTGATCCTAATATTCGTGACGTTCGCTGTGTCTCTTTCAAAGAGACGTTAAAACGGTTTGCTCTTCTTTCTCTGTTTCTCTATCTCTTCAAACGCTTTCTGCACTTGTTCCTCCGGAATCTCCCTCACTCTGTCATAAACAAAGCCTAACCTCGCCGAGGTCTCTTTCACAGTAAGACTGTTCATCGTTGGACCGCAATGTTTGAATCTCTAACGCCTAATTTTGCCGTGGTTTTTCCCACAAGTGTTATCTATTTAGACCTTGAAATTGGAAAGAGGTTTTGAAGGATGCATCTCATTGGCCGAGGTGTGGTAGTGTGAAGGTGACTTGGTGCGTAGCCTTGCCTGCTCTTCTCCTGGTTGCATGTATAACCGTAGCTGCGTCTCCATATAGGTTCACTGTCGAAACAGACAAGCCATCTTACCATCGCAAAGAGTACGTGTGCATTCTTGGAAGGCTGACCTACAATGACTGGCCGGTTCAACAGCAGCAAGTATCAGTGTCGGTTCGGAACCCCCTAGACAAGACGGTTTTCTACGGAACAAACACGACGGATTCAGATGGAAGATACAACGTGACGTTCAGGCTCTCAAACCAGACCGAACTGGGAACCTACACGGTTCGCGTCAACCATTTCGAAGCCGGGTCAAACTGCACAACCTTCAGGGTAACCAGCCTTCCCGGCGACGTAAACGGAGACGGAAAAGTCGATCTTGCTGATGTTTATCAAGTGGCAATGGCTTATGGCTCCTATCTAGGGCATCCGAGATGGGATTCAGCTTGTGACTCGAACGGCGACCTCAAAATCGACTTGATCGATTACTACACCGTAACTAGGAATTACGGGAAGATAGACCCATAATAAGCACGAACCCATTACCCTGCTTTTGTTCTGTTTTCCATCCACAGGTCAGACACAGCTTCAAGGGCTAGCGTGTTGGTTGTAACGGGTTGCTCAGGGGGCGTCTCCCGCAACTCCCATTTTTCTGTTTGGCGTGGCGGGCTTGCTCATCTAGTTGACTTCACGCCTTGAGGAATTCTTAATAAATTGACTGTGAAGCCTTCTGGGCATGGATTTGCTGCCTCTTATCTCCTCATTTGGCATTATCGCGTTGGCTGAACTTGGAGACAAAACACAACTTACAGTGATGTGTATTAGCGCGAACAAAAAGGCAAAAACCGTGTTCATTGGAGCCATGCTGGCGTTTGCTCTGGTTGACGGTGCAAGTGCCTTGATAGGCGGAACAATCGCAGCATTCATCCCAGCCCAGTGGATTGGGATCGGAGCTGGCGTTGCGTTCTTGGGTTTCGGCGTCTATTCACTTGTCCCCAAGTCGGAAGAAGTCAAGACAGACAGTGGTTCCTTGAGCGTGGCTCATAGTTTCTCGCTGATAGCCATGATGGAATTGGGAGACAAAACGCAACTATCCGTTATAGCGTTGGCAGCTGAATATGATGCACCACTCATGGTCTTTGTCGGAGTAATGCTTGCACTTGCATTGCTGACCGCAATCGGAATAGCAGCGGGAACAGTGATTTCCCGGTTCATACCAATGAAATATGTGAAGATCGGCTCAAGCCTTGTATTCATAGTTTTCGGCATCCTTTTCTTGTGGGGATCAATAACTGGAACAAAACTGCTCTAGATCTTCTGCGCAGATACTGCGTTTCAATGCGCGTTGATGAGCGATTCCTTCGATCCCCAAAGTCCTCTCAGGCGGAAATTGTGAGCATTTGGCTCAGAAGGCATTTATGAAGGTCGAAACGATTTAGGTATGCCTAAAAGTTTATGTGAAGGCACGAGACATTTAGGTGTGCCTAAAAGAGTCGTGGCGTTCATGTCTAACAAAAGCATTGAAGACTATCTGAAAGCGTTCTACATCCTTTCTAGAAACGGGAAGCCTGTAACCACAACGGATATTGCCGCACACTTCAAGATCGCTCCTTCAAGCGTGACAGAGATGCTGAAGAAGCTTGCTGGCAAGGGTTATGTGAAATACTCGCCATACCGCGGGGCTCACCTTACCAACAAGGGTTTCGAAGTCGCCGAGAAAACAGCTAGGAAACATCGCTTACTGGAAAAGTTTCTGCACGACGTTCTAAGAATAGGGAAAGACAAAGTCCACACAGAAGCATGTGAGATGGAACACGCTTTGTCCGATGAGGCGGAAGAGTCACTGTGCAGGTTCCTGAACCATCCTGACAAGTGTCCGGATGACGAGAAAATAATTCCGGCGTGCAACCTGCCCTTTTCCAGCTGCGAAGAATGTGTGAAAGTGCATGGAAAAGGCTTGGAGGAAACCGGACGGCGAACCCAGAACTTGGTTTCGATATGCGCTCTTAAGGAAGGTGATCAGGGTAAGGTTTCGTTCATAAGGGGAGAGCACAAAGTCCTCCAGAGACTTCTGGACATGGGCCTAACACCAGGCACCAACGTGAACATCGTGAGAGTTGCGCCGCTTAAAGGCCCAATTGAGGTTGGTGTAAGAGGATCTAGGGTCGCGCTCGGACAGGACATTGCCTCAAATGTCTTTGTCGACTCTCTACAAAAAGACAAGAAGAGACGATGACTCCAAATGGCACTACATTCTACGAGATCCTCAAACAAGACAGCTCAGAATTCCGGGGATCCAGCGCTTTCCAGAAACCTGACGATTGCTCTGGCTGGAAATTCCAATGTTGGCAAAAGCGTCGTGTTCAATCATCTCACTGGTTCGAGCCAGATTATTGGAAACTGGCCTGGAAAGACCGTAGAGAGAGCTCAAGGCATACTCAATTTTGAAGGACAAAAAGTGGTGGTGGTAGACCTTCCTGGGATTTATTCATTTTCCACCTTTTCGATGGAGGAAATCGTGTCAAGAGAATACATTGCTTTGGAGCATCCTGATGTCGTCATTAATGTGCTCGATGCTTCTGTTCTTGAACGCAATCTTTTCTTCACGATTCAGCTGTTCGAAATGGAAGTTCCACTAGTTGTCTGCCTCAATCAAATCGATGTTGCCAAGCGAAAAGGCATAACCATCGATCGAAAAAGACTGGAGCAAGCATTGGGCGTTCCTGTTGTCTCAACTGTAGCCATCAGGGGAGAAGGAATTTACGAACTGGCTGAGACCGCTGTCAAAGTCGCTGAGAACAAGAGCCGAAACGAGAAACCCTGTCTGAAGTACGGCGCTGAAATAGAAGAGAGAATAGAAAAACTCGCTCAGACAATCAAGTCTGAGAGTCTCGCTTCGGAATATCCCCCGAGATGGATTGCCATCAAACTCCTTGAAAACGACCCTGAGATAAAGAAGTCAATAGGCTCCAAGTCTAAAAACATAGTCCGCGAATCCGAGGTTCTAGCAGAGGAGATATCGCATGTACATGGGGAACCGTGCTTCGCGGTCATTGCCTCAGAGCGGTATTCGCTCGCGAACAGAATCGCTGCCGATGTCCAAAAACAGACAGTCACTAAAACAACGCTTTCAGAGAGACTGGATTGGATTACCACGCACAAAGTCTTTGGCTATGTTACATCTACAGGAGTGATAGCGGGGTTGCTTCTCTGGACTTTCGCCATTGGAGGACTTCTTTCCACTCTGCTTTCAAGCGCACTCAATTTTCTTCATCCCGTCAATCCGGTGTTTAATGGCTCACTTGTTGGCATTCTCTGGAATGGTGTCTTTGGCGGTCTGGTCGCGGGCATTACATTAGCGATACCTTATGTGATGCCGTTTTACCTCATGCTGGCGGTGATCGAAGACTCCGGGATTCTCACGAGGGTTGCGTTCATGATGGATAGTGCAATGCACAAGATAGGATTGCATGGAAAAGCTTTGATTCCGTTGATCTTGGGCTATGGGTGCAATGTTCCTGCGATCCGTGCATGCAGAATCATGGAAACAAAGCGTGAGCGATTATTGGCGGCTTTCGCCATCACTTTTGCTCCGTGCGCGGCCAGAACTATCCTGATCTTGGGGCTAGTAGCAGCCTTCGTGGGTGCTGGCTGGGCTCTTGCCCTTTACGCGATAGACATTGCGATCATCTTTGTATTGGGTAGAATAGCTTTGAAGGTTGTTCCAGGGCAATCAACAGGTCTCATCATGGAAATGCACTCGTTCAAGATACCATCTTTGTCTGTGATAAGTAAGCAGACGTGGGTTCGGACAAAGTCGCTGATATACATAGTCTTTCCGACTTACATCATTGGAAGCGCGTTAATCCAAGTCCTGTATGCGGTCGGCGTTCTCAAACCTATGAGTGATGCTTTGTCTCCACTAACGGTTGCTTGGCTTGGGTTGCCCGCGATCACAGGAATACTTCTGATCCTCGGCGTCGTGAGAAAGGAGTTCATACTGCTGGCGTCAGTAGCTGTTTTTGGCTCAACCAACCTTGCTCTGTTTCTGACACCTGTCCAGTTGATAACTCTCGCCCTAATCGGCATCCTATACATTCCTTGTCTATCAACAATCGCAGTTCTAGCGAAGGAGTTTGGCTGGAAAACCGCCGTTACGATATCTTCAGCCAACTTCCTAACTGCTCTAGTTGTGGGAGGGATAGCATTTAGGCTACTTTCTCTCCTATTGTGACACGCTATGCGTTAATGAGAATAGAGCCTTTTCGCAGCTTTCAACATGAATTTGTTCAGAAGAACTGAGCTAATGACTCCTCAACTATTCAGCAGACAATAGCGCATGGCAAGCAGACCAAAGAGAAGATATCAATAGCGCGTGCTTTGTCAGGTCCTGAATTCTCTTAAATACCGTGATCTGACTCTAGTAGTAGATGAAGAACGTGACGTCAATGCCGGACTTCCTTGAGGAATTTGCCTCATCAATTCGCCACCAGAAGGAAGCTCTGAAAGAAAGGATTCTGCGAGGCAAACCGAATCCGTTGGAAAACAGATTCAGAAAGCATTTCGAACCCTTATGGATGCCCTTAGAGAATATTGGGCAGTCTGCTTCAAACCTCAGCAATCTTGGCGTGACAGCTGTCGATTCAAGTGTTTACATGAATCCGTTGTCAACGGGTGGCATCTTCTACGTGATAAGGTCTCTTGCAGTCTGCAAGAACAAAGAACAGAAGAGACTGGAGACGAACGTCTTCTTCACAAAATCTGGTCTTCTTGAAGCGCACTATTACATTGGTGCGAAGATGGAGATGCTTGAATTCCAAGTAGCCATTGATGCCTTGAGAAACGGTTTCGAATGTAGCGCTATTCTGATAGATGGCTCTCTTTTCGGGAGGGCTATGCACGTTCCAGTTGAGACAAAGGTTGAGGAAGATCGAACAGCTATCCTTGAATACTTCAAAACATATGCAGAGCTTCTTGAGCTTTGCAGAAAGAGCAAGATCCTTCTGGTGGGGGTCAGCAAGGAAAGCAGGGCAACATTCTACCGTGACTTTTTGCTCAAACTGATTTTCTGCGAAGAGCTCGAGGAAATCGACATTGAGGCTGGAGACAAACAGAGACTGGAAGGCATCTTTCGGGGAACACTGGGCAATGAAAAAACCGCCTTCAGCAAATTCAAGAAACTCCGGACAAAACACGGATCAAAGCTGGAGTCTATCGAGCTGATTTTGACGGAGCTGACCTCGTCTCGACCCGACTACCAGATAGTGATGAACTTCGCTGGGAAGATAGGCTACACTCAGCCGCTAGTGCTTGGGCCATCGGCAAGGGCAGCAATCAGAATGCATCCTTTCAGTTCGAACCCAAGAAAGTATGTTACGAACAACTTTGAAATATCGATAAGGGAAAGAGGCGCAGGATTCGTGGACTGGGCCAGTGAGGTGGTTCGGAGCATTCCGAGTTTTCCAAGCTTCATTTCTTTCTATCTTCTGTTGGACGTTAGAGATTCGCCGATGAGAATTGACGTGCCCTGTTGGGAGCAGCCTCTGTCAAAAACGGGATCGTCCAAGCCGGTGGATGTGGATCTTCAAGCTCTGTTGAGAATCATGATAAGCGGGTATTGTGGCTTGGACGCGTACAATCTCTGGCTTAAAAACGTTGATGAAAGAGTTAAGTTGAAAAGGAGAGTAGTGGATGACATGTACTTTCCATGCATGGAAAAACTGTTTCAGAGCAAGATAATTCGTGGGAGGGGGTACAGACGTGTCAGATTCCCTTAGAGAAGTCGGCATAATAATCGGCGAAGCAAGTTCCAACGAGTTCCTTTTCTCCTCAAGACCTGGTGAGATGCCTTCGCGCTGGGAGTATTTGTTGACCTATTCTGAGGAAGATGTCGATGGAACACCAAAGCAGGTTGAAGTAGTGGCCCAGATAGAACGGGTCATCTCTGCTAGCCAAGCATTGACAAAGGAATTGGACTTTGAAATAATCAAGAAGATAATTGAATCAGGGTTGGCTGACAGGAAAGTCTGGGGGAAGGCTCGTGTGCTTGGGTACTTGACAGAAACAGGCGACTTGCAACAGCCTAAGAAGGCCGTGATGCCTGGCAAACCAGTGTACATTGTACCGGCTGAACTGCTTGCGAAGTTTTATTCTTATCCTGAGGATGAGGCGATCAAAGTTGGCAGCCTTATTACGCGTGCTGAGGTCCCCGTTAGCTTGTCGATTAATGGTTTCAGAAGGCACTTGGCAATCATTGCTCAGACCGGTTCCGGGAAGACCTACCTGGCGGGCATCATCGTCGAGGAGCTGTTAAGAAAGGGTGGAACTGTGATCATGTTGGACCCTCACGCTGACTATGTGTTCTTGTCAAGGAAGGTTGATGGCAAGAGACATGAACTCTCAGATAGAATGACCGTGTTTAGGAGTCCTGCGAGCACCGGAAGGTACACTGAGGCTGAAGTGGGAAGGGTCGAGCCCTATGAAGTTTGCTTTTCCGATCTTGATGTAGGTGAGATTTGCTTGCTTTCTGGAATAGGTCGACGCTACACAAATATCGTGAGTGGCCTGCAAAAGGCTCTTGATGAGTTAAAGACCCAGAAGAAGGTCTTTCAGCTTGAGGATCTTCTCAAAGAGCTTGAGAATGCTGCTAAATGGAAAGACCAGAATGTGGATCCAAAGGTTATTGACGGCGCTAGATCCGCCGTGAAATACTTGACGCGTCTTGTGAAGATGCGAGTTTTTACAGATGCGTCAACGAGCATTGGACGAATGCTTAGGCCTATGCACTTGTCAGTGGTAGACCTTTCAGGTCTGGATGATGAAGTGTCTGATTACATCGCTTACAGGATTCTTTCAGATGCCTACGAGAAGGTTTCGAGTGGCGAATTTGACTATCCAGTTTATGTTTTTGTCGAGGAGGCGCATCGTTTTATTCCAGCCACTGGGTCAACACATTCAAGTCGGATTATCAGGAAGATCGCAGCTGAAGGTAGAAAATTCGGCGTTTTTCTGGTTCTGATCACACAGCGGCCTTCCAAAGTGCATTCGGACGCTTTGAGTCAGTGTAATAGCCAAATTGTGATGCGAATCACGAATCCTAAAGATCAGGAGGCTGTTGCTGCTAGTTCTGAGCGTCTTGGCGAAACTTTGTTAGATGACTTGCCTGGTCTCAATACTGGTGAAGCCGTTATTGTGGGTGAGATGACGCGAGCTCCGATCATGGCGAGGATAAAGAAGCGAGCTACTCGAGAAGGCGGTAGTGACGTTGACATAATAGGTAAAATGAAAGACGCCGTCGCAAAAGCGAAGGAAGAGACTCTTGACAATGAGAGCGAACGCTTGAGGAAAGACCTGAAAGGGTTCATGGGTTCATCTGAGGAGAAGCAGCATGGTTAGGATTGCCCATTTGGCTGACACACATCTCGGGTACAAGCAGTACAATCTAGAGGAACGCGAGAAGGACATTTACGATGTTTTGGAAGAGATCGGCGACAAGATCCTTGAAGAACATGCGGACATTGTTATTCACAGTGGCGACCTGTTTGATTCGCCGCGACCCACAACGCAGGCTTACTACGCGTTCAAGAGGTTTCTGAAAAGGCTTGATGGAAAAGTCGAGTTTTTCGCCGTTCTAGGCGATCATGACAAACCCAAAACAAGAGGCATGCCACCACACAGGCTTTTTGAGGACCAGATCAGGATTCTAGGCGTGGATGGGATTGCCGAGCATCAGTTGACAATCGTTGACGGCAAAGCGATCCTCGTTGCAGGCATCTCGAATCTGAGCCAGACCTACCGGGCATTTCTCGCGGAGGAACTAAAGAAGCTTGGAAACCTACAGCTCAAGTGCGATTGCAGCGTTCTCGTACTTCATGAAGCCATCGATAAGTTTTTCCCATTTGAAGAAGCATGCGAGGTCGCATTGACCGACGTGCCGAGGAACTTCAATTACTACGCTATGGGTCATCTTCATGGAAGGATTAAGGCCTCGCACGGTCAAGGTGAACTAGCGTATCCAGGCAGTTCGGAGATCATCCGCAGTGACGAGATTGCCGGTTGGAAGAAACAAGGTAAAGGTTTCTACATTGTGGACATCCATGACGGAGAAGTGCGGGTGACTGATGTCGACGTTGAACGTATCAGACCCCAGATCGCTGTCAAGCTCGATTATGCCCGTTTCAAAGAAGAAATGGAGAGACTTGTTGAAAGCTTGACTGGCTGCAGAAAACTGCCTGTTGTTCATGTCTGCGTTGAGGGAAAAAACGTTGATCGACAAGCTGTTCACCAGACCCTGAGCGAGACACTGGCTGGCAAAGTGTTGACGTTTAGGCCAACAGTCACTGAAGAGAGCGAGCTGAGACTGCCCGAGCTTAAACCTGGCTCTTTCAACGTAAATCAGGTTCTGACTGATTGCTTCAAGAACAAAGAGGTTGCCCAGCTTGCGGTTGAAATGCTGAGGTGTTTTAGGCAAGGCGACACAGATGGAGCCAAGGATGTCGCTGATGGGTACTTCCAAAAAGCTTTGGAAGCAGGGAAGCTGAATGATTCTGAATAAGGTCAAGCTGCATGATTTCATTTCTCACAGGAATACCGAGCTGCTGTTGGGTTATGGCATAAACGTGGTTGTAGGACCTAACGGCGCAGGCAAAACCTCGATACTTGACGCAATAAGCTTTGCCCTGTTCAACGATTACAGCAATCGAGGAAGAAAAGAGAACCTGATCAACTCGAAGTCGAAGAAATGTGGAGCTGCGGTTGAATTCATTGAAGGCGGAATCAAATATGCTGCAGAATGGTCAATGGAGCGGGGCAAGTCAGCCAAGGGCAGCCTGTACCGCATGCAAAACGGCGGGAGAACACTTCTGGCGCAGGGCGGAAACGCGGTTGTTACCGAGATTGAGAAAGTGCTGGGCATAGACAAGAGCATGTTTTTGCAGTCGATCTATGTGCGGCAAGGCGAGATTGAGGAGCTGGTTACTGCCAAACCTGCCGACAGAAAAACACTCATATCAAAGCTTCTTGGCGTGGAGGACCTTCAGAGAGCATGGGAAAGCATCCGGTCCATCATTGATGGATTTGAAGGATTATCGAAGAGGCTTGAAGGAGAACTGGCCCAGAAATCAACGGTAGAAGCTGATAAGCGAAAACACATTGCTGCCTCACTCGAATCGCAGGGATTGCTTCAAACTTGGAAGGAGGAATTGCAGGAAATCGAGAAGAGTATCAGTAGTCTTCAGACCCTTCTGGATCAACTGAAAGAGAGCAAGAAAATATTCGACAAGTTGGACAAAGACCAAAGCGTCATTGAAAAAGCCGTTGAGAATGACAAGGAAAAACTGGGCAGGGAACAGGGTGAGCTTGACGAGGCGGTCAAGGCGGAGGAAAAGATCAAGGGATTGGAAAGCGAAGTTGGCAAGCTTGGGTTTCTGGAGGAGTACGTGGTCGCTCTTTCGCACAAGCGGGAGCAGGAATCGCAACGGCATAGATTGAAGGAAAAGCTGGATAACTTGGATCGTTTGGAGAAAATGCTACGAGAGAATGAAGCGGATCATGAGGTTTACTTGGCGAAGGAAAGACTACTGAAGGAAAAGACAGGCGCACGTAAGAAGCTTGAAGGTGCAAGCGACGCTCTCGAGAGACTGTTGAGGCAGATCCAGCAGACAGAGAAGGAAGAGCAAAAGAAAAACTCCGAACTTGACAAGGAGCTCGCGAAGTGGGTTAAAGCCCTTGGCGAAGAGGTTACGGTCGAGAACTCTGAAGCAGTGCTTGCGAACAGGAGGAAAGAGCTCCGAAGCGTTGCAGATGAGCTTGGCAAGAATGTTGACGAGATCAGGAAGCAAGTTGGTGCGCTGGAGAATAAGGAGAAAGAGCTCGATAGCAGTTTTTCGAAGCTTGAGCAGTCAAAGGCTGAAGTGATGAAGTGTCCGACTTGCGAAAGCGAGCTGTCGGTGGATCGTATAGCTCAACTGCTGAGCAAGTTCGGTTCCGAGAGAGCTACCGCAAAAACCGGACTGCAGAAACTGACAGCGGATCTGGAAGGGGTTGCTGAAAGCAAGAAACAGGCCGATGAAGGATTCAGGAAAGCAGACCAGCTGGACACCGAAAAGATCAGAGGTCTAGATGAAGAACTGAAAGAGAAAAGGGGTAAACTGGAAGAGCAGAAATCGGAGGCCAAGGAGCTCAAAAAACAGGCTGACGCTCTTAAGGAGCTAGATAGTGAGCTGGCCAACCTCGAGTCTGAAAAGGCTGGGCTTCAAGAAGCTTTTCATGAATTTGAATCGGCCAAGCGCGAACTGGCGAAGCTGCCTTCTCGAGAGCAGATCAACGTTGAAATGGAGCCTGTCCTAGCGGTCTTGGAAAATGTCTCCGGGCAGCTGAAAACAGCTCTATCAAAGCTCGGTTATGAGCCTGAGGAACCGGAAAAAGAATTGCGATTGCTGAGACCTAAGAAGCAAGAGTACGACCAAAACATATCGATAGCAAGACGCAGACCTGAAATCGAACTGAGCGTAGAGAGAACAAGACAAGACCTGCGCGAAAAACAGCAGAAGCTTGGCGAGACAAACGAGGCCATTGGAAAACTAGCCTATGACGAGGAAAAACACCGACAAAAAGAGGCGGAATTCGAAACTGAAAAGGGTCGCAAGAGCGATCTGAAAGAAGAAATCAGCGGACTGGTCGCCAAAAAGAAAGCGGCAGACAATGAGGCTGCAGAATGTGACAGAAAACTGGAGGCGCTTAAGGATAGGGAGAAGGAAAAGCAGGCTGTTGACGGTTTCATCAGGCTGTTGAACAAAATCAGGGCAGCGTATGGTAAGGATGGTGTTCAGAAGATGATTAGAGCCAAGGCGAGGCCTTTGCTTGAAAGGTGTACGCGGGATCTTTTTGAGAGGTTCAATCTAGCCTATTCCGACATCAAAATCGATGATGACTACAATATTGCTGTTCTGGGGCCCAGCGGAGAACAGGATATTGATCAGATAAGTGGCGGAGAACGTGTCGCATTGGCAATTGCACTCAGGTTGGCTGTAGCGCAGGTGTTGTCTGGCAGAGTTGAAACCATCATAATGGATGAACCGACGACTCACTTGGACGAAGAGCGAAGGAAAGAGCTCGTGAGCATCCTGAGCTCCTTCTTTAGGGAGGGTGGAAGAATTATCCCTCAGATGCTAATAATCACCCACCATCGTGAAATCGAAGATGTAGCGGATGTAATCTACACGGTCAGAAAGGAAGAGGGTTACTCCATCGCGGAATTGGAAGCAGGTGCAGAAGGGACTACCTGAACGCCTGAAGCAGGAGTAAAGATCTCTATCCGGTTTGCGACACCGAAGTTGGCCACAGATCCGACATTTCATTCTCAAAATTCTCCTCATAGACCATGACTGCACTGCTTTCATATCCATCCAGTTACGAGTAATCGCTGTCTTCTTCTGGCATGACCCATCTCTTGCGATATGGGCATTTGTCATCGATCCATTCAGTCAAGACCCGTTGGGTCTCTATCAGATCTTATGATTGTCCATATGCGTGATTTATTGTCAAAAGTGTATAGGAAACCTGTTGGAAGCAGTTCTGAAACGTACGGCGTCCGATGTTAAGATTTGGGAGAGGTCATGAGTATGTGCTGGTCTTCAGAAGGCCGTGAACCGCCAAGTTTTTAAATTATTACCGTTATAGTAATATTTATGTCGTATCATGAATTGTGGAACGTGTTGTGGAACTGGAAGAAAGAGTTCACAGTAAAAGAGTTCTCCTCGATCTTTGCTAGTCCTGACCCCCACAAAGTGTTGCATGATATGGCTCGCAAAGGGTTCTTGGAAAGAGTCGGATGGGGAAGGTACAAGGTTAGTTCTCCAGAAGAGTACTTGACCAAAAGAACAGACATAGGCAGAACATACGATTTGTTGAACGAGTCTGGCATGCACTATGCATTGACAGGACCAGACGCTGTTTTCTTCTGGACCAAAGGAGGCTATCAAGTTGACAGGTTCTTCGGTTTCTATCCAATCCACTTAAAAGTTGAAAAGAAGGATTTGAGAAAATGGGAGAGTTTTTTCAGTTCCAGAAAGCAAAGACTTCACGTAAAGGATCAACCGATAAGGCAGACGTTGTTCGGCTTGTTCTACGTATTGTATCCCGAGGTTAATTTCAGGGCTGAAGAAGTGAACGGCTTCTTTGTCATACCGTTGAAAGAAACGGTAACCTTTTGTCAAAAAAACATCTATTCCTATGAGCCGGCTTTGGAAATGTTGGATGAGGCTTATGATTTGGGCTTGAAAGTAAGATACATGGAAGCAAAGACGAACTATTAGTGGGTAAAATGGAATTCCTGAATAGAGAGAAAGAAACATTGAATATGCTCAAGAGACTGATACAAGAGAAACTGGATATCATAGTGGTCGGCGATTATGCAGTCAGTGCATTGGCGAGGCACAGGTTTTCTGTTGATTGCGACGTAGTCGTGCCGAAGAGAGAATTGGCAAAGCTCGAAGAGATCTTGAATAAAGAGGGATTCGAGAAACATGTCAGAAAAGCAGGGTTTGACGAAACGTATGGCGGAGAGTTCATCAGCTACAAAAAGAGCGTCAGCGGACTTCCAGTCACGATCGATCTTCTTGTCGGAAGCCTAGTCTGCAGAGCAACGGATGCTTCATGGAGTTTTGACTACATAAAGAGGCACTCGACCGAGGCCACAGTCACGGGGACAGAAACATCTGCCAGTTGCAGAATACCGGAAAGAGAGTTGCTCATCGCCTTCAAGATCCACTCAGCCAGAAGAACAGACATACGAGACATAATCATGATGAGAGAAAACGCAGACCATGAGACAGTCTTGAAGCACATAAACAGAGGTAACGAGGAAGTGTTAAAAGAACAAGTCCAAAGGATAATCGAAGCACTTGAAGACCCGAATCTATTCGACTCTCTGAAAGGCGTCTTCGTCCTAACAATAGGTGTTAGGAAGCAAATGGAAAGTACTCAAAAGGACATGGAAACAATCTACTCAAGACTCCATGAATCCTTCTAGGGCTTCAGACTCACAACTGAAAACATCATGTGTATGCCTTGCTTAGAAAGGCGCGAACATCATTTTTCGAATGTTGCGCGTTCATCACGCGTTCTTTGACCTGGCTTGCAGTTCCTTGCTTCCGCGGCAGGGTGAAGACTGTGCCTTCAACGTTCTGCATCTCGTTGTCCTTCATGTCTTCTATTATGTGGTCACCTATTCCAGTCTGGTCTGCCTTCAGCTTCTCGAACCCGTCCCAACGATCCTCAAGCTGCTTCTTCCGCGGTGTTCGTGTTCATTTTGGCCTATTTTTGACATTTTAGTTCATTTTTCCAGAGAATTTTGCATTCAGAATCTGAATCGCAAATCCTAACAATCTATATTTAGTTTTCATAACTGTTATTGCCCTTAACGTTAAACTCGGAACAAGTGAGCAGCGAATGAGCAAATGCAGCATTCTGACTAACGTCAAGAGGTTTGACATCTTCACGGAAAGCGCGACTCAAGCATATGGATTCCGGAGGAACACACAGTGTACGAGCTAGCGCATATTGCTGCGGGCCTAATTGACTTGTCGTTTGGAGTTTTTCTGAGTTACTACGCTCTGAGAGCATTAGTGGCACTCCATGAAAGCCCCGAGATGTTGAAAACTCAAAGAAAGATATGGTTGCCCATTTTGATAGGAATGATATTTCTCGCCATTTCAGGTCTATTTCACCTTGTTGACCACACTTTCTACTCGGATCCCTTGACAGAGTTGCTCCATGAGGTCGCTTTGGTTGCAGGGCTTCCGTTTCTTGCGGTTGCCGTATTCAGATATT
>Ga0315279_10002477_pt1 | contig 27625 bp, 21 predicted proteins | sample YL17G06_20_MG_FD_203694 | JGI IMG/M metagenome (GOLD analysis project Ga0315279, IMG submission 203694) | Sediment microbial communities from Yellowstone Lake, YNP, Wyoming, USA - YL17G06_20 | ecosystem: Environmental > Aquatic > Freshwater > Lake > Sediment | place: USA: Wyoming | collected... | reverse complement strand
GTTTTGAATGCAAATGTCGCGGCTGTCCTTGACAAGACCAAACTCACACAGGCCGATTTTGCTGCCTTCGATGAATACGCTCAGGCGACCTGCAGCGGTTATTGTGCCGGCTGCGCAGAAATCTGTGATTCGGTTCTGCCGGATGCTCCTTATGTCAGTGACATTATGAGGTATCTGATGTATTACAATAGCTACGGCCAGCCAGATTGGGCAAGGGAGCTTTTTGCTCAGATTCCGGATAATATCAGGAGCAAACTGCTCAGTATCGATTACAGCGTTGCGGAAGCTCGCTGTCCGCAGCGTATGCCGATAGGTAAACTGGTTGCCGAAGCAGTTGGCAAATTGGCCTGATTCATACTGCAAACGTAGTGGTCTGTGGCATATCATTCGAGGGTTTGTCCCGACAGAGGTGGGCAGATTCAAAACGCCCATATACTGGCGTTTTTTTGCATCCGAAGGAGACAAAAATTTGCCAACTTTTTGGTGATATAAGCCCCTTATCCACAAGCACTTGCGGCTGACAAGGGAAATTTTTCTTGCTTTTCAATGCCCATTTCGGTTATCATAATTGCATAAAGATGGAAGTGGTTTAATGATTTCGGTTTTGAGAGGGGACGATGAGAGAAATCTATTATAAAATCTGGCTTCCGTTTATAATTACTAAAAAGCGAATTTTAATACTCGCAATCGCAAGTTACATCGCTTTGTGCTGAAAAGCTTTCAGCAGAAAGTTTTTTTGAGATTCGTTTTTCTCTGACCGCTCGGCTTTGGGCGGTTTTTTTGTGTGCATACCTGGCGTTAAACATTTGACACATCCAGCGCCGCAGATTAACCTCATAAAAGCTATTCGGCCTAAGCAGGAGTTTGCAGAATGATAATAGTTACCGGCGGAGCCGGGTTCATCGGCTCATCGTTAATCGCCGCATTAAACAAAAGGCAAATCACCGACATCCTTGTCGTTGACCATCTGGGCACCGACGAAAAGTGGAAAAATCTGCGAAATCTTTCCTTTGCCGATTATGTGGAGAAGGACGATTTTCTGGAAATGGTCATAGAGAATAAGCTATCCGGCCATATTGAGGCGGTCTTTCATCTTGGTGCCTGCTCATCCACCACGGAAAATAATGCCTCCTACCTTATAAAAAATAACTACGAATACAGCAAATTATTAGCCCAATGGGTCCAGCATCGGCAGGGGGGTAATATCCGCTTTATCTATGCCTCCAGCGCAGCCACCTACGGAGATGGCTCAGCGGGCTTTAGCGATGATGAAGACAAAATTGAGAACTTAAAACCTCTGAATATGTATGGCTATTCCAAGCAACTGTTTGACCTGTGGGCACGCCGCACCGGCTTACTTAAAAAAATCGTTGGGCTAAAATACTTCAACGTCTTTGGGCCGAACGAATATCACAAAGCCGATATGCGAAGTTTTGTCTTGAAGGCCTTTGAGCAGATAAATGCGACTGGCAGGGTTTGCCTCTTCAAATCCTACAAGAGCGAATATGCCGATGGCGAGCAGGTCCGCGATTTTGTCTATGTTAAAGATGCGGTCGATATAACGCTTTTCTTTCTGGATAACCCGCACACAGCCGGACTCTTCAACATCGGCGCCGGCAATGCCCGCTCCTGGAACGATTTGGTAAAAGCAGTCTTTGCAGCGATGGGCAAAAAGCCGAACATCGAGTATATTGAAATGCCCGAATCAATCCGCAATCAGTATCAATACTATACGTGCGCCGACATAACCAAACTCCACAAAGCCGGCTACAAAAAACCAATAACCTCCCTCGAAGATGCGATAAAAGATTATGTCCAGAACTACCTGCAAAAGAATATGTACCTGACTGCGATTTAACCGCTGCTATTTTTGAGAGGGACATCGAATTCCAATCACTCCGTATCATTTTGGGCCGAGTGCTTTTATTGGGCTGGTATTCAGGAAATGGCTCGACATCCCTGTATTCGTCCTTGCCAATGTGGTTGTTGACATTGAGGTCCTGGTTATAGCCATATTTGGCCTTGGATATCCGGCCCATCGGTATTGCCATACGCTCCTCGTCGGGGCGGTGTTGGGACTTCTCTGGGGCGCGGCTGCGTATCCGTTACGGCACTTTTTCGGTCGGCTGATGCAAATAATTCGCATACCGTATCAAACCAGTTTCCTGAAGATGCTTATCTCCGGTGTTCTCGGCGTATGGGTTCACGTTTTTATTGACGGCCTCTATCATTTTGACACACATATATTCTGGCCAGGCAAAACAGTATGGTTGTGGACAACAATGTATCACCGCCTCAGTGAGGAGCAGATAAAAACGATATGTCTATTCTTTCTTCTTGCCGCTGTTGTGCCGTATTTGCTTGCCGTGCGGTCTTTTTTAAAAGACAATAAAATTCGAAACACCGACAGTCGCAAGTGATTTGTTTTGGAGTCGTTAAATGAAAAGGATTTTGAGCTATTTTCTGCGTGGTCTTTTGGTTACGGTGCCCGTCGGGCTGACGATTCTGCTGCTCGTTTACGTTTTCAGGGGTCTGGACAAGGTATTTGGAGGACTCTTCAGGATACCGACGGTTCCCGGCCTGGGTTTATTTCTTGGCATTGTAGTTACGCTCGGCGCAATAACTCTGATTGGTTTCCTTGCCTCCAGTTTTATCGGCAGAAGATTATTCTGGCTGGTGGACAGAGTTTTCACAAGGGTCCCTTTGGTAAAGATGTTATACACTTCAATCAGGTACCTTGTTGAGGCCTTTGCCGGCGAAAAGAAAAGGTTTGATAAGCCCGTTCTTGTAACGCTCGGACCCGGCAGCAGCGCTAAAGCGGTCGGTTTTATTACCAGAGAAAGTCTTGAGTGCCTGGGGCTTAAGGACCACGTCGCGGTCTATCTGCCCCAGTCTTACAATTTTGCCGGCAACGTCCTGGTCTTTCCCAAAGAGGCGGTTCGGCCGCTGGATATTGAAAGTTCCGAGGCGATGGCGTTTATTGTCTCCGGCGGCGTTTCCGGCAGCACCTCCGGAAAATAGCGCCGGGCGGACGGCGGAAAACGACTTGTGGTCCTGTTGCCTCACCGCCTCAAAATTTGATTGGCGGTTTCATCCTTGCCTATTCGTCAAACTTCCTTTATAATTCGCTCCTTAAAGAATTTTAATTTGCAGAGAAGTATATGATTGAAAAAATTGCAGAACAAACGCAGCTCCTAAAACGCGGCACGGTCGAAATTTTTACCGAGGCAGAGCTGGCCCAAAAACTTGCCGACTCGGCTAAAACCGGCAGGCAATTGCGAATCAAGCTCGGCCTTGACCCGACTTCGCCGGATATTCACCTCGGCCACACGGTGGTGCTGCGAAAGATGCGCCAGTTCCAGGACCTCGGCCACAAGGCCGTTCTTATCATAGGCGACTACACCGCCCGCATCGGCGACCCATCGGGTGTGAGCACAACCCGTCCGATGCTCTCGCCTCAGCAAATCGAGCAGAACGCAGGGACGTATTTCCAGCAGGCAGGCAAAATCCTTAATGCCTCCGCCGACAAACTTGAGATACACTACAACAGCGAATGGCTCGAAAAGCTGACCCTGATAGAGCTAATCCAATTGGCAGCAAAGAAGACCGTAGCCCAAATGCTCCAGCGAGACACATTCAAAAGCCGCCTGCAGGCTGATGTGGATGTTTACACCCACGAGTTCCTTTACCCCCTAATGCAGGGCTACGACTCGGTTATGGTTAAGAGCGATGTTGAATTAGGCGGCACCGACCAGACATTCAACAACCTTGTCGGCAGGGACATCCAGCGGGCATACGGCCAGCCCCCGCAGGTTGTGCTCACTACGCCTATCCTTGTCGGCCTGGATGGCAAAGAGAAAATGAGTAAATCCAAAGGCAACTACATCGGCGTGACGGATGAGCCGAATGATATGTTCGGCAAGATTATGAGCATCTCCGACGATATGATGGAAAATTACTTCACACTTCTTACCGGACTCCCGATGGCAGAGGTGGCCGAGCTTGTCAATCCCGACAAAACACATCCTAAGGAAGCAAAGGTCCTGCTGGGTAAAACAATTGTCGCTCAGTTCTATGACTGGACCATCGCCGAAGCCGCCGCTGCTGAATTTGACAAAGTCTTCGCACAACGCCAACTTCCAGATAATATCCCCAAGGTCGAAATAGTCCAGACATCGGCAATTTCTTCTGCGCAACTAGTATTTCGATGTAAGCTCGTCTCATCGGGAAGCGAGGCAAAGCGAATGATTGCTCAATCCGCCGTAATTATCGATGGGCGTAAAATTACTGATCCCAATGAACAGATTACTCTGACTAATGGTATGATTGTACAGGTTGGCAAACGCAAGGTCGCCCAAATCACGATTGTCGAAGGTAAAGCAATTATTTAGCCGACAGTTTTACCGCCAGTTTATCATGGAATCCATATCTTCTTGGCCGTAACGACCTCTATGTTACGCGGCAGGTCCAAAGATGTCCGTGACTTGGTATAAAATACGAGTCCCTTGTATCCCATCAGGTATTGGTAGCTGGTATAGAAAAACCTGCTTTCGCAATAGACCAGCAGGGGCTTTTCTACTCTTTCCAATAACGCCATAAAGTCCATCGGCTCGACCCTTACAATCGCCCCCGAAGCCTTTATTGCCTGTGCTATCGCCGCCGCTGCGGCAGCACCACCTGCAGCCGCTCCATTAGTCATACACTAACCTTTCCATCAGACCGTTCGTTTCCGTTCGGATATCGCCCTTTAATGTTACCTCTGTGTGCTCTGTCGTCAATTTTAGACATGTTTTATCCGTTATTACCTATTCCCTACACCCTATACCCTATCTCCTAATCGAGTGTCATCGGCTCGTGGGCGCGGCTGTGCCGGCGATAGATTGTGATTCCCTTACAGCCAAGCCGATAGGCCAGTTTGTAGGCCTTATCCACAGCAGACACCGCGGCCTTTTGCGGAAAGTTTATTGTCTTACTCACCGCTGCGTCACAATGCTTTTGAAAAGCCGCCTGCATCCGGATATGCCACTTCGGCGTAATATCATAAGCACACCTGAAAACCCTTCGGACTTTCGCCGGGATTTGAGTCATCTTCTGGATGCTGCCGGTTTTAGCAATCTGTCTTTGCAATTTTTTGCCGTAGAAACTGCCCCCTTGGGCAATTTTTTTGAAAACCGAGTTTATTTGCACCATTTTGGCTCCCTGCAACACCTGCCGGACAAAGACCAGCGAATAGGCCGGCTCAATCCCCGCGGAACAATCCGCGATGATACTTATCGTGCCGGTGGGGGCTACGCACGTAATAGCGGCATTGCGAATCTTATTTTTTTTAGTTCGCCATATACTGCTACTATAATTTGGAAACGGCCCGCGCGAATCGGCAATCTCGGCGCTGGCCTGGTGGGCGGTGTCGTTGATAAACTTCATAACCTGCGAGCCGAACCTGACACCATCCGATGAATCATACGAGAGTCCAAGCAAAAACAGGCAGTCCGCAAAGCCCATAACGCCCAGGCCGATTTTTCGATTCGCCTGTGCCAGCCGGGCGGTTTCTTTAACCGGATAGTCGCATACATCTATAATATTATCCAGAAACCGCACAGCCAATCTGGTGGTCTCGGCCAGCGAAGACCAATCCATCCGTGCCCGGCCATCGGCGAAGGTTACGAATTTAGTAAGATTGATACTGCCCAGCGTGCAGGCCTCGTGCGGCAATAATGGCTGTTCCCCGCAGGGATTGGTTGCTTCTATCAAACCCAGCGAGGGCGTGGGATTGTCCTTGTTGATTCGGTCGATAAACGCCAGGCCCGGCTCGCCGGTTTTATGGGCGCAGGTGACAATCATTTTCCATACGTCACCAACCGTATAGAACCGGCCAGCCGAACCGGAGGCCAGTTTTTCTTTGTAGGAAAGCTTGTGCAAATCTTTTATCGTGTAGCCGGCGATGTCGATTCGCCGAGGCAGTAGATACTTTTCCTGGGTGCGAGGGTTCCTTACGATGTGCAGTGCCTTGCCCGATTTGAACACCTGTTTCATCCAGTTGTCGGCAACTTTGACGGAGATATTGAAGTTTGTAAAGGCCTCTAAATTCTGCTTGGCATACAGAAATTTAAGGATGTCCGGGTGTTCAACGCTCATCATACCCATATTTGCACCGCGGCGAAAAGCGCCCTGCTGAATTGCGTTGGTGGTCTCGGAGAAGACCCGCCAGAAGCTGATTGGTCCGGAGGTTGTGCCGCCGCTGGAGGCGACGCGGTCGCCTGTCGGCCTTAGTCTATCAAAAGAAAAGCCGGTGCCGCCGCCTGCTTTCTGGATAAGAGCGGTCTGCTTTACTGCCTCGAATATGCCCTCAATGCTATCTTCAATCGGCAGCACAAAACAGGCGCTGAGCATTCCGCTGCGCTTGGCGTTCATAAGCGCAGGAGAATTGGGCAAAAACTTTAGCTGCGCCATCAAGTCGTAATATGTTTTGTGCCATTCTTTAACTTTCTCTGTTGTGGCTCCATATTGGGTCTCGGCCTCGGCTACCAGTGAAGCGACCCGGCTGAAAAGCTGGGCCGGCGTCTCGATGCACCTGCCGTGCTCATCCTTGATTAAATACCTGTTTTGCAGGACCTTTAAGGCATTTCTGGTAAGCACGGGCGGCTCACCGGGTAGCTGTTGTGTGTCTAACTTAGCCATAGGACATATCCGCTGAAACTTAAAATTTACCTGATTTTCTCAAAATTACCGCCACAAAGCCAGAAATAATTATAACCGTTTTACCCACAAATTTATAGAGAGTAGGCGGAATGGAGTAAAAACAAGGGAATGGGCCGGGTATGCGAGAAAGTTTAGAAAAAAGATGTTCCTTTCCCATCCCAACATCCAGGTACAAAAGCGTTGCCAATCGCATATCCCTTTTGTATAATATTTTTTGGCCTTACAAGATAGCCCAAGAGTCTTTTAGAAGGAGCTCACTCTACGGCATGTATAGAACTCAGCAGGAGAGAAATGGTCTTTCTGCAGGAGTGTAACTTTGAACAGACAGAGCAGAAAAGGGTATGACCATATCAAAAGCAGCACAATTGTTGGCAGCGATAATGTTAGCCGTTTCGCTGTCCGCTTTATCTTTAGGTGCAACGGTCACTGCTGATAGCTGTACGGCTGCCTTGCCAGAGGCGCTGGTGTACGTGCCTGACCAAGTAGTCTTCAAACTTGTCTGTCCTGAGGGTAAGTCTGGCGGTAAGTTTATACAGCCCCAACAACTTCTGCAGCAGGTTGCCCAGAGGCATAGGTTTGACCGAACCGTTCGGGTTTTTGCGCATAGTTTGGAGGGGCCGTTGAAGCACGTTTATCTGGCACGTCTTTCGGCCGGCATTTCACCCATAGAGGTCTGCAAAAAGCTCGAATCTGACCCAGCCATCAAGTGGGCCGAGCCAGACTATTATTATCGCTGTCAGTTGACCCCGGATGATACTTATTACAGTTCCACGGGCAGTTGGGGCCAGGAATATAGGGACATGTGGGGGCTGCATGCTGTCAATCCTGAAACCGTCTGGGACCAAACCCAGGGTAACGGTATCGTCGTGGCGGTAATTGATACCGGCGTTGACTACAACCACGAGGACTTGTATCGCGACTCCAATGGCAACAATAAATTGGATACGGGCGAGCAGTGCAACGTGTGGTTCAACGCAGGGGAGGACATAAATGGTAACGGCCTTGTTGACGCTAATGATTTCAACGGTAAGGATGATGATGGAAACGGCTTTGTTGATGACATTAGCGGCTGGAATTTCGTCGCCGGAAGCAATGACCCTATAGATGACCACGGTCATGGCAGCCATTGTGCTGGGATTATTGCCGCCGTCGGTAATAACAGCAGGGGAATCATAGGCGTAGCACCTCTGGCCCGAATAATGGCTGTCAAATCGCTCAACAGCAATGGTCAGGGAACAGCCACACAACTGGCAAACGGCATTATGTACGCTGTGAACAACGGCGCCCATGTTTTGAGCAATTCGTGGGGAGGCGGGGGCAGGAGCCAGTTAATCGAGGACGCAATCGACTACGCCAGAAGCCGGAATCGCGTGGTAGTGGTCGCTGCCGGCAACGACGGTCTCAATGCGGCTTTGTGGTCACCAGCGAACATTCGAGGCGTCTTGACGGTAGCGGCCTTAAACCAGTCGCTAAAGCGGGCGCCGTTCTCAAACTTTGGCTCGGTGATTGACTTCAGTGCTCCAGGCGTTGACGTGCTTTCATTGCGTGCGGCCGGGACCGATATGTACAACGATAGGGGGCATTTTGTTCCGGCAGGTAACCCCAATGCAAAGTATTATCGTGCCAGCGGCACTTCAATGGCGTGCCCTTTTGCTGCAGGTGTGTCGGCGCTTCTTCTGGAACGGAACCCGTCCCTATCTGAAACGGCTGTTCGGCGAACACTGGCAGCATCGGCAGGACCGGTTGCTGCCACCGATGTCTATATGGGCACAGGATTAGTGGATGCTGAAGGGGCACTCAGCGTTGTTGAGCAGGTCTCTGATGTTAACGCTGCCATCGTCCAGCCGGAAGACGACTCGGAATCGCTTCCTATAGACCCGAACCTGGATATTCTGGGGACAGCCAACGGAGATTCATACGTTCTGGAGTTTGGAGAAGGATATTATCCGAGCATCTGGACCACTATTGGCACGGGGACGTCTGTAATGAACGGGCTGTTAGGAACCCTTGACCTCTCGGACAAAGAGGGGCCTTATCATATTCGGCTTACTGTCAATGATGCACCAAGGACAGCGATTGAGCATACTGTATTCTGGGCGGAACCAGATTTGCATCCGGGCTGGCCTGTCCGATTGGGAGGAACCGTTTTTCGTTTTGGCGGTTTTATACTTGGGACATCCTTCAATGCAACCATAGCCGATGCCGACCGTGATGGGAGCGATGAGATTTTTCTCTGCAGCAGCGGCAACACGTTTGGCTTGAGAGGAGATGGGACAATTCTGCCTGGTTGGCCGAGCACACAACTCAAAGAACCAGCCTATGCCAGCAACGCTGCTTTACCCGGGCCGTCGGTGGCGGACGTGGGCAACGATGGAAACGTAGAGATTCTCTGGACCCTGCGGGACTACTGGCCCGACTACTATGGCAGCCCTTCAACGGTGTGGTGCTTCAACGGCAAAAATCTGGATGGGTCCAATATGAGCGGCTTTCCTCAACAGGCGATTGAGGAACCCTCGAATGCATTTCAGACGCCTTTTGTTCTGGCCGACCTGGATGGGAACGGAACGCTGGAAGGACATTCCAATTGATTATTGATTATTTAAATGAAATTTCTTTGCTATGCTTGGAATGATGGTTCCGCAAGTAACGGCGGACCGCTAAAATCTTTTTATCCATCTAAAGCGAAAGACATCGCGGATTTTTTCGGTGAATCTTACTCCCAGGCGCTGGGTGCTGGTTTTGAACTCCATTCGGCCCAAGTCCTCTGCGGTCGGTTTAGCTGGGGATTTGCCAAACAACGCCATTAATCCAGCAGCGAGAAAACCAAAAAATGAATTTGCTTGCATTCGAAATCGCATATTATCTCTGAACAGCTAATTTAACTGATGTCAAAAGTTCTTCGCCGGTTCGGCTTATAATTTCGGATTTGCCAAATAACTGGTGTCTGTCGAGAATTTCTGGCGCCTCATTGTAGTATCTCTGGATGGCACCTGTGCCGCCTTCGGCGGCGCCAGTGGTTCTGTAATTGCCGGCCAGCAGCCAGGAACTGACCTCGTCATCATATTCAGCAGGATAGATAATCGCGACCACAAATTTGTCGTCGGTGTATTTAGCAAGATGCACCTTGGCCCTGCAAGGCGGAGCGGCCTTTACAGCCAAATCAGTAAGCCGCTTAAAATCACCTGTGGCGGTTTCGAGGTCGGCTGAATAAAAGAACATTCCGGTTTCGAGCTGGAAGGTCGCGGCCCGGACGCCTTTTAGCTCCAGCCGACCATCAGGATAAGCACGGTGGATTTTATAGACCTTGCCGTCTTTGTATTTCTCGCTGTCGAGAAGCTCGGCGACTTCTTCGGCGGTAAAGCCCACGCCGGCGTGGTCGCCGAAGTCGAAGATGTATAGCCCCACGTATCTATCAGGTTTTTGTAATTTCGGCAGTCTCATCACGACATATTATAACTGCGGATTCCACAGATGCAATAGATTTTGTTCTGGTCATCCCGACAGGTCGGGATAAACTCCGAACACAAAGAACACAGAGGTAGAAGACAGGTCAGACACGGATTTATCCGCCAGACACACGGCGGATAAATACGGATTCCACAGACTTTATTTAACCGCAGAGAACGGAGAGGACGCAGGAGAAAATCAAATAGATAGTATTGGTGTGCAGAGCACCCCCTACAAAATTTGATTAGGGTATAGGGGAAATCGGAGACTCGAAGATAGGTTCGTCTGAAGCCGGATGCAAGCAAATCCGAAATCCGTCGATGTGGTGCCGGATGACGCACAAATTCAAATGGTCAAAGCACAAAATTAAAAAGAAGGCGGGGGAATTGGTGGGCTGACTCGTCTCGGCGGAGGTCGGGCCGGAGCGGGAAGCCCACCCTACGTTTCTATGGTTAAAATAAATTTGGCATGTTTGCTGCTAAAGTGGCGGGGGATTTGCAGCCGATAAGAAGGACGGAAAGAGTTATTTTTCTCCCCTCCGGAAAACATCGGGTAGCACCACGTTGCTCGATGTTTTCTTTTTTCCTGATAGCCTGACTTTCTGATTTCCTGCCCCCTGATATCCTGGTAACCTGATGTTCTAACTTTATGCGTTTTTGCCGCAGCATTTTTTGTATTTTTTTCCGCTGCCGCAGGGGCAGGGGTCGTTACGGCCAACTTTCGGTTTGTCGAGTTTTATCTGCTTGACGACCTGCTCGCCCTGCGGGGCCTGGGCGGCGGCCCGCTGCTGCTCAGACATTGCGAATTGGCCGACCTCATCGTGGGTCGTTCGGGTTACGTTCCAGATGCTTCTTGCCCTTGCGCCGGCCTCCAATCTGACCCGAAAGATTATATCTGAGACGCGGTCTTCGATAGTTTCGAGCAGCTCGTTGAACATTCTAAAGCCCTCGCGCTTATATTCGACCCTCGGGTCTTTCTCGGCGAAGGAGCGTGTCCAGATACTGTCTTTGAGGTGGTCCATTACATAGAGATGGTCCTTCCAGGCGCTGTCGTAGACGTGGAGCAGGACATATCTTTCGAGGTCGCTAAGCTCTCTGCGGAGGAATTCTTTTGCCGGCTCGGAGAGGTTGTCTTTGAGTTTTGGGCCGTCGCCGAGGTCCTGCTCGGTCAAGGAGGTCTGGAATCTTTCGTTGGCCCATTTGGCCAGCTCAGCGGTATTAAGATGAGCGATTTTTTCGGCAAGCTCCTGGTCTAATTTTCCGTTGTTAAAGCTTTCGCTTAATTCGAGCAGATGTGTATGTAATGCCTTTGGTTTAAGATTTTGTATTCCTTCGGCGGACAGGCCTGCGTTATATTTTCTGTTGGCCCAATCGGCTAGTGTCTGGAACGCATATACGTTGGGACCCTGCGGGCCATAGACCATATTCATTGCGAACTCAACCGGATACTCGATTTCCCTTTGTTTGTATTTGGCAGCGGTTATTTCGATAAGAAGCTGGCGGGCCTGCGAAGCATTGAGGCCTTTCAGCTGCTCGGCGTCTAATTTTATATCGAATTTGACTTTTGCCCATTCGGTGAGGCGGCGGAGAGGGAAATCTTTCTTGAGGAATTCTGCCAGTGGGGAACAATCCTTTTTATCGACTTGCTCAGCGGCGGCGGCAATCAACTGCTCCTGGATTTCTTCGGGCGATTGTTCTTTGACTTTGGCGTGGCTCAAATTGACACGAAATGCACTCATAGCCCATTTGCACAGGCCGGCGATGTCCCAGGTTTGCGGGTCGTCATAGTCTTCCAGATATTCGCCCATAGTAAGCGTTATGTCGTCGGCTGTGCTGTTCTTTGCCCGTTCTTTTATCAACTCCTCAATTTCCTTCGGCTCGCGGTCGGGGATGTCCGAGGGTTTTAAGTCAACGCCGAAGTTGGTTCTGGCCCATTCGATAATGCACTTAGCGGGGTGGTCTTCGCTGAGAATAGCGCTGCAGTTTTTCGTAATGGTTGCGGCAATCATTTCCTGGATGACATTTTTGAGGCCTTTACCGGCGAGGATTTTACGTCTGCGAGTGTAGAAGATTCTTCGCTGGTAGTCCATTACCTCATCATATTCAAGGAGGCTCTTGCGTATCTCGAAGTTTCGCTCTTCGACTTTCTTTTGTGCCCTTCCAATGCCCTTGCTTATTCTTTTGTGATAGATTGGCTGGCCTTCTTCCCAGCCAATCCAGGAAAGCGCCTTGACGGTCCATTCGGGTGCGAAGACACGCATCAGGTCATCGTCGAAGCTCAGGAAGAACTGGCTGGAGCCGGCGTCACCCTGTCTGCCGCAGCGGCCGCGAAGCTGATTGTCGATTCTTCTGGCTTCGTGGCGTTCGGTTCCGAGGACGTGCAGTCCGCCGATTTCTGCTACACCGGGGCCGAGTACAATATCGGTGCCGCGGCCTGCCATATTTGTTGCGATGGTGACATTGCCTCGAACTTTGCCGTCGCGGCCCGAATGCTGCTGGCCGGCCTTGGCGACAATCACGGCTTCTCTTGCGTGCTGCTTGGCGTTAAGGACCTCGTGTTCAATCCCATATCGGCTCGTAAGGGATGCTGAAAGGGCCTCGCTTTTTTCGATGCTGATGGTGCCTATGAGCAGCGGTCTGCCGGCCGCGCTGATTTGGTTTATCTCTTCGACGATGGCGTTAAACTTTTCGCGCATTGTTTTGTATATCACGTCCTCGCGGTCATCTCTGATGCAGGGTTCGTTAGTAGGTATTACAACGACATCGAGCTTATAGATTTTCATAAACTCTTCGGCTTCGGTGGCGGCTGTGCCGGTCATCCCTGCTATCTGGTCGTAGAGTTTGAAAAAGTTTTGCAGCGTGATGGTTGCGAGCGTCTGGGTTTCTTCTTTTACGGAGACGCTTTCCTTTGCCTCAACGGCCTGGTGGAGGCCGTCGGACCACTGCCTTCCGTGCATCAGTCGGCCGGTGAATTCGTCAACGATGATGACCTTGTCTTCCATAACGACGTAATCTTTTTCTTTTTCGAAGACCACGTGGGCCCGCAAGCTCTGTTCCAGCAGATGGGGCCATTCCATATTTGAGCCGACAAAGAACGAGCCGATGCCGGCTGCTTCCTGGGCGGCTCCGACTCCTTCGTGTGTGAGGTGCACCTGTTTGCGGTCGTATTCTACCTCGTAATATTGCACGGCCTGCGGCAATCTGGCCTCAGCAGCCTGGAGTTCTTCCTGATTTTTCTCGAGGGTTTTCTGTGCCTTTTCGAGGCGATTATCATCCTTATCTTTTTTTGCTTCAGCTATCTCACCCTGCGCGGTGGCGATGGTTCGCTGGGCAGAATCGATTTGTTTTTTGATGCGGTCGTAGCTGCTTTGCAGCCCGATTAGCTTTCTTGCCACCTGGTCTGCTTTTTTATACCTGCTGACATCATCGAATGCCGGGCCGGATATAATCAACGGCGTCCTCGCTTCATCGATGAGGATTGAGTCAACTTCATCGACTATGGCATACTGGAGAGGACTCTGGACCATTTGCTCGAGCGAAGTTTTCATATTGTCGCGCAGATAATCGAAGCCGAACTCGTTGTTTGTGCCGTAGGCTACATCGCAGCCATACTGGCTTTTTCGCTCATCGCCGCTTGTGTCCATATCCGCCTGGATTGCACCTACGGTCAGTCCCAGAGCGGTATAGATGGGGCCCATCCATTCCGCGTCGCGCTTGGCGAGATAATCGTTGACTGTAACTATGTGGACTTTTCTTCCGGTCAGATAGACCAGATATACTGCTAACGTTGCCACGAGGGTTTTGCCTTCGCCAGTGGCCATTTCGGCGATTTTGCCTTCGTAAAGAACGTGGCCGCCTATAAGCTGGACGTCAAAATGCCGCATCTGGACATTTCGCCTTGCGGCTTCGCGAACAACTGCGAATGCCTCGGGCAGGATGTCCTCGGGCCTGGCTCCGGCTTTCAACGCGGCTTTGAACTGGTCGGTTTTCGCCTTCAGGGCCTGGTCATCGAGATTTTTAATTTGCTCTTCAAACTCTCCTGCCTGCCGGGCGATTACCGAATAGGCCTTAACTAATCGCTCGTTGCGAGAGCCAAAAATTTTTATGAGAGTTTTACTTATTTTGTCCAGCATCGACTTTGTGGTTCGTTGTTCATAGTTCGTAGTTCGTTGTAACGACCGGCGACTGACCCGCTGTCCCCCAATGATGGATTTCATTCCACAGCGGGCTAAATACTAACGACCAACGACTAACGACTTCTTCAACCGATTCACCAATCACGAAGTAAGTATTGCAGAATTGCGGCAAAATGTCAAGGAAGCAAAACACAAGAGACGGAAAAGAAAAAGTAAAATAAAAAAATCCGAATCCGCAAAGAAAAACTATCCTTGAAAGGAAAAAGTATAATAGTAAAATACTAACAACTGGAGCCATCGCTCTTGCTTCGCAAGAAGCTGCTTGGGCTCCTGATTCAGAGTGCTTTGTAGAAAAGACCCACTGTCATTTCGACCGAAGTCCCCACTCCTGTCTTCTGACAGGAAGACGCGGGGACGAAGTGGAGAAATCTATTCAAAAACAGATTTCTGAAATGTTTTCTACAGGGCAAATTCAAAGTTGATTCTATTTCATTTTTTTTGAAACATACTAATATCAGATATAAAAGAACATTATGGATGCAGTGAAAAGTAATAGATTTGGGACCTCAAGTGGTCAAAGACCCCAAATGCCGGATTTTGATTATGTGAGCGCTCCCGTAGAGGTTGTCTTTGAGAAGTTGGATACTTCTGCCAAAGGTCTTTCTGATGCAGAAGCAGGAGAGCGTCTTGAACAATACGGCTACAATGAGCCTGCCAGAAAAAAGAAAAGGACTATCCTTTTTCAAATTCTTTCAAAGTTTCTCAACCCTTTAGTGATTGTGCTTTTGATTATAGCCGGGTTTTCTCTGTTCTTTGGCGAAGAGATTAGTGCGGTTCTGGTCATATTGATGGCAATTATGAGTGTGTTTCTTTCTTTTATACAGGAATATCGCGCCGGCAGAGAAGCAGAGAAGCTTATTGAAATGGTGCGTGCCACTGCAACTGTATATCGTAATGGCAAAGCGAAGGAAGTAAAAATCAGGGAGATTGTTCCGGGCGATATTGTTGATTTGTTTGCCGGAGATATGATACCGGCGGATTTGCGCATAATATCCTGCAAAGATTTGTTTATCAATCAGGCATCATTAACAGGAGAATCGTTTCCTATAGAAAAAATTGCTGAGCCGATACATCCTGAAAGTAAAACCATATCCGAGTTGACCAACATCGCTTTTATGGGGTCAAGTGTAGTAAGCGGGACGGGACTGGGTGTGGTTGTAAAAACAGGCATTGCCACCCAGTTCGGCGAGCTTTCCCGCAGGCTTGCCACGATGGTGATAGAGAGCGGTTTTGATAAAGGCATACGTAAGTTCACCTGGCTTATGATTCGGTTTATGCTTTTTTTGGTGGTCTTTATCTTTGGCATAAATGCTTTACTGAAAGGTGACTTTATTGAGGCGCTTCTTTTTTCTTTGGCCGTGGCTGTAGGGCTTACTCCTGAGATGCTTCCAATGCTGGTGGCAATAAATCTTTCCAAAGGCGCAATAGCAATGTCCAAGAAGCAGGTTATAGTAAAACGGTTAAATTCTATCCAGAACTTTGGTGCGATGGACGTGCTTTGTACCGATAAAACAGGGACCCTTACTTTGGACAGGATTGTTCTGGAAAGACACTGTGACGTGGTAAGGAAAGAGAATGATGATGTTTTAAGGTTTGCTTATATTAACAGCTTTTACCAGACGGGCCTTAGAAATATATTGGATAAAGCCATCTTAAAGCACGGGAAATTATTAGTAAAGCAGTATAAAAAGGTCGATGAAGTGCCTTTTGATTTTTCCAGGAAGATAATGTCGGTGGTTGTCGAGATGGATGGTAAACATACTATTGTTGCTAAGGGTGCACCAGAAGAGATTTTTAAGAGATGCACGAGATTTGAATTAGACGGCGAAATATTAGATATGGAGGATTTGATACTTACAGACTTGAAAGAGGAATATAACGACCTGAGCACAGATGGTTTTAGAGTTCTTGCTATCGCGTATAAGGATGTGGAAGATAAAAAAGATGTATATTCAAAAGATGACGAGCAAGGCCTGATTCTGAAAGGATATGTTGCTTTTCTGGACCCACCCAGGCCGACAGCAAGAAAGACGATTGAAGTATTAAGAAGTTTGGGAATAGAATTCAAGGTTTTAACCGGCGACAACGAATTGGTGACGAAAAAGATATGCAGCGAAGTCGGCCTTGATGTCAAAGGATTAGTTACCGGAGACGAGATAGAAAAGATAAGCGATAACGAGCTCAAGGAATTGGTAAAAACAACCTCTGTTTTTGCACGGCTCTCACCTTTGCAGAAAGAGATAATAATTCACGCATTACATGAAAATAAACATATTGTGGGTTATTTGGGGGACGGCATAAACGATGCACTTGCCTTGAAAGCTTCGGATGTGGGGATTTCCGTAAATAACGCCGTTGATATCGCTAAGGAATCCGCGGATATAATCTTACTCAAGAAAAGCCTTATGGTCCTGAAGGATGGTGTTATAGAGGGCAGAAAAACCTTCGGCAATATTCTTAAATACATTAAGATGGGGTCAAGCTCAAATCTTGGCAATATGCTTAGTATGACCGGTGCCAGTATATTTTTGCCATTTTTGCCTATGTTGCCCATCCAGATACTATTGAATAACTTTCTTTATGATTTGTCGCAGGTGGCTATCCCTTCGGATGAAGTGGATAAAGAATATCTCTTAAAGTCGAGGCCTTGGAATGTGGAGTACATCAAAAAGTTTATGATTTTCATTGGCCCGATTAGTTCCATATTTGATTTTGTAACATTTGGAGTATTGTTATTTGTTTTTCATGCTTCCCAGCCTCTTTTTAATACGGGATGGTTCCTCGAATCTCTTTGCACTCAGACACTGGTTATACATATAATTCGCACCGGCAAAATCCCCTTTATTGAAAGTAAGCCGAGCCAGTTTTTGATGTTCACCTCCATTTACATTGTGACAATAGGGTTGATAATACCGCTTACTCCGCTGGGCAAATTTTTTGGATTTGTCGCTCCGCCGCCAACGTATTTTATAGCCCTTTTCCTTATTGTTGTTAGTTATCTTTTCTTGGTCCAGATAGGAAAGAAATGGTTTATTAAAAAGTATGGTTATGAGTAATAGCAGTTTACCCGCCAGAGTGTTACCAGGGTATTTATTCCGGTTTTTTTGTTTGCGACGGAGGCCGCTTGCGATGCGATATTTGCCTGACCTTTCTTTTTAAGTTCTCAAAGCTATTTTTGTATCTATTCTTTAGCGCGCGGCCGAACCTGTTTTCCAGCAAAAAACCAAGGCCCACCAGTTGAAGTCCTATCAGTGCAAGCCACGAGCCCGGAGTAAAGGGGGTAACCAGAGCCGCAAGGCCCAGGACAATCAGTATGACTCCGATTATTTTCTTCAGGACGGGCTTCATCGGGAATTTCTCATACGCTTTGCCTTTTTGGATTTTTTTGCTGTTATGCCTTTCCTTTTTTCTGCGGGCGGGCTGACTAATAGCTTGACGGGGGCCAGATTTAACTGCCGGGCGGGGACATTCACCGAGACTATGAACACTTTGAGGGGTTGGCCCAGGCGAATGGTGCATCCGGAGCGCTGGCCGATGATGCAATGGGCGCTGGTATTGAATTTCCATTCGTCCGGCCCCAGGTCGGTCAGCCGAATAAGGCCATCTATGCCGAGCTTTCGCGACTGCGCAAATACTCCGAAGTTCGTAAGGCCTGTAACAACGCAATCAAGCTCCTTGCCGATTTTGTCGCTTAGCATTTGTAGTATAAGCACTGTGGTCAGCTCATCTTCGGCGTCCTCGGCCCGTTCTTCGGTGAAGGTGATGTGTTTTCCAATTTCAGCCAGGTCCAGCCCTGCTGAAATATCCTTTGCCAAATCCAAACGATTTTGCAGGTAACATTCCAGATCGCGATGGACGAGCAGGTCGGCATACCGGCGTATGGGGCTGGTAAAATGACAATAGTGAGTTGAAGCAAGCGCGAAATGGCCGATATGCAGCGGCGCATACTGTGCCTTTTCAAGACTTCGCAGGACCGCCAGATTTATTGCGAAAGAACAATCTTTGTCTTTGACTGCGGCCAGCAAATCCTGAATCGCGGTGCGGTCGGGATTTCGCGGTAAATGGTAGCCGAATGCTCTAACGAGCTGGGCCAGGTTCTTCATACTTAAAGCGTCCGGCTCCGGATGGATTCGCCGGATGAAGGGGATATTAAGCCGGTCGAGAAGCGAAGCGACCGCATCGTTGGCCTCGACCATAAACATTTCGATAATCGTATGCGGATAGCTGGTGTCGGCAGGGTGGGCGTCCACGACCCGGCCTGATTTATCCATTACCAGTTCGGTCTCCGGCAGGTCCAGATGAATCATTCCGTTTTTGGCTCGGCGGTTTTCGATTGTCCGGCTGAGTGTCGCCATATTCTTGAGCAGTTCAATGACTTCGGGCTTGATGCCTTTGGTATGGCCTTTCAAAGTCTTGTCGGCCTGCTGGTAAGTGAGACGCTGCGTTGAGCACATAATACTGTTGGCAAATCTGCGGGCCAGGACATTGCCATCCCTGTCGTAAGTTAGATAGACGCTTTTGACGAATCGCTTTTGTCCGGGCTGGAGACTGCAGATGCCGTTGCTTAGTATCTCAGGCAGCATCGGAAAGGTTTTGGCCGGCAGATAGACGCTGTTTCCGCGGTTCTTTGCCTCTGCATCGAGGGGTGAATTCTGCGAGACAAAAAAACTCACATCAGCGATGTGAACGCCCAATACCCAGTTGCCCCTGGAATCTTTTTCGAGACTTATGGCATCGTCAAAATCTTTTGCATCCGGCGGGTCAATTGTGATAATCACTTTATCGGTGATGTCTTCTCGCGTGTCGAGGCGCTCGGGGTCAAATTCGGCTGCGGCAGCGCGTGCCTGTTCGAGACAGTGAGCGTCAAATTCGGTCGGCAAATGGAACTGACGAATTATCGACTGGATTTCGGTGTCGTATCGTCCTGCCTTGCCGAGAACTTCGATAATTACGCCGCGTGCCAGGTATTTTTCGCTCGGATAAGAGAGTATTTCGACTACGACTTTATCCTTCTGCCGGGCGCCTTTTGCGGTGACATCATCAACGGAAATCATCTCGAAGGAGCTTGAGCCGTCCGGCTGGACGAGCCAGCCCTGCGGTTCTTTCAGTAAGGTTCCGATGAATCGATTTTGTGCGCGTTCGAGGACCTCTATTATTTCGCCGCTGTAGCGCATCTGGCCTGCGCGTTTGCCTTTTTTCGTAACTCTGGCGGCGACGATGTCGCCGGTCATTGCACTGGCGGTTGCGTTGGGCGGTATAAACAGGTCGCCGTGAGAATGAGGTTCGAGAGGCGTAACGAAGCCGAAGCCCTTTGGATTTGCCCTGAATGTCCCGACGATTTGGCCGGATAGCGACGGCAGACTCACTAAATTCCCGGCGCCGATAACTACGTGGCCGGCCTGACGCAGTTGCTCGAATGCCTCTTTGAACTGCGGGTAATCTTCTGATGTTACACCCAGTACTCTGGCTAACTGTGCAAGCTTTACCGGTTCGTAGTCAGCGTGCGTTAGTAGTTTTAGAATCCGTTTTTTTAAGATTTCGGTCATTTTCGGGAAGCGTATCTCGTGAAACGTGCTTACACGGATAACGCTTCACAAGACGCAGCGAATTAGCCGGCTTTTGCTTTTATAAGAGCATTTAATTTTTTGGCGAGGCGCGACTTTTTTCGTGCAGCGGTTCTCTTGTGCATTGTGCTTGTTGAAGCGACTTTGTCCAGCTTTTTGGCGACCAGGCGGAACTGCTCGGTCGCTGTCTCTGTGTTGCCGCTGCTCAAAGCCGCTTCGAGACGTTTGATTTGCGTCTTTATCTGGCTCTTGCGAGCATGATTAATTGTTCTTTTTTTTGCGTTTTGCCTGATTCTCTTTTTAGCTGATAACGAATGTGCCACTATAGTCTCCTATTTTATTCCTGACTTCCCAAACAAACTGTTCTTAACTTTTAGTTCCTCTTAGTTTATCTACTCGCTGGCTGACATCTTTGTATGCGAAATCCAGTTGGGCGAGTTTGCGATAGATTTCCAGTGCCTTTTCCGTATCGCCCTGCTCTTCGTAAGCACGGGCGAGATTATACCGCAGCTCTTTGGCAATTGCATCTTCTTTTATTTCATAAGAGTCAATCGCCTGCGTGAAGATGTCGATTGCATCTGTGAACCACCCCTTCATAAAGAAGCAGAAGCCCATCATATTCATTGATGTGATTTTTCGTCTGGGGTCTTTTTGTGCCTCCTGGAACAGAGGTATCGCCTCATTATACCGTTTGTTGCGGGCCAGACGGACCGCATACTCGTATTTTGCCTGGAGGTCGGTCGGATAGTTTTCCATACAAAGGCGGTAATGTTCCAGCTCGGTATTGTTTAGTTGCAAGGTCAATTCTTCGAGATTGGTTTTGGCCTGGCCATTATTCGGATTAGCGTCGAGAGCGGTTTTTGTCTCTCTTATCTTGCGTCTGAGTTGTTTTATGCGGAGCTGGCCTGCCCGCTGCTTGTAGCTAAAATCATCTCTGGTTTTGTAGGCGTTTTCCAGCAGCTCTATGGCCTCATTTTCGGCTTTGTCGGTTTCCAGATCCGACAGTGCCTCAGCCAGATTAAATACGTTCATTGGCAGATATGGGTCTCTGGCGAGCCGTTTTCTGGCATCTTCAACTGCCGATACGCGGTAATTGTCGGTTTTGACGACACTGCTCTGGGCGTGAAGTTTTTCCTGCTCCTGGCGGTCCTTGATGGATTCCCTGAAATCCACCTCCGTGTCATATTTGCCTTTGACCATAGTCAGTTCGGCGGAGAGGTTCTTAAAGTCCTCCGCTAATTCTCCATCCTCAGGCCTGAGCCTGGCGGCACGCTGGCAGGCAGCGAGGGCTTTGTCAAATTCACCCAGGGCCGCATAGCAATTTTTTAACAGGATATATGTTTGCGCCGATGGTTTCTTGGCGGCGTTATTTGTCTGGAAGACCAGGTTGGCAATCCAGTTAGCTGTTTTCTTATAACCGCCTTCCACCGCGGCCTTTAGCATCGCCTCGGCATAGGGGGTATGCTGGGGGTCCTTTGCGAAGAGATATTCGGCGTTAAGCATCTGCTCGAGAGGGGTTTTACCTCGCAGGCGTTTGATTTTTTCGAGCACCGATGGTTTTTTGCCGCCTTTTCCTTTTCGCTGCAGGGCTATCTCAGCGAGGGGCAGATGACCTTCTTCAAGGGACTCCGGGGCATAGCGCAGACCTTCAATATACATCTCGATAGCGTAATCGAAATTGTTTTTCTCCGCTGCTTTCTGCCCGTTTTCGAAAAAGGCCCTGGCCTTGGCTAAATCCTGAACACTATCTTCTTCTGGCATACGCTGTAAATAGTCCCTTATTTCTGATACATTGGTTTAACGTGCTTATCGTAATCTTAGCCGGAAATTTGTCAACAATAAATACTTGTATAAAAACAGGGGCTGTGCTATAAGACAACAAGTAGGCAGGATGCTGTGTTTGGGACCCTGGAGCGACTTAAATAAAAGGAGTTTAAGGAGGAACCAATTATGAAAACAGCTCTTGAGCAGTATGACCCACAGATATATGAGCTTATAAGACAAGAAGAGGCACTTGAGAGCGGCTCAATCCGTCTTATCCCTTCCGAGAACTATGTATCCAAGGCGGTGATGCTGGCCAGCGGAAGCTGCCTTACCAACAGATACTCGGAGGGTTATCCCGGCAGGCGATACTATGAAGGCCAGCAGGTAACCGACCTTATCGAGAAAGTAGCACAGGAGCGGGCGAGAAAGTTGTTTAAGGCCGACCATGCGAATGTCCAGCCCTACTCCGGGTCGGTTGCGAACCTGGCTGCTTATGCGGCGCTGATAGAGCCGGGTGATACCATTATGGGAATGTCCCTTGTGCACGGCGGACACCTGACGCACGGCTGGAAGGTGTCTCTGACAAGTAAGTTTTATAAGTCTGTCCCTTATCCTGTGAATCCTGATACGGGCAGATTAGATTTTAACCTGATTGAAGAGCTCGCCAAGAAACACCGCCCGAAGATAATTATCTCCGGCGCCACTGCGTATCCGAGGGAGATTGATTTCGAGATATTCGGTCAGATAGCAAAAAAGGTGGGGGCATACCACGTTAGTGACATAGCGCACGTTGCGGGTCTTGTGGTGGCGGGGATACACAAAAGTCCCGTGCCATACGCCGACATAGTCTCAACCACGACGCATAAGACGCTGCGGGGGCCTCGCGGCGGAATGCTGCTGTGTAAAGCCGAGCACGCGGAAAAGGTGGATAGAGCGGTTTTCCCCGGCCTGCAGGGCGGCCCGCATATGCACACGCTAACGGCTATTGCTGTGGCACTGGCGGAGGCCGATACGCCGGAGTTCGTCGCTTATGCAGAGCAGATAGTCAAGAATGCGAGGGTGCTGGCTGAGAAGCTGCTTGAATATGGTTTTAATCTTGTAACCGGCGGGACGGATAACCATTTGATTTTGATAGATTTGCGGAACAAAAAAATCCCCGGAAAGAAATTAGCCAAGGCATTAGACAGGGCCAGGATAGTGGCTAATTATAATACTGTCCCCGGTGACACCGCTCCGCCGGCAGACCCGAGCGGAGTGCGCCTCGGGACGCCGGCGATTACCACGCGTGGGATGAAGGAAGAAGAATGCTGGCAAATTGCCGCCTTTATAAATAGGGTGGCTGAAGGTATCGACAATGAGTCGGTAATCGAACAGGTCAGCAGAGAGGCGTTGCTTTTGTGCTCACGATTCCCTGTGCCGGAGCACTTTATCATACCAAATAGGAATGTTGGAGTAATGGAGGTCCAAGAACGTTTAACTCCGTGGCTGTTTGGTAAGTAGTGAGTGATGGGTCAGGGTATCAGGTTATCGGGAGAGCAGGGAGCAGGGCATCGGGAGAACAGGAAATCAGGAGAATAGGGGATTAGATATTGTAGGGTGGGCTTTAGCCCACCAGTTTCCTAACAAGGATTAGCAGGATGGGGCAGCAAGAACAGGTGCTGGTTGTTGAGCGGAAGGTCCTTGAGCAGGCAGGGATGTTCCAGGGCCTTGTCTTTGACGTCCAGCGATATCTCGACAAGCTCTTTGTTCCGGGCGTTCCGCGCTTCATACCGAGGCCGCAGGCCGAAGCCGACCCCGGCTACAAACAAATTATTCCCTACGTGATAATGAGCTGCGACGGCAAATACCTTAGCTACGTCCGGGGCAGGCGGGCAGGGGAGGCCCGGCTTACGGGACTAAGGTCTATTGGCATAGGAGGCCATATAAATCCGATTGATGCTGATAATAGTTCTTTATTTGCTTACTTATACGAAAATTATCTTACCGCTGTTCAGCGTGAGGTTGCTGAGGAAGTCTCCGTAGAAGCCGGCCACAGCGATAAAATTGTTGCTTTGCTTAATGATGATTCTACTGAGGTCGGAAGCGTGCACTTAGGAATAGTTCACCACTGGGTTTTGGATTCGCCGAGCGTCAGCAGGCGGGAGCAGGTGATTACGCAGATGGCGTTTATGAGTCCAGCCGAGCTGCGCGAGGTCAGAGATTCTATGGAAACCTGGTCGCAGTTATGCCTCGCCCTACTTGAAAACTAGAAGAAAGCCACAGAGTGCACAGAGAACACAGAGAAAATTAGTTGATTGGTGAGTAGTTAATGGTATGAAACCAAGAATATAGATAGTGATTACCTTAAGGAATAAAAAGGGAATTCATGGAGTTACCCGAAATAACACTTCCAACAGATAATATTTATAAAACATCCTTTTGTTTGGGATTGCTTATAATAGTTTTTTCTTTCATTCCATTCTATTACAAGCATCAGGTAGAAATAGAGAAGGTAAGATTGTCGGGAGAAATAGAAGATCTAGAAAATAGAAAGATGTGGATAGAAGAAGACGGCAAAAGATATCAAGATGAAAAAGCAAAATTAACAGAATTAAGAAAAGGTAAATTTGAGGAGATGCCAAGATTAGATCCAAATACAGAAGAATACAAAAAGTTCCTTGAAGCAACCGGACAAAAGGAAGACCCCAATAATCCAACTTCTGCTATTTTTACAATAGATATTCAGGAAATAAAACAGGCGATGGAAAAGAAACACAAAATTGTAAGAGAGACTCAAGAAAAACTTAAAAAAACAAAAGATGAGTTGGTTAATACCACGAGAAATATATTGGTCTCAGAAGTACAAATCAAAACAAAGAAAAAAGAACTGCTTCAAACCGATAAGTTTATCGCAAATCTCTTAAGACTAGGCGTATTAGGAATTTTCATAGGTATATTTTCTGCTGGTTATGGAGGATATAATTGGTGGACGAAGACACAGAAGTGGCAAGATAGAATCAAAGTAAAACAAGCATCATTAAAAAAAGAAAAAGATAATGCTTAAAATACCATTGCCAACAGATAATTTTTATAAAACACTATTTTTCTTGGGATTATCCTTATTTGCTGTTTCACTTATACCTATGCGCCCTATACACAAACTAAATGTAGACATAATACGTCTCACAGGAGAGGTTGGAGAATTAGAAATGAGAAAAGTATGGTTAGCTAATGATTCCAATGGGTACGAAAAAGGAGTTAATTATCTTGAAAAGTATAAACAGTGGAAACCAGGAATGATACAAGCACTTAATCCGGGGACCGAAGAAGCTAAAATGTATACAGAAATGACGGGGGATACTATTGAACCCGGTATAGCGGAATTAGTAATAAGTTTAGATAGTCCGAAAGAAATTGAGGAAAAGAAAAATAAAAATATTGCAGAATTACAGTCGGCGATAGATACAGCTAATAATAAATTAAAGGTTACCCGAAGAGAACTAAAGGAAAATGAGACAAAACTCAAAACAAAGGATAGAGAGTTGCTCAAAATAGAACGATTTGTAAAATATGAAGTAATATTTGCACGCATAAGCTGGGTGATTGGTATTTGCCTATTGTTAATTGGGGGCTTCAAATGGGTTACGATAACTCAAAAATATGAAAATGCGATTTTGAAGAATCAATCAGGCAAATAATATCCTCTGTAAAAAAATCAACAAATATATTTATGGGAAGGAGGATCGCAGTTGGGATTGAGTATTGAGTTAGAGTGAATCTGCTGCGGCCTTCGGTATCGCAATGGCAGTTCCTGCTTTTTTGGTCACTCGGATTTGATAACTGTAGCGACTCGTATTTCGTCGTTCGTATGTCGTATATCGTTTAGAACATTTTAACATAATTTCTGGCGGATAAATCCGTATCTTACCTATTTTCTGTCTTTGCGTTCTCCGTGGTGAATCTATTGGGCGAATATGATTTTTCTGGCGAACTTTCTGAATTCGGCTAATTGAGGGAAGTTGAGGTAGGCGAATTGGCCGAAAAGCTGTTCGGCTTTTCGGTCATAAGCGATTGCAGCTTCGGCCTGGTCATCAAAGTGACCAAGATACATACTCCTACCCGATTTAGTAATGTGTGCATGCCATTTCTTGTGGTTTTTGCTCCAGGTGATACCCTTATATCTTGAATAGCAGCAGCGGTCAGGCCGCCTATTCCAGGCGTTCTGCGCGGCGGAGCAAAAGCGAAGGTTGCTTTTGCGATTGTTCAGGCCGTTGCCATCTATATGGTCAACCAATTGACCTTTAGAGGCGTGCATAATCTGGCGATGCATAGGTATTCTTGCTTCCTTGCCGTGTTGTCGGCGAACTGCGTAGAATCTGTTATCAGCTCTTTGGCAGTGCCATTTATATTGAACTAACCAGTCGTAATCTTCGGCATCGACTATGGCGAATTTGCCCTGAGTGAGAGGTATGAGTTTTGCCCCATCGCTTTCGAGTGTGGGGAGTATTAGTCCGGCCAGGTGTCCCTTTGGCTTAAAGTTTGTGCAGTTTTCGTTCGGAGAGATGACGAAGAAAGTTCCTTCGCGGCCTGCTTTGTTGTAGCAAATCAGAACAGGTCTGCTCAGGCCGAATGCGTATATGGCACAACGACAGTTTTCGCATTGTTCTATAGTTTGCCGCATTTTTCTCGAGGGAGAGATTTTTGTGAGTGTTTCCGCTCTCCATAAGATGATTTAATAGACCCTTCGACTCGGCCGAAACGGCATTGGCCTCGCTCAGGGTCCAGCCCAATTAGAGAAACTACGTCTCTCCATAATTGGGCTGGGCTTGCGCGTTTGGGTCGAAAATTTCGCGATTTTCTGCGAGGGCTTTTGCATTAAGTTATTGCTGCGAAAGTAATAAAAAATTTTTTAGAATTTTCGATTTTTGGTTCTAACCCCCTGCGCATTTGGGCGAAATTCCACTCACCTGACCCGGAGCAATCACTTCGCTGCAACCTGCATCTGTGCTTAGTTGTTTTGTCCAACAATAATGATTTTTAGCAGTTTCTTTTTTGGAAGGTGGCAGTAGAATAAGTAAAAGATGAGCGAAAACAAATTAAAGACAGCGATACTGGGTCTGGATGGGGATGGTCAGCTTTTAGTCAAAGCGGCATCTCAGATAGATTATTTTCAGATACAGGCGGTAGCCGACAGGGACACTAATCTTGCTGAAAAGGTCGCTGCGGAATATAAGTGTGCTGGCTATGATGATTACAGGCAGCTTGTGATACAAAACGAGCTTGATTGCCTGCTGGTCGCAGCCGGTATGCATAGCTGCGATGAGCATATACGTGCGGCGATGAAGAAGAAATTCAATATACTCAAATTAGCTCCGCCCGCGAGAAATTTTGAGGAGGCGGTGGAATTTGTGCGGCTTGCGGAGGATGAGGGTGTGAAGTTTGCCGTAGCCAATCCGTATCGGTTCGCTGGGAGCTTTCGTGCGTTTCGGCGGTTTCTGCTGGAAGGGCGGCTTGAGGAAGTTTTTCTTATAACTGCCTTCTGCAATGTCGGAGATGAAAGTCGCTCTGGCTGGCGCAGTGACCCGAAATTGGCCGGCGGGGGAGTGCTGCTGCGAGACTGCTACCAGATAATCGACCATATAATGTGGACCTTTCCTATACCACAATCGGTCTATTCTCTAAATACAAGCCAGGCGGCGGATAAAAAGCAGCGGCTTTGTTTGACGGAAGATACCACGCTTGTAACGATGAAGTTCAGCGATACCCTTACGGGCAGTCTGGTGGCTTTCCGGCAAGCCGGGCCGGGAGCGAAACAGGAGTCGCTGAGCGTCTATGGTAAAGATAGAATTCTAACGGTCAGCGCCAGCCGGTTTGCCGTCAGAGACAATCTCGGACAGATAATTGAGGAAACAAAGTATGAAGACGATGAGCTTTGCCGTATGATGGGATTGCTGAAAGATTTTGCTATGAGCATATT
>Ga0315279_10002476_pt1 | contig 27645 bp, 23 predicted proteins | sample YL17G06_20_MG_FD_203694 | JGI IMG/M metagenome (GOLD analysis project Ga0315279, IMG submission 203694) | Sediment microbial communities from Yellowstone Lake, YNP, Wyoming, USA - YL17G06_20 | ecosystem: Environmental > Aquatic > Freshwater > Lake > Sediment | place: USA: Wyoming | collected... | reverse complement strand
GGACTTTGGGGCCGGCATCTCCAACCCATCCTTCCCTCATAAATTCCAAAATTCAAATTTCAAATGCCAAATCAATGACCAATGCCAATCCGCCAAAATGTGTGGCGGATTAAATTTTATCATTTGGGCTTTGAACTTGCTTTGACATTTGGTTTTTGACATTTGACATTATTATTAATCTGTCTCCCGTTTCCAATCCCAACCCATCTACCATTATTTAACCAATCTTCGTTTCATCAGGTTGATCGAGAGGACGAAAAAAAGCGGGGTCGCGCCGAGAATCCAGGCCAGGCTGACCAGCAGGCTGGAATTCAACCGTCCGATCGCCAGGCTCCGGGCCAGGTTAACCGCATGGGTCAGGGGAAATAGTATTTTCGCAAGCAATTGCACAACCTGCGGCAGGCCGGTGATGGTGAAAAACGTTCCGCTTAAAATGAACATAGGCGTGATGTATAAAAACGACGGGTAATTGAACGAATCGATGTTGGGCGTGACCGCAGTAAAGCACATCGCGATGCTGGCGAAGAGGATCCCGACCAGAAATGACAGGGGCGGGATCAGCAAAAACAAAGGGCTGGAAACGAGGCCGAAGGCAAAGACCACGGCCAGGACGATCGTCGAATTGATCAGGCTCTTGGTCGCACCCCAGAGGATCTCGCCCGCGATGACTTCCTCCAGGCTTACCGTCGTGGCGATGATCGCATCGAACGTTTTCTGGTAGTACATCCGGACGAACGAACCATAGGTGCATTCAAAGAATGAAGAGTACATCATCGAAACCGCGGTCAGCGCGGGCGCGATAAAAACGATGTACCGAAGCCCCTCCTGAGGGCGGACAAACCCGCCGAGGCCGTACCCCATGCCGACGAGATAAAGCAGGGGTTCGACGAGGGGCGGGATGAAATTGGTCCGGTAGGTTTTCATGAAAACATCGAAATTGCGGCGCCAGACCGTGATTACCCGGTGGGTCAATCTCGGAACAATAAAAAGGGATGTGATATTTCCCCGGCTCATTCCCGCAGCCGCCGGCCGGTCAATTTAAGGAAAACATCCTCCAGGTTGGCGTCCCGCATGATCGCTCCCCGGGACTTGAATTTTTCCAAGATCCGGTCAAACACGCCCCGGGGCTGGGCGCTGAACACCTGAATGCGTTCGTCGACCGTCTCCATGAGGGCGTCGGGGAATTCGTTTTTTATGTAATTTTTTATCTCCTCGTGGTCCGGCACTTCCAGAACTTCCGCGCCGATGTGTTTTGCGATCAGCTCGCGGGGAACGCCCTGCTCGATTATCCGGCCGTTGTCCATGACAATGGTCCGGTCGCAAAGCCGGTACGCTTCGTCCATGTAATGGGTAGTAAGGACGATGGTGACGTCCTGGCTTTTCAGATCGCGGACCTTATCCCAGATCAGGTGCCGGGCCTGGGGATCGAGCCCGGTCGTCGGTTCGTCAAGGATCAGGATCTTCGGTTCGTTGATCAGGGCCCGGGCCAGGATCAACCTTCTTTTCATACCGGAAGAAAGGTTATCGATCAGGACCATTTTCTTTTCCGAAAGTTGGACAAAAGCCAACAGTTCTTCCGCCCGCTCGTGGGCGGTTATTTTGGGGATGTCGAAGTAACGGGCGTAAACGACGAGGTTATAAAAGGATGTGAAGTCCGGGTCCAGGTTGTCTTCCTGGGGCGCGACGCCGACCATATTTTTTATTGCCCGGGAATCCCGCCCGGCGTCCAGGCCGGCGATGGTCAACTGGCCGGCAGTGGGCGGAGAAACGCAATGGACCATATTGATGGTGGTTGTCTTACCCGCTCCGTTAGGTCCCAGAAAACCCAGACACTCACCCCGAAAAACCTGAAAATCTATTGAATCGACGGCGGTGAAGTCGCCGAACTTCTTGGTCAATCCCCGGGCTTCGATTACCGGTTCCGGGCTCATTTATATCCGGGCGTCCTCGTGGTTATGGTTCGCACGCGTTATCCCCGGCGTCAGGGTCGTAGTCGTGATCGTAATCCGTGCCCGGCCCGGCTTCCTGGCGCTTGCCGGTTTTTAGGAAATAGGCGTAAAGAGGCGACATGTCACGCAGTTTTTTTACGATCCCGGGAAACTCGGCAAGGACCAGGTCGACGTCTGCGTCCGTGTTGTATTTGGATAAAGTCATGGTCACCGATCCTTGCGCGACCGCGGTGTCGAGCTTGATCGCGGCCAGGACGTGCGACATCTTCAAATTTTTCGAGGTACAGGCCGATCCGCTGGTGACATAAATGTTCTGGCCATCGAGGAATAGAAGCATGCCTTCGCCCTCGATGAATTCCACGGAAAAATTCACGTTATCCGGCAGACGTTTTTCCGGGTGGCCGTTGAGATAAATATGTTCGATCCGACGCGGAAGTTCGGCGATCAAACGGTCGCGCAGCCGGATCACATATTCCCGGTTTCGGGACATTTCCTGAAGCGCGATATCCGCGGCCCAGCCCAACCCCACGTATGCCGGCATGTTCTCGGAGCCGGCACGGCGGTTGTTCTCCTGGATCCCGCCCTCGATCTGCGGGATGACGCGGACACCCTTCTTTACATAAAGCGCGGCCGCGCCCCGCGGCCCGTAAATCTGGGATCCGGACAGGCTGAGAAGATCGACCCCCAGCTGGGCCGTATCGGTCTCGATGATCCCGCATGTGCTGACCGCGTCCGTATGGAAAAGCTTACCCCGATCATGGGCGATCCGGCAGAGAGCAGCGATATCCTGGATCGTGCCGATCTCCGGATTGGCGTGTTGGATCGACACCAGAATCGTGTCCGGCCGGAGCGCTTTCTTCAGGTCATCGGGATCGACCAGTCCGTGCCGATCGACCGGGAGGGTCGTGATTTCATAACCGGCACGTTCCAGCCGGCGGGCGGCGCTCAATACCGAGACGTGCTCGATCTCAGATACAATGAGATGCTTCCCTTTGTCGGCTTTGGCCTGGGTGACCCCTTTTATCGCCAGGTTGTTCGCTTCCGAACCGCAGGAAGTGAAACAAACCTCATCGGGCCGGGCCTTGATCAATCCGGCGACCTGGCCCCGCGCCTTTTCCAGGGCATCTTTAGCCTGGGCTCCCAGGGAATGCATGCTTTGGGCATTTCCGTAAATGTCCTTTAAATAAGGCAACATCGACTCGTAAACCCGCTCGTCCAGAGGCCGGCCAGAATGATTATCCAGATATACGGTTCGCATCAGCTTACCCGCCCGAGTATTTATTATGATAGACGAATTTTTCCGAGGGTATCCGCTCGGGACGGATTTTTTCGTCCGCGATCTGCTTTTCCGACAATTCGGATTTGATGTCCGGCGCGTGGCGGCCGACGTTGACCAATGTAACGACCCCCATTTCGGCCGGGATCCCGAGGATCTCCCGGACAATGTCCGGTTTAAAACCGGCGATCGGATGGGCGACCAGTCCCAGCTCGGTCGCGCGCAGAACGAGGGAACCGACCGCCATGCCCGTGTCGAACAAGTAATACTCCCGACCGTCTTTCATGGCGCAATCGAATTCCTTTTTCGAGAAAACCGCGATGATCAGCGAAGCGTGATGGATCCATTCGTTGCCCTTGGTAAGGGCCTGCCGCATTTTCAACAGCTGGTCCGGGTCGTAAACGAAAACAAACCGCCAGGGCTGGTTATTGAAACAGGATGCGGCGAGTTGGGCGCATTGGGCAAGGTCCTGGATCAATTCGGGAGTGATCGTCACCGGATCCAGAGATCGGTATGCGCGCCGGGTGCGGATCGCGTCAATAACATTCATGGTTTTTCCTCCTTTTGCTTATCCCCCAGCCCTAAATCCGTCCTCTCCCTACGAGGGAGAGGAAGAGTGGAGTTAGGACGGAATAAGGCATGCCTGAAGGTCACCCGAAGTCAGGCACTTCCTCAGGTTATAAAGTCGTGTGATATGCTCCTGGACCTTTTTAATAAGATCGGCGATTATTACCCGTTCACGTTCGCGGACGACATTTTTCATCTCGTGGATGAAAAGAATGGAGTCCTTTTCAAAACCGATGGCCATGTCGATCGCCTGGCCGTTATCTTTCGCCTTTTTCGCGACCTCCTTACCCTGGTTCACCTTGGTGTAGTTATACCCGTCGATCAGGGATTTGATATACGCGGCGTATTCTCCGTCGTAGATCTCGAACGGCTCGCATTTTTCCACTTCGGTCAGCATTTTCTCAAAGGTCTTGATATGCCGGTCTTCCTCCTCGGCCAGCCAGGAAAACGTATCCCGCAGCTGGTCGATCTTGGAAAGACGGGCGATGTCGGTGTAGAAATCACGGCCGTTCTTCAGGATCTGAAGGCCCATTTCGATAACTTCATTGGCGCAGAAAAGATTACCCATCAACACCTCCCGTAAAGGGGCGGATTATTGGCTTTTCCAGAGACCGTGCAGGTTGCAGTACTCGCGGGCTTTCACCGCTTCGGCGGGAATTGGGAAAAACGCCTCCGGCGGTTCTCCGGGTTTCAGGAAATAACGGCAAACCCGTTCTCCGGCCACCACTTCGATCCACTCGATGTAGTGTTTCTGCTCCATCGGGTGGGGGACGCTGCCGACCTTCACCTTAAAACCGCCGGTGACTTTTTCGATAACCGGTACGTGTTTTTCCTTGGCCGCGTCCACGGTGTTCTCCTTCATCTGTTTCATGGGCTGACCGCAGCAGACCAGTTCGCCGCCACCGACATGCATCACTTCCACGATGTTGCCGCAAATTTCGCATTTATATACGTCGAGCCTTTGCATATTCGATCTCCTTTCTTAAAAAAATCAGCGCGCGCCGACCGAAAGGTGCGCTTTACGGATATCCTCCGCGAGCCGGTCCAAAGCCGCGAAATCCTGCGGTCGGGGGTGGCCGCGGACAACGACCGGTTCCAAGAACGTCGCATTAAGGTTGCTGATCAGACCTTTGATCACTTCCGGCATCTTACCGGCCCAACCATAAGAACCGACGAGCGAAACGAACTTGGTCTTGGGCCTTAGGGCGTTAGCCAGATAAGCGGCGTAGACCGCGGCCGGGTGCGCGCCGGCGAGGACCGTCGGCGAACCGATCACGATCGTGGCCGCATCGACCAGGGCCATGGCCAATTCACCGACATCGGTCCGGGTGAGGTTAAAGGGAAGAACTTTAACTCCTTTTTTAATCAAAACCCCGGTCAAGTGATCGGTCATCCGACGTACGCTGCCGTGCATGGACACATATGCCAACACAACTTCGTTCCGGACCTGATCCGAAACCCAGTCTTTGTAAGCCTCGATAATGAACGCCGGTCGGTCGTAGAGCGGACCGTGGCTGGGCGCAACGACATCGATCTGAAGGTCCTTTATCTTTTCCAGGTGGTTGCGGATATTGGCGCGGAAAGGCATCATTATCTCGGCGAAATAGCGCTTGGCCGAGCGATAGGAAGCCGGTTCGTCGCGGGCAAAGAGATCACTTGTCGCCATGTGCGATCCCAAGAAGTCGCAGGTAAAGAGGATATTATTTTCCCGCAAATACGAAAACATCGTATCCGGCCAATGGACCCAAGGTGCAAAGATGAACTCAAGCGTTTTTCCGCCCAGATCCAGGGTTTCCCGGTCGCCAATGATCAGGAATTTCTCCGGCGGTATTAAAAGATGGGTTTCCAGAATTTCCCGGCATTTTGGATTGGTCACGACCTTGGCCTGAGGATATCGTTCTAGGATATCGGGCAAGGAACCGGAGTGGTCCTGCTCGGCGTGGTGGGCGATCACGTAATCGATCTTTTCCGTCCCAAGCTCTGTCAGGTTCTCGAAGAGATCGGTGGCGCGGGTCGGGTCCACGGTATCGAGAAGGGCGGTCCGGTCGCGACCCCGGACCAGGTATGCGTTGTAACTAGTCCCGTCGGGCAGGGGAATGAGTTCGTCGAACAACCGGCGGTCCCAGTCGATCGCGCCGACCCAATCGACGCCGTTTTTTATTGCGCGCGCGGCCATGATCAAACCTTTTTCTCGAATTTTTCCTTGGCGGCTCCGCACACCGGGCAGACCCAGTCCGCGGGCAGGGATTCAAACGGCGTCCCGGGCTTCACGCCCGAATCCGGGTCGCCTTTTTCGGGATCGTACAAATATCCGCAAACCGTGCATTCATATTTTGCCATTTTATTCTCCGCTTTTTTTTCCGCCGACTTGAATAGTTTCGGGTCGATATAGGTCGGTGCGTTTTTAGAGGCATACCCTTTTTTAACCTGATGATAGTACGCGTATGTTAAAGGCTCGGCGTCGTTGATTATTTGAGCATCCTGAACTTTACCGATGAACACGGTATGGGTTCCGACGTCGATCTGGTTCATACAATCCAGTTCGAAATACCCCAGCGCGTTATCCAGGACGATCGGCATGCCGCTTGACCCGAGTTTGTAATTAACACCTTTGAATTTATCGATATCCCGGCCGCATTTGAAACCGAAAGTACCGATAAAAATCATCGGGGTGTCCTGGGCCAAAATGGAAACCGTGAACGCCTTGCTGGCGCTGATGCATTCGTGGGTAAGATTCTGCTTGTTTATGCTCACCGCCAGGGTCGGTGGTTCCGCCGTGATCTGGAAAACCGTGTTGACGATCTGGCCGTTCAATTTTTCGTCCTTCTTGGAACCGACGATATACAATCCATAACTGATTTTATAAAATAATTTCAAATCCATTTCGCCTCTCTTTACTATAGACCTTTAGTCTCGGTTATCCGTTTATTCCGGGGCGCTTTGCAGAATGTCCCAATAATCGAAGGCCCGCCGGAGATGAGGGATCGTGATCGAACCGCCCACGACCAGACCAATGTTCAAAGCCTCTTCCAACTCGGCGCCGGTTACGCCGCTCTTATGGCATTCCTGGAGGTGGTATTTCACACAATCATCGCAGCGCAGGACGAGTGAGGCGACCAATCCGATCAGTTCCTTGGTCTTTTTATTGAGCGCGCCGCCGAGGTATGCCTGGTGATCAAGGCTGTAAAAACGCTTGATCTTGGGGCTGGCGTACTTCATTACGATTTTGTTCAAACGCGCCCGGTCGGGATCGAATTTTTCCGGATCGGATGTCCGGCGGCGGCTTTTTTTATCGTTCATAGCTTCACCTCCCTTTATATTATCTATCAGTCCGGGAAAGTCAACAACTGTGTCCGCCCAAACCTTGACAAAGGCGTAAAAATACGGTAAAGTATGACAAAAGGAGATGAGCCATGGAACATAAAACAACCCTTTTATGCAGGATATCTTGCGTTGCCGCCTTTTGTCTTGTTCTTCTCGGACCTAAGGCCTATGCGGCTTATGTCGAAAATATAACTCAGGATCTGACCCAGCCGGACGGGCAGGTCATATCCTGCCTTTTGACCGGCGACGAATTCCACGCCCGGCTCCATGACGCTGATAATTTCACAATCATCCAGGACCCGGTCACGGGTTATTTTGTCTACGCCCGGTCCTCCGGATCCGAACTGGCGGTGACGGATAAGATCGTCGGCCGCGACAACCCCCGCCAGGCCGGACTGATCCCGGGGGTGGACCTTGCTCCGGAACGACTGCGCCAGCTCCGGCGGCGTTTTCCTTATATGGCGAATGAAGGCGCTGCAGCGCCGCCCACCGGCACGATAAACAATGTTGTTGTCTATATCCACTTCGCCGACCAGGCCGAGTTCACCGATTCCGTGGCCTATTATAACCGGATGTTCAACTCCTCGACTCCGGGCGTCAGCTCGATGTACAATTATTTCCTCGAAGCCAGTTACAACACATTGTTCACCCCCAGCTATTTCTATCCCACGCCGCCGGGCGCGTTCGAGATATCTTATCCGGATTCGCATAACCGTAATTACTTTCTGCCCTACAATTCCAGCACCAATCCGGAAGGCTACCAGAACGACACCGAACGCCGGACCCGGGAACACGCCCTGCTCCGGGACGCGGTGAACGCTATTGCCTCGGAGGTCCCGCCCTCCTTGATCATCGACGGCGACGGCGACGGTTACGTGGACAATATTTGTTTCATTATCCGCGGCGACCATTCGGCCTGGGCCGACCTGCTGTGGCCGCACCGCTGGGCGCTTTATACCTACGCGGCTTACATCAACGGCAAACGGGTTTGGGATTACAACCTGCAGCTGGAATTGTTCTTCAAACAGCACAGCGACGTAGGCGTGCTTTGCCATGAAATGTCCCATTCGGTCGGCTATCCGGACCTTTATCATTATTATTATGGAACCAACCTTTCGCCCTGCGGTCCCTGGGACTTGATGTGCTCATCGCCGAACCCGCCGACCCACATGGGCGCCTACATGAAGAACTACTATACCGGCTGGATCGCTAGCATACCCCAGATCACCGTTTCCGGCACGTATTGGGTAAAACCGATCACCTCGACGACGAAAAACGCTTACTGGATCGCCTCTCCCAATTCCGCGACCGAATACTTCGTCGTTGAATACCGCCGGAAAACGGGCACCTTTGAAAACAGCTTGCCCGGCTCGGGCCTGCTCGTCTATCGAATCAACAATACTTTCGCGGGTATGGGGAACGCGCAGTACGACGGTTCATCGATCTTCGACGAGATCTATATTTACCGGCCGAACGGTACGCCCACGGCGAACGGCACGGTCAATTCCGCCCACTACAGCTCCAACGTGGGCCGGACCGTGATCAACGACGGCACCAATCCCTCCAGTTTCCTCCATGACGGCAACCCGGGCGGCCTTGATATATCGGCGGTCGGGACTTCCGACGACTCGATATCATTTTACGTCACCCTTCCCGGCGTGGTCCAAGAACCGGATGATGGATGGGCTCGTACCCCGCTGGAAATGAGCGTCGATCCAAATCCGTTCCGCGACCGGATTGAATTCCAACTCAATCCGGGCAAAGCGCATAGCGCCCCCTTACGGGGATCAGGAGCGTCCTTTCAGGACTTCCAGACAAAGAGCATAGAGTTAACAATTTACGATATTACAGGCCGTGTGATCCGTTCTTTCACTCTTGGCCCTATGCACTATGCCCTATGCTGGCATGGCGACGACGAAGCTGGTCATGCCATACCCGCCGGAGTCTATATCTGCCGCTTCTCCTCCGGTTCCCGTTCCGCAGTTCAAAAACTGATCCGGCTAGATTAATACTGATTACAATCAAAAAAGGCCGCCTTAATTGGCGGCCTTTTTGATTCACGATGCCCGATCCAAGATTATCCTGGACCCTGAATCTTGTATCATGTATCAAGTTGTATCCAGCACTTTTTTCAAGTACTGCCCCGTATAGGAATGGGTTTGGCGCGCGATTTCTTCGGGCGTCCCGCAGGCGACCACCCGACCGCCTTCCTCGCCGCCTTCCGGGCCCAGATCGATGATCCAATCCGCACATTTAATAACCTCAAGATTATGCTCGATAACGATAACGGTATTGCCCTTATCGACCAAGCGTTGGAGGACCTTGAGTAAAAGCTTTACGTCTTGAAAGTGAAGCCCGGTGGTGGGCTCGTCCAGGATATATATGGTCTTACCCGTGGCGATCTTGGAGAGTTCCCGGGCTAGTTTTATACGCTGGGCCTCGCCGCCGGAAAGGGTCGTGGCCGACTGGCCGATCTTGATATAACCAAGACCGACTTCATTCAATAGTTCAAGTTTACGGCTGATCTGGGGGATATTCTGGAAAAACTCCGCGGCCTCGGCCACGGACATGCCCAGCACTTCGCTGATATTCTTGGATTTATACCGGATATCCAGGGTTTCCCGATTAAAACGCCGGCCCTGGCAGGCGTCGCAAGTTATATATACATCCGGTAAAAAATGCATTTCGATCTTTAACATCCCGCCGCCCTCACACTGCTCGCAGCGACCCCCGCTGACGTTAAAGGAAAAACGGCCGGGTTTGTACCCCCGGACCTTGGCCTCGGACAGCGATGCAAACAGATCGCGGATCACGGTGAAGGTTCCGGTATAGGTGACGGGATTGGAACGCGGCGTGCGTCCGATCGGCGACTGGTCGATATTGACCACCTTATCGACGAACTCTTTGCCTAGGATCTTGGCATATTCGCCGGCCGGATACTTGGATCCGTAAAATTCAGCGGCGAGGGCTTGGTATAGAGTGTCGACGATCAAGGTCGATTTACCCGATCCCGACACTCCGGTCACGCAGACCATGAGACCCAGCGGGATTTCAACTTCGATCCCCTTCAGGTTGTTAGCCCGCGCGCCCCGGATCACGAGCGCGTACTTTGAACGTGGTTTCCGTACTCTGGGGATCTCGATCCGCTCCGTGCCGGACAGGTAGTGACCGGTCACCGATTTACGGTTCTTGCTTATCTCTTCCGGCGTGCCGGTGGCGACCACGTAACCGCCGGATTGACCGGCGCCCGGACCGAGATCGATGATATAATCCGCGCTCTCGATCGTCTCGGCGTCGTGTTCGACGACCAGTACGGTATTGCCGATGTCGCGGAGGGCGTAAAGGGTATTGAGCAGTCGCCGGTTGTCCCGTTGGTGCAGTCCGATCGACGGTTCGTCAAGAATGTAAAGCACGCCGACCAGGCCGGAACCGATCTGGGTCGCGAGCCGGACCCGCTGCTCCTCGCCGCCGGCCAGGGTATCGGTTGTCCTTTCGATGGTCAGATAATCAAGCCCGACCGAGTTGAGAAAACCCAGACGGCGGACGAGCTCCTTGATGATCTCCCCGCCGACCTGGAGGTTGAACTTGGACAGTTTCAGGTTAATGAAAAAATGGAGCGCCGCTTTAATCGACATTTTTGTGATCTGGGCTATGTTTTTCTCGCCGATCCGGACCGCGAGGCTTTCCGGCTTAAGCCGGGTGCCCTTGCATTCCGGGCAGGTCCGGACGATCATAAAATCCTCGATATACAACCGGGCGGCCTGCGAGGTGGTTTCTTTATATCGCCTTAACAATTCGGGCACGATGCCTTCCCAGTAATCTTCAAACTCCCACTTGGTACCGTCCCGGCGCAGGTACACGCCGGTGATCGGGATCTCTTCACCGTACAGTATCGCCTCCTTGACCTTATCCGAAAGCTGAGCGTAGGGAGTGTCAAGGTCGAAGCGGTACTTGGCGGCCAACCCGCGCAGTTTCGCGGTCCGCCACCGGCTGGGTACACCGTAGTACTTGATCGCACCGGCAAGGATCGAGAGTTTCGATTCGCCTAAAACCTTGCCCGGGTCGATGTCCATTTTTGTTCCTAACCCGTCGCAGTTCGGGCAGGCTCCATATGGGGAATTGAAACTGAACATGCGGGGTGAAACCTCGGGGTAACTGATACCGCAATGGGCGCAGGCCAGGCTCTGGCTGAAAATTTTCTCTTCCCCGCCGGCCACGAGCAGGATCAACATGCCTTCACCCTCACGGAGCCCCATTTCCACCGAATCCGCCAGCCGTTTTCGGATATTCTCCTTGATGACCAACCGGTCGATCATGATCTCGATGTCGTGCTTTTTATAGCGTTCCAGCTCGGGTATTTGCTCGATCTCAAAAACTTTGCCGTCCACCCGGGCCCGGACATAGCCGCGGCGTTTTAAACGGGTGAGGAATTCCTTGTACTCACCCTTGCGGCCCCGGACCACCGGCGCCATGATCTCGATCTTCGATCCGGCGGGGAGCGCGAGGATCGTATCCACGATCTGGTCGGTCGTTTGAGATTCAATTTTACGCCCGCAGTTGTAGCAATAAGGAACGCCGATCCGGGCGAAAAGCACCCGGAGATAGTCGTATATTTCGGTAACCGTGCCCACGGTCGATCGGGGGTTTCGTGACGACGACCGTTGTTGGATTGAAATTGCCGGCGAAAGCCCCGTAATTTCATCGACATCCGGTTTGTCCATCATGCCGAGGAACTGCCGGGCGTAAGCCGAAAGAGACTCCACGTAACGGCGCTGTCCCTCGGCGTAGAGGGTATCGAAGGCCAGAGAAGACTTACCCGATCCGGATATGCCGGTAATGACCACGAACTTATTACGGGGAATCTCGACATCAATATTTTTCAGGTTGTGAACCCGCGCACCCCTGATCTTGATATATTCCGGTTCATTTGCCATGGCCATAATGATAACCAGACCGCTATTATAGTCAATAACTGACTTATTCGTCTTTCTGGTCTTTTTAGTCTTTCTAGTCTTTTTGGTTTTAAACCAGACAGACGAGATAAACTAAAGAGACTAAATAGACTATTGTTTTTTGCTGAAAAGATCCGTTGACTTTTCTCGGTCCATGGTTATAATAAAGCCGTGCGCCGGATAGTCATAATCGCCCTGGTTATGATCGGCCTATCATGCTCGGGCCGTAAATCCGGTATCATTATCGCCGGTTCCACTTCGGTCCAGCCTTTTATGGAAAAAATTTCCGAACGTTTCAGCACGCTCAATCCCGGCGTTAATGTCACGGTCCAGGGCGGCGGTTCCTCGGCCGGGATCCAGGCGACCTTTACGAAAACCTGCGACATTGGGATGTCGTCCCGCAATTTGAAACCGGAAGAAAAAAAATTGAAGAGTTTTTTGATCGCTCTGGACGGGATCGCGATTATCGTCAACCGTCATAACCCAATAACGAACCTGACCCTAACCCAGGTTCGAAAAATTTTCACCGGCGAGATCACCAACTGGCAGGCGCTCGGCGGACCCGATAAAAGGATCTATCCGGTCACGCGCGAGGAGGGGTCCGGCACGCGGGGTGCGTTTGAAGAAATGGTCATGCATGAACATGCGATCAGTGACGCCTGCCTGGTTCAGGATTCAAACGGCGCGGTCCGCGAGATCGTCGCTAATTCGCCCGACGCGATCGGTTATATTTCCGCTGGTTTGGTCGAGGACCGGATCCGGGCCGTGGCCATCGATTCCGTCTTGCCGAATTATGAGAATATCGTCGCCGGCCGGTACAAGATCGTCCGGCCATTCCTGCTCCTGACCCGGGACGAGCCGTCCGGACCGCCCCGGGATTTCATAAATTATGTACTGTCGATCGACGGCCAGACAACTTTGAGAAAAGTCGGATTGATCCCGGCCCTGGATGTAAAAAATGAAAGATAAATTCGCGGAAAGACTCCTGCTCTTCATTGCCTTCTCGGCGATCCTTTCCCTTTTATTGATCACTTTTTTCATTTTCCGGCAGGGCTTACCTCTGATCTTCAAAATCGGGTTGAAAAATTTCCTGTCTTTTCACTGGGCTCCGACCAGAGGTCAGTTCGGTATCCTGTCCATGGTCATAGGATCGCTCATGGCCACGCTCGGCGCCCTGTGCGTGGGCATCCCGCTGGGCCTGTCCTGCGCCATCTTCCTGGCCGAATTTTCTTCAAAACCCGTGCAAAGCATCCTGAAACCGGTCATCGAACTCCTGGCCGGCATCCCCTCCGTGGTTTACGGTTTTATCGGGATCGTGGTCCTCGTGCCTTTGATCCGGAACCTTTTCGGCGGCTCCGGATTTTCCGTGCTTGGCGCCGGGATAATCCTCGGCATCATGATCCTGCCCACGATCGTGAGCATCTCTTATGATTCGATAAAGTCCGTTCCGACCGCCTACCGCGACGGATCATTCGCGCTGGGCGCAACCCGCTGGCAGACGATATTAATGGTCGTTCTACCCTCGGCCCGTTCTGGCATCATTGCCGGCATCATCCTGGGCATGGGCCGGGCGATCGGCGAAACCATGGCCGTGATCATGATCTCCGGCAACGCCCTGCGCGTCCCCCATTCGCTTCTCGACTCGGTCCGCACTATCACCTCGACCATCGCGCTGGAACTCAGTTATTCGACGGGCGACCATCGCGCCGCCTTGTTCGCCTGCGGTTCAGTCCTCTTCATCATCATCGTGATCCTCAACATCATCGCGATCCGCATAACCCGGCGCGACTGATCATGATCCGGATCGGTCCCCGCACCAGCCAGGCCATCGCCTATGTGATACTCCTCACCCTGACCGTCATCGCCGTATCCATCCTGGTCTTCATCATCGGTTTCATATTCAAAAATGGTTTTGCCGAATTGAGCTGGAACTTCCTGACCCAGAAGACCACGGAAATGGGTAAGGAGGGCGGGATACTGCCTTCGATTGTCGGCACGCTCATCATCACCATCTTGGCGATCCTGATCGCCACTCCGCTCGGCGTGGGGACCGCGATCTACCTTTCCGAATACACAAAAACCGGGCCGGTGCGCCGCGTTATCAGCTTCGGCGCGGATTGCCTGGCCGGCGTGCCCTCGATAATTTTCGGTCTCTTCGGTTTCATCTTTTTCGTCATTACCATGCGGTTGGGCTGGAGTATCCTTTCCGGCGCGTTAACCCTGGCGGTCATGATCCTGCCCACGATCATCCGCACCTCGGAAGAAGCGATCAAGGCGGTGCCCAAATCATACCGGGAGATCAGCTATTCCCTGGGCGGCGGCAAGCTGGACACGATCCTGAAAGTCGTTTTACCCACCGCGATCCCGGGGATCCTTACGGGCATCATCCTCGGCATGGGCCGGGCCGTGGGCGAAACCGCGGCCACAATTTTCACCACCGGCGCATCCTTGAACATGCCCACCTCGCTCTTCTCATCGTCCCGGACTTTAGCCGTTCATTTTTATATCCTGGCCCGGGAAGGGATCTCCCTCCCAAAGGCTTACGGCACGGCCACCGTCCTCATCATTATGATCCTGCTGATCAACTTTATCGCCTACCGGCTAATGCACCGGTTCATGGCCCGATACTACTGATCATGGATAAGATCAAGATCCGGGAATTAAACGCCTTTTACGACGGCCTGCAAGCCTTGAAAAATATCAACCTGGAGATCCACGACCATGAGATCCTGGGTATTATCGGACCGGCGAACTCGGGTAAAAGTTCGATCCTGCGCGCGCTTAACCGGCTGATCGAGTTTGACGGCGGACGGGTCACGGGTGAGATCCTGCTCGACGATAAAGATATCTTATGCCTGCCCGTCAACGAACTGCGACGCCGGGTCGGGCTGATCTTCGCCTCGCCCGTGGTGCTACCGGGCAGCATTTACAAAAACATTACTTACGGGCCCAAGCTCCACCGTCGATATTCTGCTTCCGAACTTGACGACTTGGTCTATTACACCTTGTCGGCGGCCAACCTTTGGGAAGAGGTCAAAGACCGGCTTTATGAGTCGGCGTCCCAGCTTTCCGGCGGACAGCAGCAGCGCCTATGCATCGCGCGCACGCTCGCCCTCAAACCCGAGGTGATCATGATGGACGAACCGTGTTCCGGGCTGGATCCGATATCAACGACCAAAGTCGAAAGCACGATGCTATCGCTCAAGGACCAGTACACTTTCGTCCTGGTCACCAACAACACCCGGCAGGCGGCGCGGGTCAGCACGCGGGTCGCTTTTTTCCTGGACGGTGAACTGGTCGAGCTGGACCGGACGGAGAGAATATTCACCACGCCCCGGGATAATCGGACCAACGATTACATCATCGGCAGGTTCGGATGATCATCGAGACCGCGAACTTGAGTCTTTTCTATAAAAAATTCCAGGCCTTGATCAATGTCAACCTGGGTATCCGGGAGAACATGATCACCGGGATCATCGGACCGTCCGGTTGCGGCAAGTCCACCCTGCTCCGGGTTTTCAACCGGATGAATGAAACGATCGACGGCGTTTCGATCACGGGCAGCGTCAAAGTCGACGGCGAGGAGATATTTTCACCCGTCTGCGACATAAACATGCTCCGGAAAAATGTGGGCATGGTTTTTCAACGGCCGAACACTTTTCCCCTTTCCATTTTTGAAAACGTGATCTACGGTCCCCGGCTTTGGGGCATCACCCATGCGCCGACCCTGGATGGGATCACCGAGCGGTCCTTAAGGGCGGTGAATCTCTTCGACGAGGTCAAGGACCGCTTGAAAAAACCCGCCCTTGGTCTGTCCCTGGAAAAACAACAGCGGCTCTGCATCGCCCGGCTCCTGGCCGTGGAACCGGAAATCCTGCTCATGGACGAGCCGTGCTCGGCCCTGGACCCGATCGCGACTTCAAAGATCGAGGGGCTCATGATCGAGCTGAAGAAAAAATACACGATCATCATCGTCACGCATAACATGCAGCAGGCGGCGCGCATCGCCGACGAAGTCGGATTCATGCTGCTGGGCGAGCTGATCGAATTCGACCGGACCAAGAAAATTTTTACGAACCCGGCGGACGAGCGGACTTTTAATTACATCAGTGGAAGGTTTGGATAAACCTCCCGCCCTCTCCCTCCCCCTGGCGGGGAGGGCTTAAGGGAGGGGGGTACATAAGGAGGATTATGGACAGCCATTTCGACGAAGAACTGAAAAAGGTTAAACAGAACATCCTGAAACTGGCGGCGATGGTGGAGGACTCGATCACGAAAGCCCTCGAGGCCTTAAAAAAGCGCGACCCCGGCCTGGCCAAAGAGGTCCAGGAGATCGACCGTGAAGTGGACAAGCTGGAGATGTCGATCGAGGAAACGTGCATCGAGCTCATCGCCCGTCACCAGCCGGTCGGGTCCGATCTCCGTTTTCTGATCGGCGTCATTAAAATGAACAACGACCTGGAGCGGATGGGCGACCACGCGGTCAACATCTCCACCACCATCGAGTACCTGGTCGACAAGCCGCGCATCCGGCCGATCATCGTCTGGTCCATGGCCCGGGTCGTGAAAGAAATGCTAACTGAGAGCGTGGAGAGTTTTATGAATAACGACGCGGTGCGCGCCCAAAAAAACTGCGAGCACGACAGCGTGGTCGACGAGATGCGCGACGAGACGATCCGCATCCTCCTGACCCACATGATCGAGGAACCGGAGAAGATTACTTCCGCGATGTCCTATATCCTGGTCGCGAAGAACCTTGAGCGGATCGCGGACCTGACGACCAATATCTGCGAAGACGTCATTTACATCGCCCAGGCCCGGGTCATCAAGCACCACGCCGAGGCAGGAGGGAAGAAAGAATAAACAATGTCAAATACCAAAAACCAAATGTCAAATAAATTTCAAAATCGAAATGATGAAATTTGACATTTGTAATTGGCCATTGATTTGGAATTTGAAATTTGGACTTTGACATTTAAAAAAGGAGGTCTCATGGAAAAGAAATTTACGGCATTGCGGATCATAGCGGTAATTATCAAGGTTTTAGCCTGGATCGTCGCGGGATTGACCGTGCTCGGATTCCTGGGTATGATAATCATGGGCGCGACCATGGGGTCGATGATAAGCCGTTTTAATCCATCGCCTTACGGTAATTATCCGGGGATGGGCGCCATCGGCGGGGTTTTTATGGCATTTTTCGTCCTGATCTACGGCGGCTTCATGTTCGTCGGCCTTCTGGCCTGGTCTGACCTGATCATGGTCATACTGGCGGTCGAGGAAAACACCCGGGCAATGAGGCCAGCGGCACCGACGACATAAATATTCGGGAATTGTAATCGGGTTGGGGTTGGGATGCTGGATCCAGCTTCTCAACCCTAACCTTTTTTTATTTATATTCTATGTTTTACTATCTTGCGATGACGAATTTTTCCGTGACTTCGTCCTGACCCGAGGCGTTCGCGACCACGACCCGGACCAGGTAGACACCGTTTGCCAGACGATCCCCGTACTCGTCCCGGCCATCCCAGAAAAGCTGGTTGTAACCGGCGTTCACCGGCGCTCCGGCGATGGTCTTTAACAACCGGCCCGCCACCGTGAACACGCGCGCCTCAACCACCCCGGAACCGGAGAGATTAAAGGCAAACCATATACCGCGTTCGTCTTTGACCGGGTTGGGATAGATGAGCAGGTTTTCGATCCGAACCTGGCCGCCCAGCTCCGCGTTCAAAATCATCCGTTGGATCGTCTTGTTGTAGTTATTATCCGCGACGTTGACCGTGATCGTATCCGAACTGCTGGGTAGCGTAAGCCGCACGTTGAATTCGCCGGCCGAGAACGAATTCCGGTCGTAGATGAAATAATCCCGCAGGTCGGTCCGGTTCAAGAGGTCCGAATTCACGTAGAGGTAAAAACCCCGGCTGTCCTGCTTCGAGTTCAGAAAATTGATCCCGCTTGGATCCGATACTTTCCCGGTCAGGGTGAACTCCTGGTCCACCCAATCGCCGTCGGCCAGTTTCCGGCCCGCCTCGTAGAACGCGACGACCGGACCGGTATTGTCCGACGACGGGATAGCGCTGCCGTAGATCCGGATCGAATCGTGCATGCCGCTCTGACGATTCTTATAATTGCTTAAACGGATCATCGGCAGGTTGGTCGTGACGATCCGAGGGATCACGAACTGTGCCGTGTCCTGATTCCAGTAACCCTGGAATACTTCGCGACCGTAAACCCGGTAATCATAAGGCTCGAAGGAATTGTCGCCGGTCTGGACCATGCGCCAGATATGGCCGCTGAATTTGTTCTCGGTCAGGGAATCGTAACGCTCGATGTGCGTAGTATCCCGGAGAAAGGCGTTCAGGTAGTACGGTTTGATGGAAGAGACGACCCGCAGGTTATCCAAAGGCCGCAGGGAATCCGGGTCATGGCTGAGAGCGGTCCGGTTCATTACCTTCCTCATACGGGTCGCGGGATCGCCGAAAAGCACGTAGTGCAGATTCCAGTAAGGGGGTTTGGACAGATAAACACATTCGCCCAGAGTCAAATCCGTATCCGCGTCGGCCATAGCCGGAAATAATTTAAGGCCGATTGCGAGGTTTTCCGAACCCCCCGTACCCGAAGTCGCGGCCATCGTGCCGATCGCTCCTTCTTTTATGCGGACCAGCTCCTCGGCGATACATTCGTAATCGGAATCGTCGAACCGGCCCACGGTGCAGGAAGCGAAGTAAAAAAAGCCATTTCGGCGGCCGTTCCGGATCAAAGGGATCTTCGTGTCATAGAAAAGGCCCTCGTGGGCCAGCTGGTGGGTGTTGCCGTGCCCGAAAAACAGGCCGGCAAAAGCGCCCTTGTTAAACTCGCGGATAAAAGCCTCCTGGGCGTTCGGCTTTTTGCAGGGATAACTGAAGGGCGGATAGCTGATCATATACACCTTGGCGAAATCGTATAATGTGTCGGTCAAAACTGAACCGATCAACTCCGCGGCGTCGGTATGGATCAATCTTTCCCAATGATAATTGTCCGCCCACTCGTCGTCGGCGGCCAGTAAGATACGTTTGTTCCAGTTTCCGTCGATGTCTTGGGTCTCGTAAGTTAATAGTTTGTCCGTGAAGTCCCTGAGCTCGGCGTTAGTCCGGACCGTGATCCGGCCTAAGATCATCTCCTCGTCGCCGTCAAAATTGACGCATTCGCCGTCATAGATGTAATTCGGCGGTATCCCCGCGTTTCCGGACAGGGTCGTGCCGGCCTCATACATGGGTACAAAATTGGGCGGGTTGTCCTTTCCCAGGTTGTTCTTGTAGTCGTAGGTCGCGTCACCGATCAATAACACGTATTTGGGCACGGTCGTCCAGTTGTCGGTCGTATAATGCAGAAAATGCTTGAGCGCCAGGGGGTCTTGCTTGCCGAAGGAAAAATCGTCGTAAATTTCGTCGACCGTCAACACCTTCGTCGTGTATTCACGGCTCCGGTATGCGACCAGGGGCATGAGCGCGTTGTAGAAATTACGGTGCGTGATGAAAACATACTCGCATCCCGGATCGCTTTGACGCAGGCGGCCCGGGCTCCGCGGGACAAGGACCGCGGGCTTGGCCGACGAATACTGGCTGAAGTAAAGGACCTGGAACGAATCCGACCGGTAGCTGAAGGTTAGACTCCGGTTCTGCCATCCCAGGCTGTCCAGCTGACGGGGAGCCAGGGGATCTGTGATATCCAGGATAAATGGTTGGGTATTGGCGCTGCGGCCGCGCACGCTGTAGGTCCGGGCCGAAGGGAAATAGCCGTGGAACGGCCGGCCAAAATCCGCGACGCGGTCGTATTCCAGGTCCAGACCGTTGAGGTATGCGGTCAAAACCCCAGCTGTACTGGAAGGCCGGATTATATCAATAGCAAAAACAGACGAATCTCCGATTACGCTTCCCATATTCGTAAGAAAGAAGGGTGGAAATGTATCTCGAGTCCCCAGAGCCAATGTATCGTAGAAGAAAATCTGGTTATTAAGTTCGGTTTGGTAAATGTAAGGTCCACCTTGTTCGGGGATGTTATAAATTCCTACGGTCAGTTTTACCGAACCGCCGGCATTCCAATGCTTAATGTAAAAAGAAGTGCCGCCCGTAGAACCGCCGCCCGGGGATATATCCTGCCAGTACCAGTTAACCCCGGACCGGGTCGGGTTCGCCTTATCCTCTTCGATATGCGCGAACTCTTTAACGAGAGTATCCGGAGCGGTTCCGTCCCAAGGCACGGAAACCCGCGCCATGCGCCGGCCCGAGAAGCCGCCGAAAGTGAACCAGTAGACGTTTTCCCGGGCGTACCCGTTCTCAAACCACGTCAGCGCCGTGTCAAAGCGGTAGTGACTCGCCGGGAAACCGTAAAAAACCAGATAATCGCCGGGGTCGAACGATCCGTCCGATTCTCCCGCCACATAGACCGGTATTTCGACCATCGAGTCAGGGAAAGCCTGGTGCACGTTCTGAGGCAGTAGTTCAAAAGCCGCGGTGTATATCTTCATGGTCCGGGGATCGAACTGCCGGGGATCAAGTCCCACCTGCCGCAGTTCGTCGATACCGATCCGGTATAGCCCCTCTTCGGCGACCGTGATCTTATACCAGTAACCGCCGGCAAAGGGATTGCCGTAAACGGCGGGCTCTGGCGAGCGGCGCCAGGAACGGCATTGATCGTAGTTAACGATCGTCTTTCGGTAAAGCGCTTCGAAAGATCGATCGGCCGCCGGGCGGGCGAACGGCGGCTTTTTGAACCGGACTGAAATACGGACTCGACGGCTGATCAGCATTTCGCGGCGTACCGGATTGTAACGGACCGCGTTCAGCCGGATATCCACCGTGTTGATGTCCCGGTATAAGCGGGGTTTGGCAACCTCGACCAAATTTTTCGGGAAGAACTGATTCGCCGCGTAGACCGGTCCTTTTGTATTAACTGCGACGATGGGAGCTGGTTCCTCTATACCGACGGGTATAACCGGTGGGATGTCTGAATTCGGGATCGTTACTTCATCGTTTTCTAGCAGCCGCACTTCGACTCCGCCCTCTTGCGGGATCCCGATGTTATATAGATATGAGGGAAGGTTGGGTTCGCCTTTTTGATTCAACCAGACACATCCCGGGAGAGCGAATTCGGATCGATCCGATTCGGATTCCTGGGTATAGATGATATCGAGCCCGGATTGGCCATTCGTTATAACTTGTATGCTGGATACCAAACCGAGCAGGATTAAGAACGAAATCATTTTATCTTCCTCGCTTCTTCGATCAACATTATCGGGATATCGTCTTTGACCGGGTACGCGAGCCGGCAACGATCGCAGATCAATTCTTCCTTTTTGTTATCGTATTGCAGTCCGCCCTTGCATTTCGGGCAGACTAAGATGTCTAAGAGTTCTCTCTTGAGCATAAAGCCTCCTGTGGCCGGTAGGTTAATATTTCATCCCTTATTGAAGAAAAACCCAGGTTTAAAAAACCCAAGGTATAAAACAAAAGGAAGGGAATGAGAATGATTTGGTTGTTGAAAACGACGTATATTAACGCCACTAACATATATAGGCCCAGGAGAACTTCGATGATGGGGACCAACGATTTTGATTCGCTCCGGTACGCTTGGTTTGCGCCGCCGGTTTTCGGCGTACGGGTAAAAGTATTTTTACGCTTTAAGAAAGCTTCAAGCAAGGCCTTGCTATTGGATACCGAAAGGCCCATACTGAACGAAATTACGCCTAAAATATAAGGCAGCCGTTTCAGGTAATCCGGGTAAAGCCGCTTTTGGGACAGGATATAAAGCAGCGGGTATCCGAAGACTCCGATCGTGAAGAAAGACGCGAACAGGTAATAACCGTTCGGGATTATGCCCTCGACCTTGCAGTAGACCACGGGCAGGGAAAAGAGGGCTAGTCCGAGCATGGCGATAAAGTTGAGATGGCAGGTCATGTGGACGAACGCCTCGTACTTGGCGAGGGGTTTCATCGGGGACCTGAGTACCTGGGGCAGGAGTTTGATGGCGACCTGGATCGTGCCTTTCGCCCATCGGTTCTGCTGGATCCGGAAACTGTCCGCGGTATCGGGGAGTTCGCCGGGCACGTTATAATCGCCCCGGAAGCGGATCCGCCAACCCCGGAGCTGTACCCGGTATGACAGGTCGAGATCTTCAGCCAGGGTATCGCTGTGCCAGCCGCCGGCGTCGCGGATCGCGTTTTTAGACCAAATACCGCAGGTCCCGTTGAAGTTGATGAAAAATTCCGCCTGCGACCTCAGCTCTTGCTCGATGATAAAATGGTTGTCCAAGCCGATCGCCTGGGACCGGGTCAGAAACGAATCGTCGGGATTCAGGTGTCCCCATCGGGCTTGTACTCCGCCGACATCCGGGCCGTCAAATTCCGGCAAGAGTTTGATCAGAAAGTCCGGCGGCGGTATGAAGTCCGCGTCGAAGATCGCCAGGAACTCACCCCGGGCTTGTTCCAGTCCGTATTGCAGGGCGCCGGCCTTGAATCCTTCCCGGGTACCGCGCCGGATATGTTTTATATCGTATCCTTTGGCCTGGTATTGCTTGGCCAGATTGGCCGCGATCGTTACCGTCTCGTCGTTGGAGTCATCGAGGATCTGAATCTCCATTTTATCCCGGGGGTAATCCATGGCCGCGACGTTCTTGATCAAACGGTTGACCACGTATTTCTCGTTGAATATGGGCAGTTGGATCGTGACGACCGGGTACTCCTTTAATTCCCTTTCCCTGGAAACCCTGGTCCGGTTCCGGAATTTAAAATAATAATAGATCAATAAATAGGGGTGAAATGAATACAAAAAGAGCACGAGCAAGATCAACGTGTAGAAAAATATGGTGAAGATGACCAACTATTCTCCCGGCGCGGGGGTAATATTGATCGGCGGTAACGGTTGGACGATAGCGGCGCGGATGATGTTCATCTGGTAATATCCCATGTTAGTATCGATCCTAATTGTACTCAAACTCTGCCCTTTGTCAATGGTCATTTGCGCGATGATCAGGCTGTCAACCTCAAGGCATAGGCTGCCCGGCCGGTCGAGCTTCCTTTTCATAATCAGCTGCAGGAACGGGCGCGAGACGCGATCGATCTGCAACCGGCAGTCTTTTATCCCATGGGATTCGATCGCCTCGCCGGTTAAGAGCAGCGGTTGTTTCAGGTCGTCCATCACGTACCCGATCTTCACTGCTTTCGTTTTATCGGTCGTCAACCAGCGGATCGCAGTGTACCCCGGCGTAAAGAGATCGCCGATATCGGAGGCTTTGAACCCCGCCGGCATCGAAAGGACCAGCGCCCGGTCGGCCGTCTTCAAGCGGAAAGGAACGCCGCAGAGCCCCAACCTCCGCCTGACCGCCGCGGCCAGCTTTTCAATGTCGATCAAGCTGTCGGCCGTAAGACGGTAATCGTGCCACTCGGCTTTCGGCGCTTCGAGGTAACCGGTCCGGTTAAAATCCTTGATTTGCACCTGCCAAAAAACCGAAGAATCGGGCAGCCCCGCCCAGACGTATTCCGGCAGAAAATTTTTCGGCGAAACCCGCATTTTCCCGATCATTTCCTTCCATTTGTCGGGCGCGAGGAAAGGGACGTTGGCCTTGAAACGATAATGGTAATCGGATTCTTTATCCAAAAACTCGAACTTATCAAAATCGAGCATGCGCTGGATCTGAATAAAAATATTGGATTCTTCACCCCGGGCCGCTTCGTTCCACAAACCGTCTTTACGGGAATATTCAAGGTCGTTGATCCCGAAATATTCGAAGTCAAAACTATTGGCCGACGACTGCCAACGGCCCTTGATATGTTCGCCCCAGCCGATGATGCATACGCCGCGCCCGGTTACATCCGTGGTTCGCGTTTTCATCCGGTATTCGTAAACGAAGGACTTCTGACGTTCAAAATTCTTGACCCACATTCCGACATCCCGCTTCGGGTCGGGAGTGTATTTCAAATAAGAAACGCAGGAAAAAAACATGACGACCGAGAAGACCACAAATCTTATTGTTTTATTTGGAATACGCATCCGTCTATTATACTCATATTTGCGGGACAATCAAGTCCGGGAAAATGAAAATCATATCCATTGACGTAAGTATCTTTTTAATTAATATTACTTAAAGAAACGATGAACAAGACGATCGCGTTGATTTCATTATTAATAATGATTTCGGTTCCCGCGCGGGGGCAAGGATCCGGCGCCCAGTACCTGATCATCACTAATGACGCGTTCTATAACGACATCCTTCCTTTGGCCCGTTGGAAGCATCAAAAAGGTGTCATCACGAAGATCGCGAAGCTCTCCGAAACCGGCCCCTCGGCGCTGGAGATCAGGAATTATATCGTTAACGCGTATACCAACTGGCCGGTCAAACCGCTAAACATCCTCTTTGTCGGCGCACCCAATTTCCTGCCCATGCCCTATCATAACGGCGCCTACACGGACAACTATTATACCGACCTGAGCGGCGATTTAACCAACGAGATCCTATCCGGCCGCCTGACCGTGCACAACTCGACCGAAGCCCAGAACGTGGTCAACAAGATCCTGCTTTATGAAAGGTATCCGGATACCACGAACTACACGTGGTTCGGCAAAGCCACCCTGATCGCCAACCTGGACGGCGAGTGGTCAAGCGATTCCATCTACTGGGAGAACGTCCATTACTACGCCTCGCTCATGACGAACAACAGCTTTGTCGAGATCGACACCCTTTCCAATAGTTTTGGGAATGACGCCCAGGACGTGATCGACGGCGTGAACCAGGGCCGGGGTTATGTCCTTTACCGCGGCTCCGGGGTCAGCAACTGGTCTTATCCTTTCGACTGCAATCCGGCCCTGGCGCAGAACGGTAAAAAGCTGCCGATCGTCTTATCCGTGACCTGTGCGACCCTGGGCACCGGGTCGACGCCCGCCGCCGCGGAACAGTGGTTCCTGACCGGAACCGCGGCCGATCCCCGGGGCGCGGCCGGATATTTCGCGACGACCACGGTCCTCGTGAACGGCGCTCATTTTCGGAGCGCGGTCGCGCATGGTTTTGCCGACGCGGTTTTCGTTGAGAACCGCCGGACCTTCGGCGAGGCCTGCGAGAGCGGCCGCAAGCGCGTTTGGACCGAGTACGGTAACGCCACCGAGTATCGCGGTTACCACACGGTCGGCGACCCCGAGATGAACCTCTGGGTATATCCGCCCATGCACCGCCAGGTCACCCATCCACCGGTGGTCATGATGGGCAGCAACAATATCCTGGTTACAATTCTGGTGAATGGAAATCCCCGGCCCGACATTGTGGTCTGCGCCATGCAGCGGGATACCGTGATCTGGTCCGTCGACACGACCGACGCGAGCGGTCAGGCCCATCTTTCGTTCGATGTCAGCTATCTGGACACCATATATCTGACGGCCACCAGTCACACGATGTACCCATATGAAGGTTATATCCTGGTCGCGCCCTCCGGCAGTTATGTGGGGTATTTGAATCACGAGATCGATGATTCCCTGGGCGGCAACAATAACCGGCGGGTCAACCCGGGCGAAACCGTGCTGCTTCCGGTCTGGGTAAAAAATTTCGGCGTGGATACGGCTCGGGTAATTACCGGCATCCTCCGGAGCGAAGACCCGGGAGCAGTTGTTTTTGATTCTATGACCGCGTTCCCGGACCTGGGGCCCGGCGATTCCGCACGCTCGACCCCGCCTTTCTGTTTTCAGGCAGACTCGGGTCTCACCGACGGTCACCAAATTAATTTTCGGTTGATCACCCGAACATCGACCGATACGGTCTTATCCACGTTTCGGGTCACTGTCGCCGCCCCCGCGCTTTCGTTCGTCCGGGACAGTATTTTTGGCGAGAACGGCAACGGGATCATCGACCCCGGCGAAACCGCGAATTTAACGGTCACCTTGCGCAACCGGGGCCGCGAACTTTCCGATAGCAGCCAAGCGGTTCTGCGCGTCACAAGTCCCTATATTTCCATCAATGATTCCCTGGGTTTTTATCCGCCCATAAATCCGAACGATACCGTGAACAATTTAAACGATTTGTTCGTCATCACCGCCGATGATTCCGCGCCGGCCGGCGCGGTCGCGGATTTTATCCTGGAGCTGACATCGCCGCCGCACGTGGATACTTTTCATTTTTCGCTGGATATCGGCAAGGAGAACTTTCTCGTCTGGAATCCCGCCCCGTCGCAGGAACCTGGTCAGGTCATCCACACTATTTTAAACCAACTTGGTTATGCCGGCGACTACACGACCTCTCTGCCATCGGAACTCTCGCTCTACCAATGCGTATTCGTTTGTGTCGGCGTGTTCCCGAACAATTACGTGATCGCTTCCGGCAGTTCGGAAGCTGCGACTCTGGTCAATTTTTTAGACGCGGGCGGACGGATGTATCTTGAGGGCGGAGATGTCTGGGCTTTCGACCCGGGTACGGGCGGGTATGATTTCTCAGGTCTTTTCAATATCTTGCCCATTGAAGACGGCTCTTCTGATATGGGACCGGTCGAAGGCCGACCCGGGACCTTTACGAACAATATGTCCTTCAACTATGGCGGTGAGAATAATTTTATGGACCGGATCACTTCCAACGGTCTATCAACAGTAATCTTCTACGATATCGACAATACTTATGATTGCGGAGTCGCTTATGATGCGGTCGCTTACCGGACCGTTGGGACATCCTTTCAACTCGGTGGATTGATGGACGGTTCCGGAGTTTCCACCCGGGCCGCGCTCTTGGATTCGATCATGCGTTTCTTCGGCGTCCAGCATGGTGTAATGGAAAATAAGGATTGGTCGGTCCAGATAATGGGCTCAATGATGGTTTACCCGAACCCTTTCCGAAACCAGCTTTTTATTAAATCCGAAATCCGAAATCCGAATTTTCAAACAAATATTAAATCTCAAATTTCAATTAAAATCTACGATATTACCGGACGATTGGTAAAAGTATTGCCGGTCTCTCAATCCCTAAGCCCTAATCCCTCTACCCTATTTTGGTCGGGTGACGACCAAAAAGGGAATCAAGTCCCGCCGGGTGTATATTTCATAAAATTAAGAGCCGGAAATTACGAAAATACGAAAAAAATCATCCTCGTGAGATAATATTCCGGTTTTTTATTTCCGTAATCTTTGCTTAATCTCCATAATCATTAGTATTATCATCTTTACTATTGACATTATCCAGTAAATATATATAATAATAGTCTGTTTTAATATTCCTTATTAAGGAAAGGGCTAAAGCCCTCAGACATATCGTAATAAAATTTCAGCATTTGGTTTTTGGGTTTTTTTGGCAACTATTTGTGCCCACGTAGCTCAGGCAGTAGTGCCTCCCGAATTTTTTTGCCTGGATAGCTCAGTCGGCTAGAGCACCTCCTTGGTAAGGAGGAGGCCGTCGGTTCGATTCCGACTCCAGGCTTTAGGAATACGGGAGCGAGGCGCCGGTTCGATCCCGGCCCTGGGCGAAAAAAGGAAAGCTAGGAGGATTTTTATGGCCAAGACAAAGTTTGAGCGGACCAAGCCGCATGTCAACATCGGGACGATTGGCCATGTGGATCATGGCAAGACGGCGTTGACGG